>Ga0268261_10003155_pt1 | contig 12023 bp, 10 predicted proteins | sample TergutNc150P1_FD_190353 | JGI IMG/M metagenome (GOLD analysis project Ga0268261, IMG submission 190353) | Nasutitermes corniger P1 segment gut microbial community from laboratory colony in Florida, USA - Nc150 P1 (SPAdes) (version 2) | ecosystem: Host-associated > Arthropoda: Insects >... | reverse complement strand
TAACAGTTTATATGGGATATAAATTAGGATAAGATATTACTCTCTGTTTTTATTGTAAGAAACCTGTTTATTATAGAATATTCTTTGCTTACCATTGACAACTTGTACATACTTGTATACTAATACTCGTATTACAGGATATAATTTAGGATAAAATGTTACGATCTGCTATTGTAGAAAACCTGTTTATCGTAGGATATTTCTTAATACTGTCTGACTACTTATATAAATGACATGTTCTTTATCCTGTGGGTTACAACCCTCTTTGGATCTACCGAGCACGAAATAAATTGAATTGAATTAAATATGTGCGTGCCAACCAAGCGCGTGTTAAAAACGCAGATTTGCGTCACCCGTCCTGCACGGTTGTAATGTAAAGACGCAAATCTGCGTCACCCGTCCCGCAATGTGTTAACTACCTGTGAACATACATATTTTTGGGCGCTTTTCATTGTTATTATATACCATAGAAACGTGGATTGTTTCAGGTATGTAACTTAAATGCCCCGTATACATAATAACAAAAAAAAAATAATATGATACGTACGGTATTCTTAGTTTTCTTTGCAATATTTTCATCCCATAATGTAATATTGGACCTTTGTTTCCACCGCGGTTGAGATTAAACGCTTTCTGTAGTTGGTTGGTATTATGGTTGGTACCTCAGCCCATTTGTTGGTATCAAGGACGGTTTTGCGAGGATGAGTGAACGAACGCGCAATGAGCGCGACGACGTTGACGACTACACAGTACGAAAATGGCTGTCGAGTTTGGAACCGGTAAAACTATTTGCATTTTGGCGATTGTGGCTGGATGTTTTGCAGTTTTGTGGCCAAAATTATTTTATCCCATGCTGCAGGCTTCAATCAGTACGCGAATTCCAATTGATAATTCACAAGGTAAGATGGTTTGGTCAGGTCTATTTTTAAATACAATGGTGGCCCAAAGAGTGATCATGCAACAAACGTATTCAAAAAGGTAAAGATGTTTCCCCACTTGAATTTTTTTGCAAAACGTGTCGAAAGTGATTATGGGATCATTAGGGTAACGAAGGCTGTCGATAACAATTCGAGGCTAAACTTTACATCAAATGTGGGCGGAATGTCGTGGCGCAGTGCCACGTTTTTTCATTTGTTTTGTCTGACGGAGGGATAAGAGACGTAAATAGCACTTCCCCGAATGAGGAGGTGTAAGTTTTATTCCGTATGTATTATAATGCCTTGCATGCTTGGAGAAAATTATTGTGTTTTATTCCCGTACTATGGAATTTCGCAATAAAAATTTGTTGCTCTACCGTAGAAGGCCCCTCTTCCCTGGAAGCCAGTTGAAACCTACTACCCAGGGATAGTTTTAATTCCATTTATGTATTATTCTTTATTCCAGTTTAAGTAATACAGTTTTCAGAATAATGTACACATGACTTAATCTCTTACAGTATCAACATGCTGTGATGTTATCTTCGAAACAGACGTAAATGCTATAATGATTATGACAGAGATGTGTGGCAATATCTTGCAACATTATGATGAAATAGATCCCAAGCTGATCCAGGCCTTTAAACAGGGCAAACTCACTCAAGCAGGAGTTGAAACCTGTAGAAATGAGGTTCTGAATAAATGTGGTGTTGACATCACTGCCTTTTTACATGAAAACGTTCGTCTGGGGAAAACATACAAGCAGATTCTGGATGAAGTACGTTCGTTCAACAGTACAGTGTGCCTTAAATTGAACTTTGGAGTTGCCCCTGGGTTACTAGGGGCCCCTCGTAGGATGAGAGTTGGGGTTATCCATATGCCAAGTAAGGTGACAAGTGCATTGTTAAATGTCATGGCATTATACTAACCTAATCTAACCTAATATTGGACTGTGGGGTTTGTTCACTGTTTATTTTTGGACATGAAGCTAGTAGTAATTAGTTTGCAGTAAAGTTTTTTTTTATGAGGTGCCTTATTCTTGATTGTTTACTAATGGTACAAATAGTTGCACACTTACGTGACATTTGTTATTTGCTCATGTGTGTAGCCACATGTTTACTGACACTCTAAACTGGTGTAGTTATTTACCATTTTTGTTAATCTAGTGCTTAATAAGAAGTGGTGGTGGATTAAATTAATCTTAAATCATTTTGTATAATTGTGTTTTGGCAAAATACAGTTCCTTAAAGTTGTATAACTTATGTAAAATTGAATGGCAGTGGACCACACATTTTGATGAAACAGGGTGGGACAACTGCTGTTTGATTTTCCTAGTTTCTTGTGTGAGAAGATGCTGGGTTGCTGATGTGATTGCCTGACATTACTGACTACTATGCACATGACTCATAAGAGATATTTTGTTGTGTCATTTTAATCAGTGTTTTGTTTTTTTTTATTTTTATTTATTTTTTTATTTTTTTTTGAAAGTTTTACCTTAAAACTAAATATCAGACCAGGTGTCACAAGAGATGATGTAAAATGAATAGTGTGTTGCAGAAGTTGATGCTTTGCATGATCCATTATTTCCCTGCTCTCTACCACAGAAGAAGACTGTTTTATTTTTGTTTTTACTGAACTGTCCTTAATTATCCAGTATCTGCATCATATATTGTATTTTCCTGAATGTAAGATGGCTCTACTTTACAGCCTTCAGCATTCAGGAACATACATGTACAGAATATATTTCACTTTGTAAATGTAAGTTGCCTCCCCATTTTTCAGATGATGAATTAGGAAAAAAGAAATCCTTATATTTAGGTAAGTAACTGTATGTGACTATGAAGGCTATTAGTATCTGGATCCCTTTAATTTTGAAACAGAAGTTGACATTGTTCTACCAACTTCCATGCATTTCATGTAATCTTGTCATTAGGGTTTCATGGCCTATGTTTAATGTATAACTTTGTGTTTCAGGGTTTAACCATGTAATTTAGTGAAGCTTTTCTAGTGTAGTGGCATCAAGCCACTGTATGAAAGTGAATCTAGTGTATGTCCATTAATTAAAACGGGTGCAACATACATTGTGGCTGAACACTGAAAACTGAAGTTACACATGTATTATAGTTATCCAGCTCATTGATTTCAGTGTTTTAAGTTTTACAAATAAAGGTTGAGCATTATTTTTGGGCACTAACTTTCTTAGCATTTTTCCAGTGATAAAAACAAGATTTCTACCTGCAGGTCATCACCGTCAAGAAAGACCACCTCACTTACATCCAGACATGTTGCATCCAGCATTACGGGAGCGGGGTCGGGCTATTCCACATTCACACGTAGTGCCAAGAGTGGTGGAGAAAGAAGGGCGGGTAAGACATTGAGTATTTTAACGCATGGGTTTCCAACCTACGGCTTGCCAGGTTGTATTGTACAGCCCGCAGCCACATTTGTAAATTATGTGTATACTACAGAAATTACACCAATGTAGGCAGTTACATATAAAAACTTCTTGTTATTTTTCCACATACAGCCTGTCAACCAGCCCTTTGCCATAAAAAGAGTGGATGCCTATGCTTTAACACTGCCCTTCTAATTGAATTGTCCTCTGAGTACAAAGGGGAATACAGTATCCCACAATTCCATGAGGTTTTTAAGATTTTGTGTATTTATACAGTTAGGGCTCTTATTAAACATATTTGTCCAAAAAGCTTGTATAGGTATACATGTTTGTCTGAAAATGAATTGTGTTTAAAATGTCAACTACCAAACAGTCATTCTTATTTTCTTTCTTTTCAAAGTGGAAAAACCAAACCAAAAAAAAAAACATACAAAGGCCCTTTTGACAAGTCTTTTCTTTCATTAAGCCTCTTGTAAAATCCACACCAACTTTACTCCCTTATTTCTTCAGGAAATTGGTACTGAAAAATATCAGTTCCTTAGTAACAAAGGTAAACTTTACTTTGTGCTTGTGTTTGTGTGTGTGTGTTTGTGTGTTCTCCTTTTCAAGTTTAGTGTAAGTTGGTACTCAAAAATGCTGTTTAATGTAATATACCTTAAAACTTGGGGTAGCTTACAACCCCACATTTCAGTCTGGCCTCTAGAATTGTGTTCTTGTTTCTTTGTTTTTAGTGGAACATGCACAGCACACAATTCTTTCCCCTTTGAAGGTGAGTGTGTGTTGTGTCTTGTGTCTTGTGCCAAGTCTAGTTGGCTGGTGGTTGGATCTTACCTTTCTTGCATTGTGGGCTGAGTTTGAGGCACCCTTCCCGCCTCTTGTATCAGGTCCCATACGTATGTCAGTCTGAGTAGTTGATGTGATAATTTTGAACCACAAGAGGCAAGAATGGTAGCACTGTTGAGAATAGTAGGGTCTAGAAATGGAAAACTAGCTTCTTTGTCCAGTTCCAGGGCCTTCTCCTAATTGAGTACAGGTTTGTGATGTGGTCAGATTTCTCCACTTGTCCCATACATCTTTTTTAGCCTTGTACTATAGCTGGTTTTAAGACCTTTTCCATGCTTGTCACAGAAATTACCTTCAGCCAATGGAGATAGCATTTTTGTCAGTATGTTTACATTACGTCTGTCATTCTTCACTGTGGCAGTCAAGTTCTCCCTCTTCTGGTGTGTGTGTCACTCACTGTAGTTAAATTTTCTATCCAGAACTCTTGGGCATTAATTTTCTATTTCATCCAACACTCCAACAGCAGTTTGTTATCTTAGTGCATAAATCATCAAATAGTGCTGGAGGTGTTAACCATGTACAATTTGTGTCCATATTTTTAGTCCTAACAGTAAGGCTGGTTGCAGTTGCATAAGGAGCTGAGATTGGGAGAGATGCATGTTGACTGTCTTTGTCGGAATGCAGTCATATTGTACACAGACCTGTAATTCTTAGAATCACACAGTTGTAATTTTTTTTTATGTAAAACCATTATTGTTCTTGCTGTATATGTTTTCTGAAAATGACTGTACATCTGGAGAGCACAGTAATTTCAACTGCTGTATTTTCACTTAGGCTGTAACAGCGTATGAATCAATGAACATGTCATTTCCACAGTTAGTCATATTTTTCATATGACTTGTGAAGTTCTTATTTGTTGTCACTAAATTACAGAAATCTGAGTATGTGAATTTTTCTTGTACCATTTTCATAATGTTTCATAGAACTTCAAATGGACCTGCTTCAGATTGTAGTATTAATTGCATTATGCTTCATGTACTATGTTGCCATGCTATTGCCCTTGGGAGTAAGGCAGTAAAGCCAGCAGAATATAAGCTTGAGTAATATGATCTAAGCACTGTCCTTTCGCACGTGCTGTCCGTCCGACAGAACAGACTTAATTGTTGAGCAGAAGATAGTTGTAAAAACATGGAACTACATGACGCACAAGTTACATACAAATTGCAGCAGAAGGAAACAAACTTGCCTTCGATCCCAAATTGCACTGGCTTATTCAATATATATGTATTTGAGACTCTTTCCTATACCACTTACTTGAAGAATGAGTATGAATTCATTTATACGACCACCAGATAAGCCACACTTCCAAGAAAACTAAATAGCTTTGTTGAGTACCTAACAAGGTATCCTCATGTATAGTCAGCTCCAAGTTTTTAGTACTTACAGATGCAGATATTTGAAATTAATAATTCCATAAACTGAAATTAAATGGAAATGAACTAATTGAAAAAGGATCCTAAACGAAACTGCATAAAAATAGGTAAAATGTGTCAAAACTTTGGGAACAGGTAGATGGATCAATTTTTAAAAATATACCTTTGAAGAACTTTTAGGTTTAAAAGTATGTAAAATACAAAGGATAATATCAGCTTACACAGAAATGAACACTTAAAACGAAAGGAACTCTGACTGTCGGGCTTTGTTGGGGTTTAAGGAGCCTGTCACTGACAGGGTAAGAGTGCCATACCTAGGTAGTGTAAGAGCTTCAGTGTTTTCAGCTCATTGTGCTATATGATGAGCTATTTAATAGAAGTACTTACCGATTTCTTATCTGCACAACCATGAGTTATGGTGTTATATTATTGTCTATGTAAACATAATAATTACAACAGTAAATGATTTCCTGGTATGACATGTTTCAACCTGTACAGGTCATTTTCAGGTTATTTTAAAACATTGATTGTTTCAACCTCTGTAGGTTATTTTGAGGTTATTTTAAAGTATACTGAGGTTTTTGGTTGCTTATTTTACTTGCATGACAGTGTTGGTGATGTGGTATATGTACTGGATTATGTCACTGGTTCAGTGGGTGTTTTTCCAGGTTTGTGTTTTGTTTTAGTTTTATGTGATTATTGTGTTTAAAATTGATGTGGTTGTCACTTAGGTGTTGGATTTGTGTACACATACCACACTGCAGCTTCATGTGGGAACAGTAAGCAACCAAAAACCTCTCAGTATGCTCTGCAGTAACCTGAAGGTGACCTATACAAGTCACAACATGTTGCACTAGAAGATCATTTATTGTTATAATTATTGTATTCACACAGTTTACAATATAATACAATAAAATTTTGTGCAGGTAAGAAACCTATATTTCTGTTAAATACCTTGGTGTAAGAGGTGTTACATGTGAGTGTACCACATGCAGAACATGCTAAAGCATACAGTATTAGAATTGTGTGTGAGTGTACAACATGTAAAACACAATGAAGAGCTCTGTGTGGGCTTACTACATTCAGAGCATGATTCAGCATGGAGCTGTATGTGAGTGAAACAGTGTAAAAGCTGTCGTCGTGACTGTACTACATGCAGAGCATGATTAAGCATACAGTTCAGAGTACAGTCAGTCCATACTGACTTTATGGAGTAAATCCCTTCAGAAGCTTATCAGGATATTCCCATTCTTTATGGAACCCAGCAATTAGTACCTGTTCACAAGGTCCTACCTCTAGATACTTTCCTTTTCCAGTAAGGTCCATCTTTCTTTTGTCCTCCCATCTGGAACCACCCCAAGATTTAGACTTTTTTACTGACAGGAAATGCATGTAACATTTTTTAAATTATTCACTCGCTGGACTTTGTCTGTCAACTGAAGTTTAAAATAAAAATTAATTTACGGCACTTCAGGCAAAGGTTTGACCCCAGCCCCAAGACAGAAGAGTAAGGGAAGGAAGCTAGGAAAAGTTGTTCTAACCCTCTGGACCAACAGGTTTAAAATAGCTTTCCCTGTTGGGCACAGTAGAGTAGGTGTTTCCTTTACTCATTTTCTTCAGAATGTAACATTGCAGTCTAATTTTTATTTGTAACATGGGATGATGGACAAAGTCCACAGGATGGATGTTACCATCACCAGAGTCCTGTAGAAATGTGTTCCTTCCCAGTGTTGTTGATATGCATTTTCACTCATTTTTCAAGTGAAGGAGAACAAAATCAGTATAAATATGATTTTGATGTTGTTCTTACATTTGTGCATAAGACTTAGGTACTCTGCATGCTTGTGTTCAAGTATCTAAAAGAGTTCTTAATATGTAATGTGCTGTACCTGACCTCACATTTTTGTTGTCTGTGATTTTTAACCCAGGATGTCAGGGTTTTGTCACATTGTATGAGGGGTGTCTGGAAAGCAATAAAACTGGCAGTCCTGAATACCTGCAATGGTCTGGCTCTTCAAAAGGCCTGAAGTATAATGATTCAAAGCCACAAGAAACATAGTTCTGCCATTAATGAGTATTTTATCTAAAATATTTGATAAGACCCATTTTTCAGTGGCACTGGATGTTTTAAGGCAGAGGTTTATTATATAATTTGGCATGAAACTTGGAAAAAATGTAATAAAGAAACATCAGACATGTTACATTAAGCTAAGGGACAAGCAGTAAAGAGTAGACCTACAGGTTTCAGATGGTAGAAGCATTGTGTAATGGTTTGGCACCAAACATCAACTAGTCAGTGTGCAGTGCGTTGCTGAGAAAACCGAACACTGACTAAAGTCGTCACCAAGAATGCGATGGGAGGGGGGATCTCACTGGACAGGAAGTTGCCAGGACATGAAGCTAACCCCACTCTTCCATCTAGTGCCAAGGTTAAGAATTGATGAGGCTGTAATTCTGCTTCCGCTGTGTGCCTTCGTGGCATGCACAGGGACAACTTTACCTTCCTTTAATTAGTGCTCAGGGTTTAACCTTTAGACAGTGTCCATCGTATATATAGGATGCAAGTGCTGCTACCACCAGAAGACCGTATTTCATATATTTAGTCAACCAGTATACTTAACTACATTTTTTGAGACATGCTGCACCACCATCTTTTTTTTTTTACCATAGAATTATGTGTCTTTCATAGTGTTATCTTCTTTTGTTTGTAAAATATTTGCATTTGACATATACAATGCACCATAATTTAAATTTCCAGCCCTGCAGCCAAAGGGTTAATACTTCTGTGGCGGCAGTATTTGTGTGGGTATTGTTGCAATAAAAATAATGTACAACGTTTTGGAGGTAGAGTGTTCTGACATCATTCATTAGTAAGGGCCAGCTTTTTCTTATAGGTCCTGCTGGAAACAGGATCAACAAGCGGGAATTAGTACTACACCACAGAAAGTGCTCACATAGCAGTTAAATTATATTATTTTGGGAGGTAGTTATTTTTGTGTATGAAAGTATTTTTCTGTGTAAGTTGGTACAAGTGGTTTAACTTCTGACTTATATTCAAGAGGTGTTTTAATCTTGGCCAAAATACTATCATGTGTGAGGGTTGACCAACTGTACCATTTGGCACTAAATTGTCTGCACTGCTGACGTCAGGTATGAACCACATTCAAAATACATTGAAATTATTTAATTCTGCTCCAAAATAGAAAATGTATGTAAACATCTGAGAAATTGAATCTTCATTTCCTGCAGAATACAAAATATGGTTTCATGCATTTGAAGGGCTGTGTCATTTGAAATTAAAAGTTTACACAAACAGATTAATTGATCTCCCAATGCATATGTTTATTTCTGTTTATACCAGAATTTCTGACATTGAAATTTGTGACTTGTTACTGTGTTCCCATACAGATGTTTTTTTTTTTTTTTTTCATATATAATAAGCTGATCGTTGAAGTAACTTTCAGGTTATTAATTTCTGTCAAGTCAGGTCAGTTCCTGCTAACTCCACTTTGAAGTGTAGGGCTTCCACAAAGCAGTGCCGGCACTCTCTGCAGTTGTTGACTTGATCTCACTCCAAGTCTTTCCCACCTTTCCAGCTTTACCCTTTTATCATTCTCAACCAGCTCCCTGTTCTACATTGTGGAGGGTTCCTACTCACAGCTTGTTTGTCTATGGCAGAAGAGTACCTCCTCAGTGTATGTCTTTTCCACTTCCATTTCCACAGTTTCAGTTTCACTTTCACCAGTTTTTCTTGTGCATGCCTCTGGAGTTCTTCATTAGAGATAATTTCAGGCTGTATCCTATGTGCTGGCATACAGTGTGCATATGTATGCAGGTGATCTCTAGTGCCTACTAGAGCAGACACAAGTATTTAAATGGGGCTTTCCTGCATGACAGCATGTAACAGGCAGCCATGTAAAGTGGACGCTATGGTTAGAAGCAGTGGCCAGTCTTGTTTGACTGCTGCTTTCTGGTCGGTCAAGTGGGCAGAAACAAAAAAAGAGTTTTGGTTGTGTGGGCATCAATTTTACTGTAACAGAGATTTTGATTTGTTTAGTTTTTGGTAACAACATTAAATCTATCACACTTTGCCTCTTTGTGCCACATTTTAAGACATTATTTTTCTGCAGGAACACATTGCACACTCTTAGTGATGCCATTGCGCCACTGGCAAGCAGAATGTATCCATAAAGAGCTTAAAAATTTACATAAGGCTCCTGTTTGTAAATAATTGCAGGTTTGTTATGATTGTGTCTATAACGTTCCATGTTTCACACCCATAAAAGATGATAAACTTGATGTTACTTCTAAAAACACTGAACTTTGTTGCTGTAGATATCTCTCTAGCCTTTTGTATTCAGTAAAGATGAACAAAAGCTGCATTTGCCCTTTGAAACTACATCATTGCATTTTTATGCCCTACCAGTGTTGTGGTAATTTTTGTGCACCCTCCTTATGTCTTGGTGTCATACAAATTGGCATATTTATTCTTAGCAGAATTATGAAATCTGGGTTTAGGGAGGTTTAGGGATTATTGTAAGTGACGGTTATTCTTGATGTGGCACTTATCCATATTGGCTGTGAGCCATGTAAACAAGACTTGTGGGAAAATTCTCATGTCTTGTGGATGTATGGACCCAATTTAGCATCCATAAATTGTAGCCAGCTCTTACAAATATATTTTTTTTTTAGAAATTTATTAATTGGCCTTCAAGAATGGGTAAAAAAAATTGTAGGGATGCCTTTTTTGTTATTTTCTTCCATCACCATAGGGAGACAATTTGTTGATCCGACTATAGTATGGATGGAAAGTTCTCAAAATAAACACATGCTGGAAACTGTAGATGAGTCCTGTTTTCTTATGAATTCAGAGACCAAAAATCTTACAAATCAATAGTTATATTTCTGTATTAGTGCAGTTGCAGTTACAAACATCAAACTGATATGTGAATGCAGAAATCTTAATCATGCTGTTTTGATTGTTTTAAGAGTAACATTTCTTCTGGACAGACAGCTTTATCTGTGTTTAACACGCATCTGACTTTTAACACAGATCAGTCAAGATTCAGTCTCCTTAAATGTCATGTGTGTATAAAAATGTAACTTCTTTTCCATGTTGCAGACCTAAAAGAGAATACCCAAAGATATGAAATGTACTCCATGCCACTACCAATATGTACAGTAACCAAGTCTGTTAAAGCAGTTAGCAAATGTTGCTGTAGAATTTTTTGATGCAGCCTGAATTCTCTTTCTAGTCTTTTTTTAATTACATGTACAAACTTAAATTACCTTAATCATGAATGCTCTTCCTACATGGTTATGAATATTGTGGTATTGAAAAGGCAAGCAGCCATAACCTGATCCAGGTACAGGGACTTTGCTTGTGCATATATGTGATTGGTGACAATGGAGACCTGCCCCACAGACAGCAGATACAATTGCTGAAATTTGGGCTCTGTGGATGCACCTCAGAACCACCATCGAAGATTATGGTATTAGATCAAAGACTGAACATAATCTGATGGTAATTTTTTACAGCCTGGCCCTATACCTGGGATGAGACCCCCAATGGGTGGAGCAGGACATGTGGTACCAGCACCTAAGGGCAGTGGCACCATGGGTATTGTGATGCCTATATACACGATCGGTATTGTTGTGTTCTTCATGTACACAGTCATGAAGGTAAAGCCTCAAATTGTATGCAGTGTGATTTATTTTGTAACACCACAGTGAATCTGTATTCATAAATAAATGAAGCTGTATGTCCGCTTTGCTTACCACCCATACCCATTGGGCAACCTCCTATGCTGTCTTTGTGTTCAAGAATATAAAGGTCAAGGCAGACCATATCTGGATGCACTAGACAAACAGCAGTGTAGTTCATTGATTAGACCAGTCTGTACCAAATACATTTGTGCCATGATGTTTGCATCATCTCCATTTTGCAGTAGGCAAAGAGAAAGAAATTTATAAATGAGTTTGAAATTCTCATGTTGGAAACTGTGAAGGATACTGTCTGCTGGGATGTAACAGCACAGTCTGCTGGAAATGTATCAGCAGTTCTGAGAAATGTGTTGCATCAATCTTCTGCATTCCTCCTCAACATTTGGAAACCAGCCTGCACAGTGTCGTGTCTCATAAGACATTTTACCTTCCAATTTATATACAATTCTAAACTTTTATACATCCCTTTTTCTTATTTTGTACATTTAGCAGATGTTTATATTACTCATCAGTAATATAAAAATCTGGTCATTCAGAATTTGATATGATCCTATTCTGAGTTCAGAAGTAATGTGTTTTCCACATTGATGACCAGGCAGTTAATTCCATTTCTTTTCGCATGTAATGAATCAAACTAGAAACATAATATTAACGGTTTTTTTTTTTTTTTTTTTTTTTTTTTTTTTTATGTTTGTACCGTGCATTTCTAATATTAAAACTCTTTTATTAAAATCCAACTAATGCACATTACTTGTTGCGTCAACTCTAAATAAA
>Ga0268261_10003154_pt1 | contig 12026 bp, 3 predicted proteins | sample TergutNc150P1_FD_190353 | JGI IMG/M metagenome (GOLD analysis project Ga0268261, IMG submission 190353) | Nasutitermes corniger P1 segment gut microbial community from laboratory colony in Florida, USA - Nc150 P1 (SPAdes) (version 2) | ecosystem: Host-associated > Arthropoda: Insects > Digestive... | reverse complement strand
TTGTGTGTGATCTAGAAACATCAAGAATAGGTGCTCCATGTATATATATATATATATATATATATGACATTAGTAGCCTAAGGGTTAATGATTTAACCCTTATCCTGCTAACGTGGAGGAGATGGTGAGCTAATAATGCCTGCAAATAGCAGATGGGATTTAATTCAGCGTTTAAAGGGTTAAAATTGTTAAAAGCCCCGGGAACGGGCGTTTAAACAATTTAAATGACCTCCCCCCCCCGTCCTCATTGTGTTAAGCTCACCATATTGCACCTCCACATAGGCAAGTCTTTTAGCACGAACAAAGTCCGGTTGATATTTAAGCCTTTGCCATGTTTTGACGAGAATGTCAGCATGAATTCATAATCGGATCCGTGATAGGTTTCTTCAGGTGATTAATTCCGGTGAATGGTGATTAGTAGACAACTCTCATGACATGACCCTACATGAATTCCAGGGGTGGTATGTCCGGGGAATGAGGAGGCCAAGGTGGTGGGTCTTCTATGCTCGTATCTACCTGAGCCAAGGAATGAAGCTTCGTCCAAGAACATGATTTTTTCATGAAGTCCGTATCATGGTCAAAGCGATGGAGTCCTTCTGCTTAAGGCTGACGCTTTACGAGTGTGTTGTCACGGGAATTCATCTCTGCCTTGAAAGTACTTAGCCTCAGTTTATTCAACACATACGTACAGTATCACGTTAAACTCCAAGTTCGCCTAAAGCTCTTCGTACAGCCTTCGGAAGGCTTCGTGTAAAGGATTCTTGACGTCGCGCCACATCATCACTCACAACTGGCCGACAATTTCGAGCGTGCTCATGGAGGCTACCAGTTTCCAAGAATCTCTGTTCCTAGTCTTTGATTTCCTTGTCAGTTGGGGATGGTTTATTGAAACGTGTTGTGTAATTTCTTTGTGGTCTGAATCACTGATTTTTTTCGACAAGTACTATGTACAGCAGGAAAGTTAATGAAAATTGGCCATTTTATTCGCAACTACTTGAACAGCGCAACAAAGCACACAACGCAATCTGTTAATAATGAATAAACTTTAAATATTTTATTACAAGACAGAACAAGACGAATGACTCTAGCTCAGCTTGTTTAAGGGCCACGTTTACTTCAATCCCCGGAGAATATTTTTTTCTTTTGTACGCCATGAAAGCAGAAGTAAGGCACTGATTCTGCCTTCTGAATGAGTCGAGGTATCCGACGGTAGAATTCAGCTCGTATCGTTCTAAAATAAATTTTTAAAGTTTAAGCCATGTAACCGTTTAAGCGTTTCAAAATGTAAATTAAATAAACCCATAATTACAACAAATTATCAAACAATCGATAGTTGAATTGGTTTTTTGGAATTTACAAAATTCAAAAAAAGATCATGGGTAGCAGCTTGTTGTGCCAAGAGAAAGAAAGCTATATATTTGGGTCATTTCTATGTTCTAATTTAACTATTCTGCCTTTTGACAGACGCCATTGCATTAGAGTGTGTGTATGCGATTTGACAACTTTGAGCAGAGGCCAGTCACTCCTTGCTTCCTGAAAGAATAAAAATGCGTTAAATTTATCTCTTTGGCTTTTCGGATACATCGGCTTTGTTTTCAAAAAATAGTGGACTTTTACCTTAAGGAACCCCGTATTATGATTTATATTCAACCAGACTTTCATGTTATAATCAGAAATTCACGACAGATGCGGTAAAATAATTAAAATGAAAATCAGCTCTTGTTGATTGGCTTAATTTTTTATCATGCGAAAACTTCCTCCTATGATTTCTGAATTACATACCTGCGATGAGCAGCTTGGCTCGGCGCGAAGACATGATGCTAGGGTACGTAACAGGGCGCGTCACTGCAACGTAACGGTCCAGAGAGATGGCGCACAAGTTCAAGATGGAGGCTGTGCACATCCATACGTCCACAGCAAGCCATATGGAACACCACACTTTACCGAAAATCCACACCTACCGAAAACAAACCAAAAGCACCTCAGCAGATTCTATTACGAACATTGTCTTGTATGATTAGTACGCAATTTTTGTTTTGTGTCCCTTTTAATAATTTCTAAAAGAATTCACGTGGCTCTGGCATTAAACCACCTATTTATTAAGACGGAGGCACGGGTTCCATCCAGTGACGTGGGAATTGTGGTGGGCAAATTTTTTTCCTGAGGACTTCGGTTTCTCCGCTTAGTGAAATTTCAACAGTGATCCAGATTCATTTTAATTCATCTACCATTGACACTATATAATCTTAGCAATTCAAGGAATCCTTTTTAAAACACTTTTACTTCTCTCTTATAATTTCACACCAGTTGTTTCGCTTAACAGTTTACAAAGAAATGTTTCGTAACGTCTTGTGAAAGTATTTCTGGAACCACACATAATATTCCTGAAGGTAGAGGATAATGGATCTTTTCAAATAAGTACTTTAGGAAAACTATTTTTGCAGGTTTGTCTAAAAATATTGTATTAAAAAAGTAAATGATTTTATTTTTTTAGCTGCATCAAGTTTTGTTAAACAGACCTTCCACTGTATTTATTATCTTACATACCAACACAACACAATGTGTCACATTAAGCTAAATGAGGGCAATTGATTTTGCTGAGGTAAATTTTCTATAACATACAAAATATTTTAGAAGTAATACCTCTCAGTGTCTGAGTGTGTCGTATATGATGGTATTGCGCTGCTGAGTGTTTATTGTGGTACACCTGAGATATTATGGCACGTCTTACGAAGACACGTAAATAATTACTGGCAGTGACACTGGAATTAAGTGGCAAAAAAAAAAACATACGACATTCTGTATCCTGTAACGAAAGCAAATATTATCCAAAATCAATTTTATATTATATCAAATAAAAAGACTTTTATGGTACGGGCACGTCGAACGAACAGCAGCCAGCAGATAATTGGTAGAAGAGGAGAAACATACATTTATATATGGTGGTAATAACACAGCAAGTATTGGAAGTTAGACAGGAAACGGAAAGAGAAGACAACAGAGAGAATAAGGGATGATATCCTTGAAGCTTAAGATACCAGTATTTATAACATACCGCACATGGCAGAACCTGGACTAGAAACACTCGGCCATGAGCCTTGCAGAAACTGGGAGCGTAATGCCTCTGTGCTAATTTTAACAGGAAATCATAAATATCGCAAGTCCTCTGTCATAGAACATCGTTGTCCACATATAAGGTGGGGTTGCTGGCGCAGTTCTCATGGAAGCGATACACAGCAATACAACCTATGATGTAAGAACCGTATTTGCTACTAATATAAGTAATCTCAGCGTTAAATACTAAAGACGCGGGCGTCATTACAGGCCGCCATTATATTCAAGATTCACTCAACAGAAATAATGAATTTCTAGGTGATAATCGATAATAATGGACACTGATCGGGTATATCAATAATAGTTGATACTGATCGATACGAAGTGTTGGAAGAGATCCCGACAGACATGTGACAGATGCCAAGTTTGCCATAGGTTAAAGTTGAAGACACAGAATTTGCAGTACTTGCGGTTACAAGAGTGTTAGCAGAGATCTCCACCGGCTTGTGACTTATGGCGGTCAAAATGTTTTAGATGCAGGAATTTCCCAGTTCCAGGAGAGTGCAGCACCCTGCTGGCACAACAACACAGGGCCTTTCGCACATTCTGTGTTGCTGTAGCCCATTCATATACAGTGTACTTGGACTCATGTCAGACAAATTTTCTCTTGGGTCAAATGCTGGCAAAAGATGGACACCTTCAGGTGTGACACACAAAATACATTCAAAAACCTTTAATTCTGAGAGAAATATCATCTTCAGAAGCTGATGGTCGCTCAGGTTATGAAAGAGTTACTGTTACTTCACGGTAACCGAAAGTTTATTACCATGTTCACTGGATCTCGCCACTCTACGTTTTCCTGAGCCAGCTCAATTAAATCCACACCCTCATACCCTGCTCCTTCAACGACCATTTTAATAATGTTATGCCATTTATGGCTACGTTCTCCAATTGGTTTCTTCTTTTCGGATATTCTGCCTAAAATTTTTTATTAATTTTTCAGGTTTTCTGTAAGCGAGAAAACTTATCCACTGAACTTTTTAGACTTGGTATCATAATCTGAAAAAAGAACATGAATTATGAACCTTGTCGTCATTATTAAATAGTTATCTATAAGCCCCTCTTATTTCCTTTCTGTTCCAAGTTCAACTGCTGTACAGATTTCGGGGACCATAAATTCGTACTCTGTAAATGGCACTAGTGTCTCTCCCTCTCCCCAGATTTTGTATATATATATATATATGTGTGTGTGTGTGTGTGTGTGTGTAGGTGCTTGTGTTATCACATTCAGTATCACAAACGTGAAGTTGGCCTAATACTAACTTTTGGAAATTTTGTAACTTCCGTCCATTACTGCCAAATATATGTAGGAGAAAAATACGTGCACACCAGAAGATTATATTTACTTCTAAACTGGGATAACGAACTTAGAAATGATCCCTATAATTTATATCATTTCTTGCATAATTTTAACCGAGGACTAATGCATGTCTTTTGAGCATCTCTGCACACACCTTCACGCGGGCGTGATATTTAGCGCATGCGCATGTTTCGTGGGAATTCATTTCTTTGTATCTTCAGGTGTAGCCAGTTTCTTCCATTTTTTTCTTTCTTGACTTCTTTCGTTGTTTCTTTCTTCTTTTATAATCCATACCTTCGTCTTTTTCCCTCCATTCTCTTGCACTCATTTTCCATTAATTACAGTCTTGTATATACCTACATCAGCTAAACCTGCAAGCACCACTGTAACTTGTAACTGAACTGCTGGCGATCGATGTTCTTTTCGAGGTTATAGCTTCTAACTGCAAGAATAGGTTCGGAAGCGTTAAATTTGCGGAACAGGGAAGAGGCCAGGATGGAGATTTTTAGATGTGTTCTGGATAGGGTCAGTCGCATTATGAGGTATTTTCAGGTGAGAGAGGTAAGCTGTCAGTATAAATAACAATAAATATTCCTAACGTTTAGATATAGAATTATTATTTTACTGCAGTAATTTTTTTTAAAGCGACAGTAAGATACTTGTTAATTCTATTTGGAATAAGGGAGAATTACCTCAACAGTGGAAGGTGTGAAGTATGTTACCTATTTATATGAAAGGTGATAAAACAGACTGCAATAACTATCGATAAATATGCAAAACTTTACCTAACACTTTCTGCCAAGATTAAATCAATATAAATATCAAATTATTGGGAACTATCGGTGTGTAATTTGACGTAAAAGCTCAACTGCTGATCATACATTCTACTTCCTTCAAATACTTGACAATAATATGAATATAATGATAAGATTATCAGATATGTACAGACTTCAAGAAAGCCTACTATTCGGTTAGGAAGAAGGTCTTGTATAATAACCTCATCGAGTTTGGTATATCTGCAAAACTAATAAGGCTAATGTGTTTAAATGAAAACTGTAGCAGATTCCGGGTAGGCAAACTTTTGTCTTACACGTTTCCTAGTACTAATATTTTGAAACAAAGAGATGCTTCATTATCTTTGCTTTTCAACTTTGCATTTGTGTGTGCCATTAAGAAGGTTTAGGAAAATCAGAAGGGCTTGAAATTAAATGGCACGCATCAGCTTCCGGTTTATGCTGATAATATTAGTATATTTGGTAGGAAGCATACATACTATAAAGTAAAATACAGAGGCTTTAGTGGTTGCTAGTAACGAGACTGATCTAAAAGAGAATGCTGAGAACACTAAATATATTATATCTCGAGAACACCATGCACGAAAAATCGCAATATAGAGATAGATAATAAATCCTTTGAAAATGCGGAACAATTCGGATATTTGGGAACAATCCTGACAGATGAAAATTCCACTCATGAAGAAATTAAAAGCAGATTGAAGCTAGGGAATGCTTGCTCCCGCTATGTGCAGAATACTTTGCCTGTCACTTTGTTTTCCACTAATATACAGATTAAAATATACAGAATTATAACTTTGTTCTTTGTTATATACAGGTGTGCAAATTTGTCTCTCACAGTGAGGCAGGTATATAGGCTGAGAGTGTTCGAGAAGAGGGAGCCGAGGAAAGTGTATGGGTCTGAGAAGGATGAGGTAGCAGGAGAGCGATGAAGACTGCACAGTGGCGATTTTCATGATTTCTACTCCACACCAAATATTATCTGCATGAGAAAATCAAGAAGAATGGGACAGTCGTGGCATTTCAGACGTATGGAGACGTATGGAGAGTGAAAAGTTGCATATAGAGATTTGGTTGAAAAACGTAAGGAAAAGAGACCACTTGGTAGACTCAGGCTCAGACCGGAGAATAGTAAAAACATTTATTTTCAAGAAGTGAAATGAGCACATGGATTGGATTGTATTGGCTCAGGTTATGGACAGGTAGGATGATCTTAGCAATAAGGTAATGAAATTGTGGGTTCCATAAAATGAGGAAAATTTCTTGACTAGTTGAGTACCTGTTAGCTTCCCAAGAAGGACCATACTGCATAGATTTAGTTAGATAGTTAGTTAGGCACCCACAAATTAATCCATTCATTTTGTGATAGGAAAAATGGCTGACGACAAGTTATATGTAGGTCTACATACATGTACTTACCCTTAGGAAAATTTCAAATCGATTTTGAATCTTACTTCAGGTATAATTGCTTTATTAACTTAGTGATAATATTCCATGTTGACAAGAGGGATCCAGACCAACACAAATTTTGATCCGGTCTGCCGAAATTTTAATTGCGGTTTCCAAAATATGATGTTGAGCAACGCAGAACAGCGGGCGCCCTGTCAAACGTTTGCCACGCACGTTAAGTAGCATCAGCACGCAAAGTTCCAACGTTGCTTCAATGTGACGACGCTTACACATGTGTATTAAAAGTAATTACTCCGAGAGGACAAAGTTGATCAAACGACTAAGTTCAGAACGCATAATAATTTTCCTATTATTATTTTGTACAATTTGTGAAATCTCACAAATTATATATATGCATTTTATTTGAAATTGTAAGTATCACGTATGTAATGCTTGAGGATGGTCTGTAATGACCCAAACATGTAGCATGTGTTGAGAAGGCTAGTAAAATTATGTGCAACCTTGTTTTACCCAAACGAATGCGAAAATGTGAATCTACGTGGATAATATGGATAGAAATTTATTTAAATACCAATCACTGTGTCGATATTAGTAAACATTACAGTCACCCAATACGTTTTGTGCACATTTCCTGTAGAAAATTGATCCCAATCGGAAGAAAATGTAAAAATGAAGGAAAAATTTTTTACTGCCTTCAGTAAAGTATGGTCTTTACCAAAGTTCACGAAACTTACTGTTACCCAGTGGCATTAGGTGGAGAATCCCTACACCGGATTTGAACCAAATGGCCAAATAAATATGGAAATTACGGGTAGAAATTTTTTTACGTCCAGAAATAAATTATGACTATGAATGAGCAGATTTACACGAAATTAATGCTTGCTCTACATTTTTTTGAAGAGTGTTATTTTGTTCTTCAACTTCTTCATGCTAGGAATTAGAAGCGTGTGCGTGACGATCTCTCGCATTTGTAAGCTAAGGGTTTTCGAAATAGGGGGCTGAGGAAGATATTTGCACCAGAGAAGAAGGAAGTAACAGGGGACTGGAGAAAATGTCATGTAATGAATGTCGTTGTCTGTACTGTTCACTAAATAGATTGGCGTAAATTATGCAAATAGAACGAAGATTTTGACAGCAGAACTTCAGCCATAAACGCGAGACCCAGCAGACATTTCAGCAACTGGTACTTTATTTCTGATATCATTAAGTGTAAAACGTTAAAAAGTCCCACTTCTTGAGAGGTTTGTTCCTTCATGAATACAATATAGTAGAACAGTAAATGGGTTACAGCCCTTCCGTCCCGATGAACATAAACCTTTATGACAGGCTCTTTTTTCCCTTTAAACTGATGTCCAAATCGTGGGAGTCCTGGTCCTTTAATAAAGTTTCAGATTGCCTCCAGACTTAGATTTCTAACATTCTCAGGGTCCAAGAAAAAGGAACACAGACAAGTAGGCCTGAGAGTAGCCAAGGCTTCACACGCACACAAAACGTGACCTTTGGTATCAGGCTCTGCTCCACACCTCCTGCATAAGGGATTGCCGGATAGGCCCCATTATGTAGACATGTCTTTTCAGGGTGTTGTGTCCAGTACGGAGGCCAATAACAACCCTGGATTGTATCCTGTTAAAGACAGTAGCCTAGTTTTAGCAGTAAGACTAGGGCACGAGATCAATTTTTGAGCCCGTCTCTTGCGTTCATTTAAGACTCCGTCACATTTCTATGTGCTGGTTGTCAATCCAACTTAAAACATTTTTTTTTCTTGTATTCTGTCTAGAGACCCCCAGCGCCGGTTTCGGTCCAAAAAACTGGTGAACATTTCCCTTCCTTGTGAGCCCATCGGCAATTACATTTCCGCGTGCCCCAGAATGTCTGGGTACCAGAAACCGTCCCAGAGAATTGTTAGGTGGAAATGCTGTTCAACGACTTTTGGCACTGTTGTACATATGAGGACGTTGTTTTGGCAGCCTGAAGACATTTCAAGGGCACCTGACTGTCAGAACAAACACTAACATATCCCTCTGCTCTAGCATTCATTTGAATTTCGTAAGCACAGGCCAAGAGAGCGTATATTTAGGCCTGAAAACCCCGTAAGATATTTTTCTAAAGTGATAAAAAGTTTTGTCCCCAAAGATTGCCCATAGACTTCGGTCGCAGTTCCCCTCAGTATCTTGGACCCTTCTTTATACCAGAGGAGCCCCTTAACTGCAGGGTGGGTACGAGATCCTCTGGTCCACTACTCTATAGTAAAGAAAGTAACCCTACACTTGAGTTAAAAGTTATATGCTGGCCTCATAACATCGACCCCTATATTAAGTACGGGACCCAACATCAGAAGCCACATAAATGTTCTCCTAGTGTGCTGGAGCATATTACTCTGAAAGTGCTATATGCGCCTAACGCCAAACTTTTATAGACATTGTCCATTACTTTGCTTGTTGTGTAAAGCAGCATACGAACTACACTATGGGCGGTACGAGAGAGGAACTGTGAGAAGATATGCGGCAGATGCAAAGATGTTTCTCTTCTCCAGAGCATCCAGACCTTCTCTGGAACACTCCTGGCCTCGTATTCAAAGGGTAGTGGGGTTTCTGTCCAGGCAAAATGGCAGGAGAGTAAAGTCGACCACTCATCTCCATCTAGTGTCTATGCGGAGAAAAGCTATAAATCCAGGCTCCGATGTGCCTTTATGTTTCACACAGGAAAAAATTTACTTTTGTGTAAAGGGTATAAACATCGATTTGTCACTCTCAAGCCACCATCCTCGCGAAATGTTAGTGACTACGAGTTAATTGTAGCCCTTTCAAAGTACGGCAAAATATTTGTGCGGCAAAGTACAAGTGGATTTACTCCAAACAGAGGGTAACGGCGGCAAATGGCATCCATGATGAAGTTAGGAGTAGATTTAATTCATTGCGAGCTGCTTTGGTACTAACGTCGTCGACCTTTCAGTTTCTGTTGACATGGTTGTACAACGTTACGTGTTGTAGGCGTATTGTCACTGTAATAAAAGTGCATCTGTGGAGTCTGAGTGCATTTCAGGGTAAGTGCAAAGGAGAATACATGATGATAAGAAGGGGTTTTAAAAGGAAATTAATGAAGTTATATAATCATGAACTTTTACCTTATAGGCTTTGTCTACTAAATTGGAGGTGATTAAATCACAACGAATGACAGACGGAGACAAACACGGATAAAGAAAATGGGGCTTTTGTAGAGAACTAAATTCGTAATGTGAAGAAGAATTTGGGATAAAATACAGATGAAGAGAAAACTTTAAAAATAATGTTACAGAAGTAGCCTATTGAATAGCGTGTGCTGGAATTAATTAAAAAAAACAGGGTAGATTTGTGGGGTTTTGTAGCGCTACAATGAATTTTAAATTTCCAGACACTCATGAAAAATTTACACACAATCCAATAATAAAATTATCAAAATACACGTATATGCCACAACAGCTACGTAGTTTGTTAATTACGTAGGCAGATTTAATGTAAGTTTTTAAATATTTCTAAATGCGCAAATAAATTTTCCATTAAGCAAGTGTTCTAAGAAGAATTATAATTTTGTTTTTTATATATTAGTTCGTGACTTATGTATTATGTTTTCAAAAGAAAATCAATATATATATAATTAAATTAACAATTTTTTAATTGTTTGTTACTGCATCGATAAATTTAATTCATTAACATTAAACCAAATTACATTCTAATCTATCATTGACCACAGAGCACATTTAGTTTGAAAATTACTGTTCTTTGATGTATGAAGTAATGTAACATGGTTATATACATTCGAAGTTTTGATGAAATCCACTCTTCCATTTTGAGGGCACACTGGGGGACAGTATGTTTCTACAGTACGGTTATAAAATTCTTCAAGACCAGGTGTTAAATTCCAGAAGATGGTAACACTCAAATTAACCACTAAGAACATATACCCTATATTTAGCACACCTGGTTCTTGCACTGGAAAACTTCACTTAAGAAATGAGCCTTGAGACAATTTTTGTTGAAGGTGGACATGTAGTGTCAATAAACACGGGATATTTACAAATGGTGTGACCCCTTAAAAATTATAGGTAAGAGGGTAGTGACGCACAAAAATGAAATTAAATCTGTGGTTTTTACATACCACGTGAAAGTTCAAAGTGTGATCCATTTTTTTGTCTTCATGATCAAAGACGATAAGGTATTTTGTGCCAAAATATTTTGAAAAATACTCTGTTCAGTTTTGTAGGCACTGTTCATATTCCATCCTGCAAGTTGTTCAGAGTAACAAGCACTGAGGAAACCCATTACACCATCGTTTACAAACACTGCACGAAAATGTCGACGGAGTGAGTATTGGCGATTGGAGGGGCCAAGAAATGGACCATCCTCTGCGGAATACCGCTCATTAAACTGTCTATTCAAGAAGATGCCGCTTCCTTGTGGCTGTGTGGTGAAACACCCTCATGATATAACACAGTGTTTGGTTTGTGTTCCAGTAGCTGAGACACTAGCCGTAACTCCGTCATTTCAAGGTAAACAATTCCATTAACTCTTTGGTACGCTATCTAATATCGTACTGACACGTGCAAGACAACAAATGGAGCAAATATTGAATTGCATTGAGTATGTAGGAGTATCATGAGTTGCTCTTTACAGTTCTGAGCTTTCAGTGTTTGGCTTATTACTTCCTTACTAATGCATGTTGGCAGTTTCTTTCCATAGCTTTTTGGCGCCATTGCAATATTTCGAAAAGCGACCATTAGCTTTGTCATGGCTGCTTGTCTGTCTGTCCGTCCGCAGGGAACAATTCTGCTCCCACTGGATAGATTTTCATAAAAATTAGTATTCGAGGAATTTTGAAACTCTCAATAAAAATTCAAGAATCGTTAAAATCTGACTTCACATGAAGAGCTACCTGTATTTGTGATAATATCTCGCCGAATTATTCTTGGAATGGGAAATGTTTCAAGCAAATTTGTTCAGAAAATCAAAATATACATTTTACTTGCAGTATTTTTCCACGAAAATCCGGCGGTTAGTAACATAAGTCGAAAAAACGTGGTACAGACATTCAGGTCACAGATTGAAACATAATTCGGCGCAGAAAAGATGTGATTTGCATGCTAGATAACCAAGGCAAGAATATAGAAACACACTTATAATATTAAATGCCTACGGCTTCTCGGCGGCAAAAAGTGTTATGTGAAAGCTCCTCAGTGTTACATTGTACGTAAATAGTTGTTCCGTTCATCACGCTGTCTGATTTATGTTGAATATTTTTCGAGTTGTATATTAACCCTTTAAACCCCGAATTAAATCCCATCTGCTATTTGCTGGCATTATTAGGAGTTCACCATTTTCTCCACGTTAGCAGGATAAGGGTTAAATCATTAACCTTTAGGCTACTAATGTCAT
>Ga0268261_10003153_pt1 | contig 12026 bp, 9 predicted proteins | sample TergutNc150P1_FD_190353 | JGI IMG/M metagenome (GOLD analysis project Ga0268261, IMG submission 190353) | Nasutitermes corniger P1 segment gut microbial community from laboratory colony in Florida, USA - Nc150 P1 (SPAdes) (version 2) | ecosystem: Host-associated > Arthropoda: Insects > Digestive... | reverse complement strand
CATGATACTGGTACAGCTACTTCCTTCCAACGTGGCCTGATCAGGCCACGTTGGAAGGAAGTAGCTGTACCAGTATCATGACCTATACCAGAGGTAGCAGATACAGTTTTTAGTACTACTGATGATGGGTGCTGTGACACCCAAAACATGTAGAGTGACTGTGCAGTAAATAAATGTCTGCATACTGTTGGATCAAGTTGGACCTTTTTATTAACATTACTTATATGTATGTCTGACAGAATGAATAACCAAGCAAAATGCACATAATCTATGTGTCCTTGCAGGAATATATTAATTAAATATTCAATAGTCTACTTCCCATACACAGATAAAGTTCACTGACAAGAGTGAGAAGGTGATGATAATATTAACGTACTTTACGGAAAAAGTTACAGTGATGGCATCAGGACAAATATGACTCAAAATCGCATGCAATAGTGGGCTATGGTAATAGTGCCATTTAATCAATGGATTTTATTAACAGAAATGTACACAAGTCTGAAGCAAGCAAGAGAACAGTACAAAGACTAGGATATGGACTGGCCAACTAATCATGTTTTAATTCCTGGTAATATCAACAATTTTCACCAAAGCAACCAGACTGGTTCTGGAGCCTCCTGTTCAGTGGTTAGTGTATGCTCTTTCCCTGGGGCTAAGGTGGCCAGGGCATGAAGCTGACCATTCACCACCATCCAGTGCTGACATTTACAGTCAGCCAAACTACACCTTCACTTTCCCATAGACCTTTATGGTGTCCACTAGACATACCTGTGCTCCAACTGTACATGTTTCAGGAAAGGTTTTCTTGATGTTGTTGTATCCAAAAGCAACTGCCACATCTTCATATATGTCACATGCATGAATAACATCATGTCTGGATGGTGGAACTTCAACTATTACTTCCTCTTTTGAGTTGGTTACCTCCGATTTCAGACACATTTTATTCAACAGTTTGGCGATTTTGTCTGCGGGTTCACTGGTGCAAAATAATTAGAATAAATTACATTAGAATCTTAAAATAAAGTCTATAGCAGCCATTTTAGCTACTGGTATGTGTGGACGTGATACCTTAAAGAACATATAATGTGTTAAAAGGTAAGGAGAATGAATATTTATCATAATACTTCAGGCATTTGATTGACTTCCCATGCTGTTCACTTCAAAGAATTTGCTTTGTGACCTGATATAGTGTATGTAATGACTGTGTCACTCTATAATACACCTATAAACATCATGTGTTTTGAACTATGTCAGAGCAATGTGATTCTTTGTGTTGTGACATCATCAGAACTCTTCTTCCGCACAAATAAGATATGGAAAGGGAAAAACACCACACAGATCAGATTAAACCCATACCAACTCAGTAGTGAAATCCTGACGCCAGCCAGGATACATTTTGACCAAATACTGTAAGCTGCAAAGTGTATGAAGTTTTAAGGAATATATCTGGACATTAAAAAGTATTGGTAGAGAAGCAGATTTTACATTATGAACAGACTGTGATTAACTGTATGGTTAAGGTACCCTACCAAGCAACTTATGATTGGGTTGACAACAGCTTGAATGAGGGGAAAAAAGGAACTCCATACTCAGTTTTGGAGGGCAAGGAAGGCAAAGTAATGTAAGTGTATGGAGTACTTCATGCAGATGAATGATATACCTAAGGTATGTTCTGAACCTATCTCCTATCAACATGTTTCTCTATCCTTCAACCATATTCAACAGGTATTTGTGTCTGCTCTCTTCATGTTCCATTTGTATATCTTTCCTCACTTTGTCTCTCCACCCAGTTCCCGCTGTTCCCAATCACCATGCCATATTTTGTCCACATGTAACATATGCAAATAATTTTCTATCCTTAACTTGACCAACACTACATTTGGGACGACCTGTACTTTCAAACCCTGTTTAATTCCCTTGCGTTCAGGAGTTTCTCTTGTCTTATCCATTACTCAATGCTTAATCTCTGATACTGTCTGCCTACATCCTTCATAGTCGATATCCGCACGTCAAACGAGGGAAGAAGTATGTTGTACACCAGATAATTAACCTCTGTTGAATTTCCTATTCCAAACAATACAAAAAACAGTTGTAAAACTCTACTGCAACATACAGATTTTTTGTTCAGTTGTCTACTGGATTATTTTTAATGAAATTTTAACATATGAATAAACATTTTCAACTCCCTTCAGAGTGATACTGGCTGTTACTTCTCATACTTCTAGGTCCCCTTGACAGTTTTCATGACTGCATATTTACTCCACTGTTTCTTAAAGTACACTTACACAGAAGTACTGATTTTACTGAGTCTTCCCAGATGTTATGATGAACAACAAGTGGAATGTCTGGAAGAGGAATGTTGCTAGGGGTACAAAAGCCAAGCTATCACATAATTAGAAGTACTACACCCACGCTATCATATAATCAGGGGCACTACAGCCAAACTATCATGTAACTAGGGGCACTGCAGCCAAGCTAAAATGTTACTATAAGCACTATAACACTATCATGTAACTAAGGGTACTACAGTCACGCTACCATGTAATGGGGGGCAATACAGCCAGCCTAACATGTAACTACAGCATTACGGTCACAGTACCATGTAACTAGGGGCAATACATCCAAACTATCATGTAACTAGGAGCACTATGGTCACAATATAATCTAACTAGGAGCAATACAGTCATGCTGTCCTGCAACTAGGAGTACTATATTCATGCTGCCATGTAACAGGGTTAGTACTGCAAGAATGATTTTAAAATACGAACAGCAACAATAAAAAAGAAAAGTCATTCACCTTATGCCTACATATCTGTTGGTTTTCTGTACGTTCACAACTTCTTCACGATAAGCCAGCTCAGGATATCTTGTGACTGTCCCATCAGGAAGCACAACTTCACAGCATTCTGCAGTGTATTTGCACACACAATATTGGCTGAACATGCATACTAAGGTATCCAAAACAATCTTAGCCTGAAAAATACAATCAGCACAGTTTGTAACATGTGACACTGCCCAGTATCACACAGATAATTATATGGTCTGGTCTCAATGAGATCTGCTGGCTCTTGAGTTTCAGATTAGAAGAGCATTAACAAACTTTAGAATTCTCTATACCAACATTAATGTGAAAAGATCAAATATCCTGACAGAAAAGGAAGCAAAAGTATATTTGATTATTACTACACTACCACTACTAACATGTAGTGGAGCAGCAGAAACAACTGTGCTGTAATGGTTTGGGGCAATCACAGTGGTAATTGTGATTATTAATTTGTTACAATGCTTGACAAAATAGGGAAACCAATTACAGATGAACATTGAAAAAGACAACAAGCACATACACTAAATATATATGAAAAAAACAAGTAGTACTAATGGAAAAATGTAACAAGAACTAACAAAAACATGTGCACAATGTGCTGAAAGAATTAAGAAGGCAAACTAAAAATGGCATAGTGTCCAGGCAATTTTGCACCATGTATCTCTCCCAACTGTACTCTCTGACTCTGGCATGACCATTACTGAACATACCTCTCTGAGCAAGAATATTATACAGAAACAGTGCAGTTGTGCTTGACAGTTATTATAGCATATTTAGTCTGAAGTAACTGCATGCATATGTGCAATTACTTGGAAATAAATACATTATTTTACATATATGTACTGCATGGAAAATATAAAATATCAAATACCTTTGTGAGGTCCAATGCAGTGCACTCAATGAATACATTTCTTGTATTGAGTGTTATTCTTGAATGGTTTCCATTAATGATTGGTGGCATGGAGAGAACAACACCATTCTTATCATAAATGATTGGATACACTGGACTATCCTTGATGATATGAAGGTACTGCTTGAGCTGGGCATGAGTCTGAAAAAAAGACAGGTCAAAACAAACAATGCAACAAGTAGGTCACAAATCAATGTACATTCAGTTCATCAATCAAGACAGTCACAATCAGCCATGTGTAATAAACTCAAATTTTTTAGTTTTAAAATTTATATTTAAATCTCCAAACTTTGCAAATGATCTACATATATTAAACATAAATGTAACCACTGGGCTTGAGCAAGAGTGCTTCACATATACTTCATTTCAGTTCCTTTGACACTATGAGAACAGAGAATGTTCATGAACAGGGTTTCATGATCACAGTGTGATAAGCTGTTGGGTTCCAGTGCAACAAGAAATATGCAATGACTGCCAGAGCTATAGTAAGCAGTCAGTGACAGACTGAGTCTTGATCAATCCATCTGTCAGTCAGTCTGTTAGAAAATCAGATACCTTGTTCTTGCTCTTGCTGAATGGGTAAGTGAACAGTCCATAAGGTCATCAGACAAGAAGTTAGTTCCACATTTCTATACGTTTTTCACTCTCCACACAACCACATATCACCACACACACACACAAAGACAACCCATCTAATTCTCCAGACAGATTTCCATTTACTGTTATGAGTACTCACTGAATACAAGTCCATAAGTTCAGTTGCTGTGTATTCCTTGTCTTGGTTCAAAGGTTGAAATTTAATGTCACCAGGTGGCTTTGCATCATACGTAAAAGGGCCCACAATTGTGTCAAGATCATGAGTTCCAATGGAAACTAAAGAGCGTTTCCTGCCTATATTCTGATGCAACTTGTCTTGCAGGTCAATAAAACTCTTGTAGCTATCCTGGTTAAATGTCACATTTCTAAGGACAGCAGCGACAGCGTGTGGCCGAACCAACTGCGTCTGGAAATTTGATAAAATGAGACACACAACAGCAAAGACTGGTGGCTGAAGTTTGCTGTCTTTTGAGATGTGATGCTGTGCTATTCAGAGGAACACGATTCCTACAACCTCAAAGTAAAAGAGTACTAAATCACCTGTCTACCCTGAAGACAGAGGCAGTGCATTACTCTAAACAGATACTATCTATCTATTAAAACACAGCATCACATACCAGAAGTCAACAATCTTCAGTAACCATAATGGGAACCTCAGCGCTCACAAGGCCGGTGGTTGTTTATTTGGCTGGTTTACCATCAGACAGATACGATATAAAGGATCACACAGTGTCAAGTGAAACAGGGTACAAAGAATGTATGAACAATAAAATGGAGGGGTAAGTCGTCATTGTTAGAAATTCATAATTCAACAGCTTTTGTGAAGGACTACACAAGACAATGAAAATGTCAATCAGAAGAGCTGAGGTAGCACTGGGATCTGAACCACATATCTTACAAACGTAAAACAGATAAGTAACACTTCAGCAGTTCTTTCAATTATAAAAAGATGTGAAAAAGGGTGGATGAAAAGCAGGCAGGAAGAGACAGGGGGTGTAAAAAAAAGAAGCACATGAAAGAAAGTAGAAATAGAATATGGCCGTGCCCATTACTATTATTTTCCACACATTGTGAAAACTGCTAAACCATTGAGTAATAAAGGCAAAATTTTGCATTACATACTTGACTGTGTATAAAAGAATACCTGTCAAAAGGTTCTTAATAAAAGAAAGACTCATTAGATGACAATTTTCCTGTACATAAATCCAAATTTACACTCCTTGTAAAGCTTAACATGTTAAATTATCCGCAAACAGTGGGACCTTACTACGCGTTATTCGTAATACCACAAATCTACATGAAACAGCTCCCAATTATCATAATAAATTCTCACTCTGAACTTCAATTATATTCATCTTCACCCAGAAAATTGTTGACTTTGCATTCGGTAACATGGCCTGGTTTACAATCATGGTAACAATGGGAGATAAATATTTTAAAGTACTAAACATAAACTCTTCAAAACAAAGATACTGTTATGAAGACACAAATATGTACATCAGTAAAAAACCAATGTTTCAAAAGAACCTACTGCCTCTATCATCAGGTTTGGAGTATGGAGGCAGTAGGTTTATCAAAAGCAGGTCTATCTCTATCATTTACTGCATATTGGCAAAAGGATAAAAGAACAAAGCCATTTACTCCTGCTCTTACCACAGAGGCTCTGGATGGAAGTTTCAGTCCCGTTTTCATCCTTTACTTGACTGATATGACATGTGAGAAAGGCAGTGCTAAAATTGTATAAGACTGATAAATAAAGGTTCTTCCACATAATTCACACATATTTTGAGGGATGGTGTAAGCACAGAAATTATTTGATTCTGATATTTTCTGGCAAATGGCTCTGGAAATGGAAGTCTCTTTTGTCAGAGACAGAGAGTCGGTCATTCTATGTTTTTACATGAATGCATGACCTGACTGGCAAAATCATGTAGTCCCCTCACATGTTACACCACCAAAGCTAATGGACAATTTCAATTACATTTTATATATGGGCCCCACATTAAAAGCTGCCATGCTACTTTGTGATTTGTATAATTCCAGTATCAGATTCATGTTATACAATGCTCAAAATAAAACCAATGGTATTCTCAAAAATGATTTATTGTCAACAGGAACCAGTAACAGTAAAGTTGTCCCTGTGATTCATTCATCACATCATAAAAGCATATGAGACAGAGGGGGCATAGCTTCATGCATTTTTAGATGAAAGTGAGTAGTTAGCTTCAAGACCTGCTCTCTCTGTCCCTGAAGAAACAGCGATGGTGTCAAATGTACAGCACACTGGGTGGGCCCCGTACCCTGTCTGGATGCTCTGAAGAGAAAAAAAAATGGTAGGCTGTGTCGGGCCACAACCGCTACTTTTTATGTGAATACGTCTTTAAGGGCCGTAAGAAATGAATTGAACCCATTTATGAACAAATTTACTGTTCGCTACTTAACATCAATCTACTGAGTACAGGTCTATGATACGAGAAGTACAATACATATGGTAAAGTCTGTACAGAAATGTTTCTAGTGAATGTTAGATCTATGCACGTACTGCCCAGAGTTGTAGGCGCGGAACTAATGCAGTCCAAATTAAATTTGGATTTCATAAAGTTCACAAACGATTTGTTTTGCATAATGTCCATGTTGAAGTCTCTGCACAGTAGAATCAGAGTCTCGGTGTCAGGGTTCATGTTCGGAAAGATCAGTCTAATGGCTTCAGAGTAAGCGGCGGGCACTTGAAACATGAAATACTCGATTGCTTCTTGGGGCATGTTGGAATGGATGTAAATGGCTCCTAGTATGAATTTCGTTTGTTTTTATTTGTACTTTCTCCACATGTAGCACGACATTTCGAATTTTGTCTGACTTTTTTCATAAAGTCCTACACAATTCGCACAAATATGACAGATTCAGTATTTTATTCCACTAAGTGTATTATTTGAGAGATTTTGCGTCGATTGACACCCAGATCAGCGTAACAGGACCATGCGTCTGTGAGTTATGGCCGCTCTAAGATGACTGTCATCGCGATTTCGACCTTAAACTAGTTAGCAACGCCTGGGGAAAGGCGCAAGAGAGGGGGGTTGCTGCGACTTCGCGCAACAAACTTTCATCCTTGCTCTATCCAATGATATCAAACAGACCCGGATCGAATGATGACATCATGGAAATTTTTGCAAAACAAATTGGAACTGATTTCATGACGCTCGAGTTTTCAAACATGCAGGGTACCCAGCACCAATTTTAAAGATGTATTCACGTCAAACTGCCAAGAATAAAAACCCCAACTCATTGGCAGACCACCCCATAGCCTATTCAGTATACGAACTAAGTTCTGCTACAGTACATGTAGTAGCAATACATTTTTCATTAATGTCTGCATTTTTAACATCCAAACTTGCACACTAAATGGTCATCTAGACAGAGTGACATATACCAGATGTCATATTGATACAATTAATTCTCCTGATGATGGGCACACGGCTGCCCGAAACATGTAGAGAACAGAAATAAACATACATGAAAAAGAACTGTGCATCAAGTTGGTTATTTACAAAGATTATACCAAGACGCACGGTCAACAGAACATAAAAAATTAAAATTTTCATGTGGTGAATATAATACAAAATTAATTTCTTACTTCAGTCAGCATCATATCTTAGTCCAATAAAGTTCGAAACAACAGAATTTTAAACTGCAATAAATAAACACAAAGAATAATGGGGGAATGCAAATTATCAAAGGATGCATATGGAAGGTATGGGCTCCTCTTACTTTATTTTATGATAGAGTCATTATCTCCAAATATACAGCACTGACAGTACGATGATGGTAAATGATGTACTTGAAATGATCTGAAAGAAAGCATTCATGCCTAAACAAGTTACAATAATGCTAATTGTATGGCGAGACTGTGGAAAATCAAGATAAACATCGGTCAGGATAGCCGATGTTGCAACCAAGACTTTAACCAGGCACCCTTCAAATATAAATGCAAAGCATTACCACTGTACCAAGATGTCAAGCCTGACAATTCTAGTAACACCAGCACATGACTAAGCAGCAGCCTCATCAACATTCTCCTTCTCACCATCTCATCACCACCACCACAACACACACTCCACTTACTGCAGGTGTTAGGATGAGCTTCTGTATGGAGTCTTTTTCTGGTGTCACAGCCTTGTAACGTGGTGGAGACAACCTGCAAAATCAGAGATATGTGAGTGGAAACACAACACACTATCATAATATTTCATAATTTCGTCTACTCAAAAATGCTTTGCTCTTGACTCTACATTCTACATACGTATTATACAACTATGGCCAAACTTAAACAACTAGAGAAATGGTGAAAACAGAAGAGATCATTATGCAACACGCAGACACCAAAAATACAGTCAAAGCATGGCCACACAGAATGAATGAAAAAGTGGATCATCAAATAACTAATTATGTTTCTTAAGTTGGCCAAGAGACTTTACTTGCAGTAAACAGTCAAATTTTATTAAACAGCCTAACAATCATTCCACAGCCTGTAGGATTAGAATCAGCAGTAACAGAGTTAAACAGCGATTATGCTCTAAGTATATCTGTAACAAATTTCATACTAAGAAACAAGCAATTTAGCCTTCTCCCACCTAAACATGTATGAAATAATTCTACATAAATCATCATTTCCTCACTCAGTGTTCAAGTGTTCATGTTCCTCCCTGTATATTTGGCCATTATGGATAGTTAACATATCTTGATGTTCAACAGTACAACATTTTACAGTTCAAGCATGCAGGCACTCACTAACTCACACTCTCTTCGCCCACATACACATAACAAGGGAGAGACATTCACTGGTTCCAGTTCTCACACTATTTGTCTTCACACAAAATAAGTAAGCATAACTCAGCGTTTCTTCAGAAATGAGAGTGTAAAACTTGGAACTACAACTGTCTGAATAGTGTCAGAAGAATGTTAAAAAAAATACGGTAAACTGGACACTTACACATAATTCTAACCAGTTCTATCTCAACATAAAGGTTAAAGTGTTGAACTTACTTCCCTTGGAAAACAAGCAGGCCACAAACCAAGCCTTCCAAACACAAGAGGTCATAACGATTTGCTGGTATCTCTATCCGGTATATTATGTCTTCTGATGCTCCTGCAGACTGTTCAGCCCCTTGCTCATTCATTATCATCTGTTTCTCTGTTGTCTGCTCAATGGAAAGAAACAGCCTTATTTAACAAGAATGTTCAACACCAATCTAGTATATATGTGGATTTACATCACTAAAGCACTGGATATCCTGCCCTAAGTTGGCTCTTGTCCATACACCTTTAAAGAGAGTTAACAATCGTATTCATCAGTTTTGTCAAGCAACATATGAGTATGACATCAAATTCTGGAGGACTGAAGGCCAAACATTGCTTCATGCTAGTTCAAAATGATAGATGCAGATTCAAAGCCCACTGAAGGCATGAAAGCTTGTCTGATTTTTTCTGTGTTGTCTTCTGATGAAAGAGATCTTGCAAGTCTCATTCTCCATACAAAAACTTCATTGTTTGTCTCAATAAAGGTACAGGGAAATCTAAAAGGAGCCAAGCAGTAAAACAACAAATATGGCTAGTAAAGTCCAAGGCAGTAGGCAATAACAACAGTGTACACCAGTACTTGGTTCTGACCAGAAACTGCGTTACCAAAATAGCAGTGTGGGAATGCAAAATCCATTTGTTTGGTCACAAATTTGGTATTAAAAAAAAAAAGTGCAGCTGTAAACATTCCACACCTCTGTTCACCTGTAAGATCCTCAAAACTACTTATCTCATGCAAAAAGGGGTGTTCTACTCATTATTCCCTCCCAACAAACTTGCAATAACAATATAGATCAGCAGTATTTCTTCCATTTTCACTAAAAACTTTATACTGATTCTCACCTTTAACTGTTTATCTCCCATAACATTCACAAACAAAACACTGTGCCAATAAAATACTTATAAAAGTAACAGTAGAAACTACATCCAGCAGACTGTTTAACAAAAATTTGTTGAAACTTTTGTAACATGATCCAGCATGCATCGATTCACAAGGGTTGTTAACTGGTGGACAGAAACATTGGTACCATATTATAAGACCTATGGATATCTACAATTAATCAAACATCATTTCAGAAAAAAAAATGGGTAGCTTACCAGTAACCACACTGGATTTTTCACTTTCAACAAAATGACCAGAACATCACACACACACACACACACACACATGCCCACACAAACAAGGGTGTATTCAAAAGTTCCTTGACTCTTTAATTAAGTATATGCTACCCTTCAAACTGGTCACTGATGTCCCCTTCAAAGCAACACCCTTCTTTGCTTATGCAATAAGTGCAGCATATCTGCCAGTGCTGGAACTGCCCTTTTTGAATTGCATGAATGTTCCTATATTTCAGAGACATCCTACAGTGACTCCTTCAGAGCTGCAATTTCATTCTTGGAAGCAAGATGAAACACAAGGTGCTAAATAAGGCAAGTAGGGAGGGTTGGGGACCCCATGAATGTTTTTAGTGGACAAAACTTTGCCCTGACAAAGCAGTGAGGGCTGTCATGGTCAATCAACAAATCCTGGTTCTGCCTCCATTCCAGATGTGCTCAGAGGACCTGCTACCTCATACATAGCAAGACCTCTTACTAGTAATGCTCATTAACCGTGCAGCCTGGAGGAACATTCCTGCTGTACAGTGCCCTCAGAGACAATAAAATATCACCAACAAGCTCTTGATGTTTGGCCTGACTTGCCCTGCATTCTCCAGACAGGAGAGGGTGGGATTTTCTACTGAAAAAATTGCTGTTTGGTTTCTGATTCATAAAAGTAAACCCACATTTCATCTCCAGTGTTCCCGAAGCAGTTGCTCCTGAGCATGAAGCAAAACTTAACACAAACTGATATTCCTTCAAATCAGCCATTGCAAAACCGTGGACTGCACTTATAATGCACAGCAATAAACATATGTTCAGACGCAATGGAAAGCAGGGTGTTATGGTTGCAAAACTCACTAGACTGACTCAGCAGCTGGCTAAGTACATGGTATATAATCAGAAAGATGTATTAAATATATGGTCGGAACACAACTATATATATTTTCACACAGATTAGTAAATATATATAGTTGTGTTCTGACCATATATTTAATACATCTTACCGATTATATAATTGATCAACATGAGGATGACTCACCTCAAAGCTAAGTACACGGTCATGCCTCAAGATCAGAATGCAGGACAAAGTCACAGTATAAAGAGTGATAATAGGGCCTTTGAAAGGGTGGAACAGTTCAGATATTTGGGTACAATCCAAACATAAAAAAAATTCTTTTCAGGAAGAAATTAAGAGCAGAAAGAAGAAAAGGAATGCGTGCTCTTCTTCAGTGCAGAATCTTCTGTCTTCAACTCTGCTATCGAAATGTATAAGGATTCAGACATACAGAAAAATAATTCTGTCTGTTGTTTAGTATGGGTGCAAAACTTGTTCTGTCACAATGGGGGAGGAACATAGGTTGAGGGTGTTCGAGAACAGAGTGCAAAGGAAGATATTTGGGTCTGAGAAAGGCAAGGTAACAGGGGAGTGGAGAACACTATATAATGAGGAGCTTGATGATCTGTACTCCTCACCAAATAGTTTTTCGATGATCCAACTAAGAAGAATGAGATGGGGGGGGG
>Ga0268261_10003152_pt1 | contig 12026 bp, 11 predicted proteins | sample TergutNc150P1_FD_190353 | JGI IMG/M metagenome (GOLD analysis project Ga0268261, IMG submission 190353) | Nasutitermes corniger P1 segment gut microbial community from laboratory colony in Florida, USA - Nc150 P1 (SPAdes) (version 2) | ecosystem: Host-associated > Arthropoda: Insects >... | reverse complement strand
CACCTGTGGCTCGCGACAAACCCTACATGCCGATCCCCTACCTAGGGGTAAAGGTAAAGATGGACGGAGCCTGACCTCCAACGTCACCCCTACACCTTTTAATACCTCCACCGCCACCCCTACGCCAAAACTACCCAGACCCGCCCCGTTACTACTTTCATATCTGTTCGGAATATGGGTCTAAACATAATTTGCACAAAATTCTGAAATTCGTGTATTTGCACTCGACCTACAGCCTATCTGTGCATTATATGTGCTCGAAACATGACTCGCGCTGTGATGAAATACGTGTATAGGGGCTCGAAAATTATATTCATTCATTAGTGTATAACTCTTAGGCCATTTAGTCATGAAGAAAAGCCCAGTCAGGAAAACGTTATGAATCTGACACCCTGCAAACTGGGCAGGTTCTTAGTAGTTCTCACTTTCGTTGCCAGGCGCCTCCACGTCCGCAAAGACGCCAGAGATCGTAGCGGCGGAAGTTGGAACTATTTGTCAAGAAGGATGTCCTGTAATTTTTTCAGAAATGACCGCTTCCACGCATCTGTTTCTTGCTAAAATCTACGACAAGGGGGCGACGGCGACAATTAGGTTATCTGTTACGAATATGTATTTAAAACATGACTTGCGACGTACCACATAAAAAGAGTAATGATGCTCGGCTTTCAGATTACCTGTGCTGCGTTTGATTTCGTAATATGAATTGCTCGAACTGCAGAAATTCGTGTATTGATGCTCGACCTAAGTTCATCTTTGCACAAAATTTTCGCGAATTATGACTTGTGCCAACTTAATAAAGTCCTTTATGACGTTCGACCTGAAGCTTAATAGTGTTGATACTTGCACCAAATCATTTAATTGGTACTTTCGTGCTCAAACTCTGGCCTAGCTACGCTGAATAAAGACTCGAAACACCTTTCGCTTCAAATGTTGATTTTCGTTTACTTGTTCTCGAAAAGCAGCCTCTCCGTCCTGAAAATGGTGTACAAACATGACGCGGCAACTGAAGATCCTTCGAACTACAGACTATCTGTTCCAAATATAGACCCGAAACATGACTCGCTCCAAGTGCAATGGCACCCAATCTGTGCAGGAAATTGTCTCGAAATATGACGTGCTACAAGTGATGTTCATATATATGATTTCGACATTCAACTTAACTGAGCAGAAAATGGGCTCCAAACATGACTTGCTTCACCTCATAAAGACGTGTTTGGCGCTTGATATGTGATAAACGAGAGCTGAAAACATGACTCGCTGCATGTGATAAAATTCAAGTTCTGTAATTCTAAATGCAACTGATCTATTTGCTACAAACATGACATATGAAACTCAAGGAATAAGAGTTCATGCGTACGAACTCTCTCTGTCCGTGCTGAATGTGATCTCGATACGTGACTCACGCCAATAAGTGTATTGTCTCTCGACAAGAAGGCTAACTGTACTGAATATGGGTTAAAAAATAATTTGAATCAACTAAATTAATTCGCATATTGGCGCTCGACTTACGTCTTCGGTGTGCTGAATTCGGCCTAGAAGTATATCTTGCGCAATGTGAATTAATAACTGTTTTCGCGCTGGTCATTGACTATACCTGTGCTCGCAATGGGCTTCAAACTTGTCTTGGTCCAAATGAAGTGTTTCGTGTGCTGGACTTGGCGCTTATCTCTGCCATGTAAGGGCTTATATCATTACTCGTGCCAAGTGATGAAATTAGTTTATATGCGATCGACATGCAGCGTAGCTGTAGTTAATAAGGGACTAAAACTTGAATTACATGTACTGAAGCAATTCGTGTTTGTTCTTTTGACCTACATCCTATATGTGCTGAATATGGGCTCTAAATATTTGGCGCTACAAGTGATGAAATTCGTTTAATGGCATTCTCTCTAAAACCGAACTGTATAGACGTTAGTGTGGAACATGACTTTCGACGAGTGATGAAATTCGTATAATTACGAAAGACTTGCAGCTTAACTGTGTTGAATATGGGCTACAAACATGACCTACTCCAAATGAAGAAAGTCGTGTTTTGACGATTGACATACAGCCTATCTGTGACGAATAAGGCCTGGAAACATGACTCACTCCAAGAGAGGAAATTTGTGTATTGGCATTCGACATACTTCATATCTGTTCTGAATATGGGTCTAAACATAACTTGCACAAAATTCTGAAATTCGTGTATTTGCACTCGACCTAAAGTCTATCTGTGCAGAATATGAGCTCGAAACATGACTCGCACTATGTGATGAAATAAGTGTATAGGGGCTCGACATTTAGGTTCATTCATTAGTATAAAACACAGGCCAGTTAGGCATGAAGAAAAGCCTAGTCAGGAGAACGTTATGGATCTGACACTCTGCAAATTGGGCAAGTTCTTAGTAGATCCGTCTTTCTTCGCTAGGTGCCTCCACGTCCGCAAAGACGCCAGAGATCCTAGCGGTGAAAGTTGGAAATATTTGTCGAGAAGGCTGTCCTGTAATTTTTCAGAAATGACTGCTTCCACGCCATTTAGAGATGTGTTTCTTACTACAAATTTACAAGTGGGCGACGTCGACAATTAGGTTATCTGTTACGAATATATATTCTAAACATTCGTTGCGACAAACCACACATAAAGAGTAAAGATTCTCGACCTCCAGATTATTTGTGATGCATTTGATTTCGTAATATGAATTGCGCCAACTGAAGAAATTCGTGTATAGGCGCTCGACCTAAGTCTATCTTTGCAGAAAATGATCGCGAATCATGAATTGAGCCAACTTAATAAAATCCTTTATGACGTCCGACATAAGGCCTAATAGTGTTGATAGTTGCACCAAATCAAATAATTGGTAATTTCGTGCTCAAGCTCCAGGCTATCTATGCTGAATAAAGAATCGAAACAACTTTCGCTGAAAATGATGAAATTCGTTTATTTGTTCTCGAAAAGCAGACTCTCTTTCCTGAATATAGTGTACTAATATGACGCGGCAACTCAGAATATTCGTGTATATTCGTTCGACCTACCGACTATCTGTTCTAAATATAGACCCGAAAAATGTCTCGCTCCAAGTGCATTTGCAGCCAAAGTGTGCAGGAAATTTTCTCGAAATGTGACGTGCTACAAGTGATGTTCGTATATATGATTTCCACATTCAGCTTAACTGTGCAGAAAATGGGCTCCAAACATGACTTGCTACAACTCAAGAAAAACTTCCTTGGTGCTCGATATGTCATAAATGAGAGCTGCAACATGACTCCCTGCATGTGATAAACTTCACGTGCTGTAATTCTAAATGCAGCTGATTTATTTGCTACAAACATGACTTACTAAACTAAAGGAATAAGAGTTCATGCGTTCGAACTGTTTCTGTCTGTGCTTAATGTGAACTCTATACATGCCTTCCGCCAATATGTGTACAGTCTCTCGAATAAAAACTATCTGTACTGAATATGGGCTAAAAATAATTAGAATCAACTAAATTAATTCGCATATTGGCGCTCGACTTACGTCTGCTCTGTGCTGAATTAGGCCTAGAAGTATGACTTGCACCATCTGAATTAATAACTACTTTCGTGATTTTCATTTACCGTACCTGTGCGCACAATTGTTTCAAATAATGTCTTGGTCCAAATCAAGTGTTTCATGTCTGAGTGCTCGACCTACAGCATATGTCTGCCATGGATCATGACTCGTGTCCAGTGATGAAATTCGTTTATAAGCGATCGACATGCAGCGTAGCTGTACTAAATAAGGGACTAAAACTTGAATTGCACCTGCTGAGGCAATTCGTGTTTATTCTTTTGAACTACATCTTACATGTGCTCGAAACATTTAGCGCTACAAGTGATGAAATTCGTTTAATGGCATTCTATCTGAAACCAAACTGTATAGACGTTAGTCTGGAAACATGTCTTTCGAGAATTTATGAAATTCGTATAATTACGAATGACTTACAGCATAACTGTGCTGAATATGGGCTACAAACATGACTTACTCAAACTGAAGGAAGTCGTGTTTTGACGCTTGACATACAGCCTATCTGTTACGAATAAAGCCTGGAAACATGACACACTCCAAGTGAGAAAATTTTTGTATTGGCATTCGACATACTTCTTATCTGTTCGGAATGTGGGTCTAAACATAACTTGCACAAAATTCTGAAATTCGTGTATTTGCAATCGACCTACAGCCTGTCTGTGCACTATATGTGCTCGAAACATGTCTCGCGCTAAGTGATGAAATACGTGTATAGGGGCTCGACATTTAGGTTCATTTATTAGTATATAACTCTTAGGCCAGTTAGGCATGTAGAATAGCCCAGTCACGAGAACGTTATGGATCTGACACACTGCAATCTGGGCAAGTTCTTAGTAGTTTCCAATTTCGTCGCCAGGCGGCTCCACGTCAGCACAGACGCCAGAGAGCCCAGCGTCGAAATTTGGAACTATTTGTCGAAAAAGCTGTCCTGTAATTTTTCAGAAACGACTGCTTCCACGCAATTTAGGGATCTGTTTCATGCTACAAATCTACGATAAGCGGGTGACTGTGACAATTACGTTATTTGTTACCAATATGTATTCAAAACATGATTTGCGACATACCACATAAAGAGAGTAAGGATGCTCGACCTTCAGATTATCTGTGCTGCAAATGATTTCGTAATATGAATTACGCCAACTGAAGACATTCATGTACTTGCACCCGAACTAATTCTATCTTTGTAGGAAATGATCGCGAATCATGACTTGAACCAATTTAATAAAATCCTTTATGACGTCCGACATGAAGCCTAATAGTGTTGTTACTTGAGGCAAATCAAATAATTGGTTCATTCGTGCTTAAACCCCGACCTACCTATGCTGAATAGAGACTCGAAACACCATTCGCTCCAAATCTTGAATTTCGTGTATTTGTTCTCGAAAAGCAGCCTCACTTTCCTGAAAATGGTGTACAAACGTGACGCGGCAACTGAAGATCCTTCGACCTACAGACTATCTGTTCCAAATATAGACCCGAAACATGACTCGCTCCAAGTGCATTGGCACCCAATCTGTGCTGGAAATTGTCTCGAAATGTGACGTGCTACAAGTGATGTTCGTATATACGATTTCGACATTCACTTTAATTGTGCAGGAAATAGGCTCCAAATATGACATGCTACAACTCAAGAAAGACGTACTAGGCGCTCGATATGTGAAAAATGAGAGCTGAAAACATAACTCGCTAAATGTGATAAAATTCACGTACTGTCATTCTAAACGCAGCCGATCTATTTGCTACAAACATGGCTTACGAAACTCAAAGAATAAGAGTTCATGCGCACGAACTGTATTTGTCTGTGCTCAATATGAACTCGATACATGACTCCCGCCAATAAGTGTATTGTCTCTCGACTTGAAGGCTAACTGTACTGAATATGGGTTAAAAAATAATTTGAATCAACTAAATTAATTCGCATATTGGCGCTCGACTTACGTCTGCTCTGCTCTGAATTAGGCCTAGAAGTATGATTTGCGCAATCTGAAGTAATAACTGTTTTCGTGATGCTCATTTACCGTACCTGTGCTCACAATGGTTACCAATCATGTCTTGGTCCAAAACACAAGATCCGTGTTTAACTGCTCGACCTACAGCCTATCTCTGCCATATAATAGCATTGTTCATGACTCGTATCAAGTGATGAAATTCGTTTATATGCGATAGGAATGCAGCGTAGCTGTACTGAATAAGGACTAAAACTAGAATTGCACGTACTGAAGCAATACGTGTTTATTCTTTTGACCTACATCTTATATGTGCTGAATACGGTTTCTAAACGTTTGGCGCTACAAGTGATGTAATTCGTTTCATGGCATTCTATCTAAAACCAAACTGTAGAGACGTTAGTCTGGAAACATGACTTTCTACAAGTGATGAAATTCGTATAATTACGAATGACTTGCATCTTATCTGTGCTTGAATATGGGCTATAAACATGACTTACTCAAACTGAAGGAAGTCGTGTTTTGACGCTTGACATACAGCCGATCTGTGATAAAAAGGCCTGGAAACATGACTCATCCCAAATGAGGAAATTTTTATATTGGCATTCGACATACTTCATATCTGTTCGGAATATGGGTCTAAAAATAACTCGCACAAAATTCTAAAATTCATGTATTTGCACTCGACCTACAGCCTATCTGTGCATTATATGTGCTCGAAACATGACTCGCGCTAAGTGATGAAATACGTGTATAGTGACTCGAAAATTATGTTCATTTATTAGTGTATAACTCTTAGGCCACTTAGTCATGAAAAAAATTCCAGTCAGGAAAACGTTATGAATCTGACACACCGCAAACTGGGCAAGTTCATAGTAGTTCCCACTTTCGTCACCAGGCGCCTCCATGTCCGCAAAGACGCCAGAGATCATAGCGGCGGAAGTTGGAACTATTTGTCAAGAAGGCTGTTCTGTAATTTTTCAGAAATGACCAATTCCACGCCATTTAGGGATCTGTTTTTTGCTACAAATCTACAAGAGCACGACGGCGACAATTAGGTTATCTGTTACAAATATGTATTTAAAACATGACTTGCGACATACCACACAAAATGCTCGATCTTCAGATTATCTGTGCTGCATTTGATTTCGTAATATGAATTACTCCAACTCCAGAAATTCGTGTATTGGTTCTCGACCTAAGTCAATCCTTACACAAAATGTTCGCGAACTGTGACTTGTGCCAACTTAATAAAATCCTTTATGACGTTCGACTTGAAGCTTAATTGTGTTGATACTTGCGCCAAATCAAATAATTGATACTTTCCTGCTCAAACTCCGGCCTATCTATGCTGAATAGAGACTCGAAACACCTCTCGCTCCAAATGATGAAATTCGTTTATTTGTTCTCAAAAAAGCAGCCTCTCTGTCCTGAAAATTGTGTACAAACATGACGCGGCCACTGAAGATCTTTCGACCTACAGATTATCTGTTCCAAATATAGACCCGAAACATGACTCGCTCCAAGTGCATTGGCAACCAATCTGGCAGGAAATTGTTTCGAAAAGTGACGTGCTACAAGTGATGTTCGTATATATGATTTTGACATTCAGCTTAATTGTGCAGGAAATGGGCTCCAAACATGACTTGCGACAACTCAAGAATGACGTACTTGGCGCTCGATATGTGAAAAAATGAGAGCTGAAAACACAATTTGCTTCATGTGATAAAATTCAGGTACTATAATTCTAAATGCAGCTGATCTATTTGCTACAAATATGACTTACGAAACTCAATGAATAAGAGATTATGCGTACGAACTGTCTCTGTCTGTGCTGAATATGATCTCGATACATGGCTGCCACTAATAAATGTAATTCCTCTCGACTTGAAGGCTATCTGTACTGAATATGGGTTAAAAAGTAATTATAATCAAATAAATTAATTTGCATATTGGTGATCGATTTACGTAATCTCTGTGCTGAATTAGGCCTAGAAGTATGACTTGCGCCAACTGAATTAATAACTGTTTTCGTGATGCTCATTGACCGTACCTGTGCTCACAATTGGCTACAAACATGTCTTGGTCCAAATCAAGTGTTTCGTGTCTGAGTGTTCGGCCTACAGCCTATGTCTGCCACGTAAGAGCTTGGATCATGACTCGTTCGCAGTGAGAAAATTCGTTTATATGTGTTCGACATGCAGCGTAGGTGTACTGAATAAGGGACTAAAACTTGAATTGCACCTCCTCAATTAGTTCGTTTTTATTCCTTCGACCTACATCTTATATGTGCTGAATATGGGTTCTAAATGTTTGGCGCCACAAGTGATGAAATTCGTTTAATGGCAGTCTTTCTAAAGCAAACTGTATAGACGTTAGACTGGAACATCTTTCGACAAGTGATGAAATTCATATAAATACAAAAGACTTGCAGCTTACCTGTGCTGAATAGGGCTACAAACATGTTTCACTCCAACTGAAAGAAGTCGTGTTTTGATGATTGACATACATCCTATCTGTGACGAATAAGGCCTGTAAACATGACTCACTCCAAGTGAGGAAATTAGTGTATTGGCATTCGACATACTTCATATCTGTGCGGAATATGGGTCTAAAAATAACTTGCACAAAATTCTGAAATTCGTGTATTTGTACTCGACCAACAGCCTATTTGTGCGGAATATGAGCTCGAAACATGACTCACGCTAAGTGATGAAATACGTATATAGGGTCTCGAAAATTATGTTAATTCATTTGTATATAACTCTTAGGCCAGTTAGGCATGAAGAAAACTCAGTCAGGAGAACGTTATGGATCTGAAATGCTGCAAAGTGGGCATGTTCTTAGTAGTTCCCACTTTCTTCGCCAGGCACCTCCACGTCCGCAAATACGTCAGAGATACTAGCGGCGAAGTTTGGAACTATTTGTCGAGACGGCGGTCCTGTAATTTTTCAGAAATGACCGCTTCCACGCCATTTAGGGATCTGTTTCATGCTAGAAATCTACAAGAAGGCAACGGCGACAATTAGCTTATCTGTTACGAATATGTGTTTCAAACATAACTTGCGACGTACCGCATAAGATGCTCGACCTTCAGGTTAGCTATGCAGCATTTGATTTTGTAATATGAATTGCTCCAACTGCAGAAATTCGTGAATAGGTGCTCGACCTAAGTCTATCTTTAAACAAAATGTTCGCGAATTATGACTTCTGTCAACCTAATAAAATCCTATATGACGTTCGACTTTAAGCTTAAAAGTGTTGATACTTGAGCCAAACCAGATAATAGGTACTCTCGTGCTCAAACACAGGCCTATGTATGCTGAATAGACTCGAAACACCTTTCGCTCCAAATGTTGAAATTCTTTTATTTGTTCTCGAAAAGCAGCCTTTGTCCTGAAAATGGTGTAAAAACATGACGCGGTAACTGAAGATCCTTAGTCGTACAGACTATCTGTTTCAAATATAGACCAGAAACATGACTCGCTCCAAATACATTGGTACCCAATCTGTACAGGAGATTGTCTCGAAATATGACGCCCTACAAGTTATGTTCGTATATACGATTTCGACTTTCAATTTAACTGTGCAAAAATGGGTTCCAAACATGACGATCCAACTCAAGAAAACGTATTTGATTCGCGATATGTGATAAATGAGAGCTGAAAAAATGACTCGCTGAATGTGATAAGATTCAGGTGCTGTAATTCTAAATGCAACTGATTTATTTGCTAAAAACATGACATGAAACTCAAGGAATAAGAATTTATGTTTACGAACAGTCACCGTCTGTGCTGAATATGACCTCGATACACGACTCCCGCCAATAAGCTTATTATCTCTCGACTTGAAGGCTAACTGTACTGAATATGAGATAAAAAAATAATTTGAATCAACTAAATTAATTTTTATATTGACGCTCGACTTAAGTCTTCTCTGTGCTGAATTGGGCCTTGAAGTATAACTTGCGCGGGTCATTGACCGTACCTGTACTCACAATGGGCTCCAAACATGTCTTGGTCCAAATCAAGTGTTTCGGGTCTGTGTGCTGGAACAATCGCCTATCTCTGCCATGTAAGGGCATGTATCGTGACTCGAGCCAAGTGATAAAATTCGTTTATATGCGATCGACATGTATCGTAGCTGTACTGAATAAGGGACTAGAACTTGAAATGCACCTACTTCAGCAACTCGTGTTTATTCTTTTGACCTACATCTTAAATGTGCTCAATATGGGCTCGAAACATTTGGCGCTACAAGTGAGGAAATTCTTTTAATGGCATTCAATCTAAAATCAAACTGTATAGACGTTAGTCTGAAAACATAACTTTCGACAAGTAATGAAATTCGTATAATTACGAACGACTTACAGCTTATCTGAATAAGGGACTAAAACTTGATTTGCACCTACTGAAGAAATTCGTATTTATTCTTTTGACCTACATCTTATATGTGCTGAATATGGGTTCTAAATATTTGGAGCCACAAGTGCTGAAATTAGTTTAATGACATTCTATCTAAAACCGAACTGTATAGACATTAGACTGGAACATGTCTTACAACAAGTGATAAAATTCGTATAATTACGAACGACTTGCAGTCTATCTGTTGCTGAATATGAGCTACAAACACGTCTTTCTCCAAATGAAGGAAGTCGTGTTTTGACGATTGACATACAGCCTATCTGTGACGAATAAGGCCTGGAAACATGACTCACTCCAAGAGAGGAAATTTGTGTATTGGCGTTCGACATACTTCATATCTGTTCGGAATATGGGTATAAACATAACTTGCACAAAATTATGAAATTCTAGTATTTGCACTCAACGAACAACCTATCTGTGCAGAATATGAGCTCAAAACATAACTCCCGCTAAGTGATGAAATACGTGAATGGGGTCTCGAAAATTATGTTATTTCATTTGTATATAACTCTTAGGCCAGTTAGGCATTAAGAAAATCCCAGCCAGGAAAACTTTATGAATCTGACACGCTGCAACATTGGCAAGTTCTTAGTAGCTCCCACTTTCGTCGCCAGGCGACTCCACGTCCGCAAAGACGCCAGAGATCGTAGTGGCGAAAGTTGGAACTATTCTTTAGAAGGCTGTCCTGTAATTTTTCAGAAATGACCGCTTCCACGCCAGTTTCTTGCTACAAATCTACGAGAATTGGGTGACGGCGAGAATTAGGTTATCTGTTACGAATAAATGTTTAAAAAATGACTTGTGGCATACCACATAAAAGAGTAATGATGCTCGGCCTTCAGATTATCTTGCTGCATTTCATTTCGTAATATGAATTGCTCAACCTGCAGAAATTCGTGTTATGGTTCTCTACCTAAGTCTAATCTAAGACGTAATCTATTCCGAAGCCTCATGACACACAAGCCGCAATGTATGATGTCTCTCCACCCGTCCGACTCTGCTCTGTAGTATTTTAGACATAGTAGCTCAGGTAGCGGTTTATAGTCGCGGCGAACGAGGGTCAGACAATACTTGGCAAAATTGAAACGTTCGTAGTGTAACCAGATAAATTGCACAAAATCGAGATTGGAAGAGGGTTGCAATTATTGTCACTATCTATCCCGTAAATAGCAAAGGTCATCTTAAAACTGCCACGCGAGATTTCGTAGTAGTAGATATCTTCTTCATCGTCGATGTACGAAAATTCGAAGAGATATCCGTGGATGTAGAAACGGTCCAAAGGGTCTGGTTCCTGTCGAAAAATGCGTCGCACCAGGGGAGAATCTGTCAGAGCTATAAATAATGACGCGCTAGAATACGAGTTGAAGATACCCGCCATGAATAGCACAAAACCGCCCGCGAGAAAGCAGCATATATCGTGACAGAAGAAGACGTCGTATAATAGACGCCAGATGTGTGTACTGCGCGGAAAATGTACGGGGTCGAATACTGGAAGCAGAGTGCAATTGCCGGCAGATGCTCGCAAAAGTCTTAGGTCTTCGTAGCGGGTAGTGGAGACGGAAAAGGATTGTCCGTTTACACGCATGTTTATCTGAAATAAAAAAATATTCTAGCTTTAATTAGTTTATTGCGTCTTTTTATTATGTACAAATATCAGGGTCTCTTGCAGACGGTCCGTCTCTCACACGAGATATCGTGTAAACCGTCTGCCCGAGATCCTGATAATCGGCTTGCCTCCGCCGAAAGTTGTGCAGCCGAAAAATTTTAATTTTAATCCGGCTGCCTCCCGTTGTTTTGTTGCATCGCCTCCGGAAACAGCGGGATTAAATCTTGAAACATCAGGCACATAAATTCCTCCTCCTCCTCATTCCCGACTCCTTTCAGGAATAGAATTGCGATCCTGTTATCCATCCTGACCCGTACAATCTTGTACGTCTGCCTCAACTTCAGTAGTCTGAGCGACGTGCATTTCATTTTCTAGAACCCGTAGATAGAGAAATAATAGAGATATATTATTTAATTACTTTATTATTATTCTTTGCTATACATACAAACACACACACGCACATGGCGGCGGGTGCTCACCATACATACGTGCTAAACCCGCCGCCATTTTCCTTGAGAAGGGGT
>Ga0268261_10003151_pt1 | contig 12029 bp, 8 predicted proteins | sample TergutNc150P1_FD_190353 | JGI IMG/M metagenome (GOLD analysis project Ga0268261, IMG submission 190353) | Nasutitermes corniger P1 segment gut microbial community from laboratory colony in Florida, USA - Nc150 P1 (SPAdes) (version 2) | ecosystem: Host-associated > Arthropoda: Insects > Digestive... | reverse complement strand
TATATATATATATATATATATATATATATATATATATATATATAACATTAGTTGCCTAAGGGTTAATACGAGCGCCCACTGTAGTGGGTGCAAGCAGGTTAAGGGTTAAAGAATAAAACTGTACAACACGAACATGATCATATTGGAGCACTGGTACAATAGGTTTTATCCAAACACATTAATGTTGTTGTTATAGGTTTTAAGGCCGTTATGGCAGGTGTTGCTCAAGTGGTAGTGTTTTTGTCTGGATACCTTCTAGGATCATATGTTTATGCACATATTGTGGACAAACATGCTGCCCTCTTTCCCAGAGTGACTGAATTAGGTTCAGGGAGACAGCGAAGTGATTAAGGTGGAGGAATCAGATCGGTTTTGATGTAAATGGTATTGGGGCAGTAAGTTCCCCTAATGTTGGTATCCTACACAGTGTCCAAAGCTGCGAAACGTATCACTGGAATAATTTTGATGTTTTGTTTTCATGTCCAACTCCATTAAAAATCTGTAATGTATGGTTTTCTGAGGTTTGCTAGACATTGTTTCTCTTCAAATTTAAATCCAGCTGTGACTGCAAAAATATGAATACTTTTCATTATATTGCTGTCGTACCTAACATTATATTGCTGTTGTACCTAACATTATATTGCTGTCATACCTAACATTATATTGCTGTCGTACCTAACATTATATATCGTTTGAAGTTTTTAAAAGAAAGTTTTTTTTTTCTTTCCAGGAATTTGCATTCCTCACAGATAAGCTGTTAATTTCCAAAATATTCTGTTTTGTGTATATTTTTGTTTATTTCTTTCCATAGTAACTTTGAATATGAGCTTGTTCAATGTCAGTGTGGTTATATCAAGTCCAAAACTTTCAGTTTGCAGACGTGTACTGTCAGAAGTGAAGTAGCTGTTACGTTTTCCCATTTTTAGTTAGACGAGGTGATTAATGTCGTGGAATGATTACCCAAAACAATTTAACAATAGGAAATGTTCATTACTGTTTCTACATTAAAACTGTGAAACATTAATTTTTCTGTTCCTGCAGACACTGGATTTTGTGCACATTATGTTTCTGAAAGGGTAGTTGTCCATATTACAGAGACATCTGTTGGCATCACAATAGTTATCCATATTACAGAGACATCTGTTGGCATCACAGAAGTTGCCCATATTACAGAGACATCTGTTGGCATCACAGTAGTTTCAATAGAATGTTTCACTGTATTGTAGTCTTGTGGCTTGTGATGGTTAATTTTGTTAATAACAAAAGACATGTACCAAGCAATCTTAGGTCAAGATCCTATGTGTAGTATGATCTTCCAGTTTTAGTGGGAGGATATTTATGTGCGGCTGCATTAGGTTCACAGGTTCAGTATTAAGGATTGGACATTTGTACACATTCTGCAGTATGTACTATATTTACCTGAGTATAAGACAACCCCAACACCCCTCACAGTTGTCAGTATTCAGGAAGATAGCTATACACAATGTGTTTAATTTGTCTGTCAGGAGAAGATAAACCTCCTATTTTTCAGGTGGTGAACTGGTAAAACGTAGTGGGATATGAGGTTGTGACAACATAGTTGTCGAGGGTTTGGGTCTTCTGGGATGTGGTGTGATGTTTTGTTATTGGATGAATGGCTGCCAGCCTTTTGAAGGAATGTAGCGCCTGCCATCTTCAGGGGTGAAGCAGTCACAGAAGAAAAAGACTTCTTTTGCTGCTTGCTGCCAAAGATGGAGACGCTGTGATCATTCGAAATGTCAGGAACCACACACCCAGTAACACAGCATCACATCCCAGAAGACTTGAATTCCTAAGAAAAAAATTGTCTTATACACAGGTAAAATATGGTGTGTGTGTGTGTGTGTACACACACACACACACACACACACACACACAAGTAATACATCTTTAAATTAATGGTGACTTCAGAATAGTGAAGAATCATATATATATATATATATATATATGTATATGGCTTCTGTTTGTAGCACAACTTGTTTTGGGTAGTTTATTTTATATCTTGGTGGGTGGTTGAATTTATTTTGCTCGCCTTGCAGGATAGTGTGCGTTATGTTACATTATGTGCATTTGTTTAAAAATGCATTTGTATGTGGCACGTATTTTGCAAATGCCACATTAACCCTCTGAATATGGGACTAATATTACCAGACCCAAGACCTGTTGCCAAGGTTCTTCAGTTTAACTTGACAGTTTTTTTCTTTGTCATATTTGTTGAGATTTATGACTTTATTTGACTTGTTGTTTTTTGTATTGTTGGTAAAGTTTACTAAAGTTCATGCCAGTTGTAGTGTTTTCAGTTCTAGGGCATTATTGTGCACATTCATAACGTGCTTATATTGAGAACTGTAAACTGTACTTGTTTTGTATGTGTGCTATGCTGTCACTTGCACTGAACTCTGTATAAGTCTGGTTTTCCATTAAGTATGAGTCATGCTTGTTTTAATAGTCTGTCTTTTCATTGCTCATATAAATTATTTTTGTACAAGATTTGAAGTTCATGTCAGTCTTACTGAAGTTTCAAGCCTTCTGGGATGCCACATCAAGTCACTGGGTAAGTGTTTCCCATATTTAAAAGAATCATGGTGCTTTCATCTTAAGGATCCAGCAGTGGAAGAAGAAGAGTCAACATGGGACAAAAGTGGGTGTTACATATATGACAGTGTTGCTTACCAGACAGCGACCAGCTCCTTCATCATACGACAACCAACCAAGTCCCTCATAATGCCCACATTACCATGCCAAGTCTGTCACACGACCCCCCTTATTGTCTCACCACCCATTCCAACTGTCTGCTACCCATAACAGCTATGCGCATGTAACACCCACTTGTCAATCCTGGCTGATATTCGTGGACTGCTGGACCCTGAAGATGAAGTCACTGTAGTCCTTTGAACTGTACTGTACTCGCTTGGTGATACAGTGTCACATCCCAGAAGACATGGATCTTCAAATCATTTTCTCATCTGTTCTTTACTGATTTTAGATGACTGACAACATTAGCTGTACTGTATACAGACAGTTCAAGTGTGGTGAATCACTTGCCAGCACTTTAGTTGTAGCTAATACATGCATGTTAAACATGTTCTTTGTGCAGAGAATGGTTCTTTTGCTAGGAACTTACCTACATCTGTTATACAGTAATGATATATATATATATATATATATGTATATATATCCTAGTGTGAGTCTCCTTTTTGGGGGTCAGAAATTGTGATTTTTTTGGTGCATGGAAGAGTGAATGATTTGACTGTTACAGTTTTGATGACATGTTGCCAGAGCTGTGTGCATAATTCCAGTAAGTTGGTACACAGTAGTTACAATGGTGTGACCAGGCTGCAGGCTGGACAGTCAGGGGTCTGAATCATGGTAGGGGCTAGAGTTTACTGTCTTTGGGCCCCCCCAGCCTCCTATTTAGTTCATACCAGTGGCTCTTTCCCAACAGTAAGGTGGCTGGTGCATGAGACTGATCACCTTCATCTACTGGGAGAGTTAAAAATGAGTGGAGATATACCACCACTCCCCCTCTATGTGTTCATGGTGTGGACTGGGACAACTTAACTTTACAAACCCCCCCCCCCCTGTACACAATGGGAACAAACAGGGGCCAGCATCAACAGTTTGGTGCAGCTGCATTAGCAGTTAGCATTATATTTGCACACAGCATGCTTTCATTGGCTTATTTTTCAACAAACAAGCTAATCATGAACCAAAGGTTTATCCTGCGGTCTGTGCAATAAGTAATGTGGTATTTGCATCCAATCTATCCTAAATGCAAGAATGATTTTCTGACATCATTTATATCTGTAAATACACATTGCCCCTTCTGGAGTTCACAGTTCAGAGCCATGAGCCAGTGTTTGTAAACCTTTCTGGTACCACAGACCCTTGAGAAAGCCTTAGTAATTGGGCAGTAACCCTTTCCAAAATTATTTCAACTTACAGTTCCCTGTGGCACATTTTGCAATACCATTTACAGTTTAAATATGTACATGTAACGAGCACGAACTTTTTTTAACTTCATCATTGTAAAAAAATTATTTAAAAAAATATGACATCCTTTGCACTAATGCCTATCAACCTAAGACTAGGAAAAACCTGAATGTGAAAACTGTATGTTCTACTGAGCAGAGTTGATACTGCTGTATACCTTTAGTCCTTAACACGCAGGTTTGGTGAAATACTGCAGTTATTCAAAACAAAATTTTCTCCCCTCTATATTATAATAGGAAAACAAGGTAATCTTATGGAATCCCTAGCCAGGCCTTGCAGAACTGTAGGGGGGTCTGTGGACCACATTTTGAGAAGAACTGCTGTAGGTCACTTGTATTTGTAAACTACATAAATGTGGTTGTGTGGGTAACTTGTGTGGACCTTAACTGGCAGAATGACACAGCTGAAACAAAATGGCAACCCCAACAGAGAAAGTACTTTTAATCAATATAGAACTTTATTGATTGGCCAAATGCTGATACAGTTAGATACACAAATCATATTTTTGTTCTGTTTCATTAAAGTATATTGTGCATAACTTGGTCCTTTGGACATACAAACAAGAATCTAGGATTTATTATGTTGTTGTGGTTAAACTGTTGGGATTCTTATTTCCACTTTTCCTTGGAAAAGGATGAATAAAGCTGTAAGAAGTACATCCACTGTATGGTGTTTTTTGGAACATCCTCAATTTTGGTAAGGTTTACTTGTTTACAGATACCAAAGCTGGACTGTGCTTGTCTTCATTGCTATTTATACCTCTTGGAGTAACTCAGTCAGTATGTACACTAGGCCATGGGCTGTATGACCAAGGGGTCATGGTTCAAGTCCTGGCAGAGGTAAGTGGTATTTCTCTTCTTTATTGTATCTGGACCACCTCCAAGACCCACCCAGCCTCGTATGCAGGGGGACTGTGGGCTCTTTCCCTGGGGTTATGCAGCCAGGGCATGAAGTTGCCCATTCATCTCCATGTAATGCAAAGGTTATGAATGTGTGGAACTGTTAACTCCACGCCCTCCACATGCCTGCATGGTGTGCACAGGCACAGTTCTGCAGCATATTTATTTGTCTAATGGCAGTGTGCCAATGTGAGAACACTATGTATCTTGTACCAACATTTTGCAGGTGTGTTTTTATATATAATTTTGAATCCTTGCCAGTGTCATCAATTGTGTATTCAGGAATAGACACTTAAGGTGCAACATAAATACTCAATTGTAGGCAAATTATTAAACAGATGCCAGTGTTTTGGCTTCACCTCATGGGCCATTTCTATACTGTTCTGTCCCTTCCTACTGTGAAAATGTAACTGCATATGCTAGACAGGTGGTCTGCCAATTCAAGCTTTCATGCTGTGTAAATGTACTGCAGTGTTGTTGGATGGTCAGTCATGTGAAGATGGCACATGTTTGCAGTGTTCCAGAAACCATCTCTGATGCATCATCATGGAATTTTATGACACTTTCTGAAACAGGTATCCACTCCACACTGATATGGCTGACTGCCAAAGAACACTGCATTGTGTGATGTGTATCGTATGTACTGCACCACAGAAATGAAACCCATACATATTCTGATCTAATTTCAGATGTTCTAAAATTCACTTTAATAAGATTGTATGTACATTCCAGGGGAAACTACTTTATTTACTCAGTGCATTGGACATGGTAAATGTGCACAGGGTATGGTGGGCAAACATTTTAACAATCTCTGCAGCTTCCCATTATCATTTTCTACGAGTGACTGGTTGTAAATGCTATTGTGTTTCCCTGAAGCATGAGTAAAATCTCAGTAAGGCGACTTTTAGGTCGCCCTATGTATTTTCCAACTGTAAAAGATCCAGGTTATGTAGTATAAGGAATGCAAAATGAATCAACATAAGCATTTTTACCAGAACCACATCCCAAATTCACTGGGAGAAGTCAGATTATAACACTATTGTTAGTCTCATGTTGAGATGCATTAAGGTTGTGAGATTGTTGGTCATGTTCTTATCTCCGCTGTAGGTACTACAGCACCAGTGGGCTGGCCATGTCCTAAGAGTCAAGAGCCCTTCTTTTGTTTTCACAAGGCCAGGTGTAACTGTAAAGTATTTTGCCAGCATGTTGCAAGAGGCGCATTTAAAGGAAACCATCAGTTCGGGTTGATTCATTGCTCTCCAAAACCCCATCATTTGTTCAATCTTCGTCACGTAACTTAAGTTCTCCAACTTCCCATTCTCAGCTTTGCACGCAGCAGCATTATCTGGGAATAAACACTTGCATTTCTGTATGTTCTTGCGTTCATACGTATGTGTTGCGAACGAATAGGTACTTCTCATACCCTAATTCCTTGACGCCCACGCACGTCTCGGTTCAATTTATCACGGATGAGAGATCAGTCGATTGTGCAGTCAACAGCCACATTACCTACCCTGCGAATTAAAAACTCCCTTGCTCAGAGTGCCTCTGACGGAACACATTTCCTTTGACTCATTATATACCTCTGATTCATGCAGGTGGCGTGAGGCATGAATTGTACATGTTACGTCATTTCCACGGAATATGAGCAGGGTCGCGACAACTGGAAAGCTTCGATGTTTGTCTTCAGTCCGTACGTAACGTGTCCCTTGAACTGTTCAGGATAAATAACCATTAAAGATTCATCTACGACTCTTAACTAAAGTAATAATTTTGTTCACCTTGCCGGTAATGTGGAGGAATTTCAAGACGTTTTGATGGTGTGTGAAAAATACTAATTTGTCTAATGTATGGTTTTGAAGATGAGTTACTCGCTCAGCTTTAATAAAAGATTGCCTGAGTACACATAGATACAAGAGCATCAATAAACTCCCCGTATCATTAACTATTGTACTCATGTATTACACATTTATGACACATACCTATAAATGGTTATATATGGTTCACGGTTTTTACATTCTTTCATATTCTTTAGGTTCCTGTCTTTAGCAGTGTATATATGGTTGTATGTTTTGTATGCTTCTGTTTTATTTGGTAAATTATGTATTTTTATTGTTAGGTTTCTGTATTCTTATTGTTATAGATGTTCTATTCTGTGTATTGTTTGTGTGTAAATATGTAGTGTGATACTGCCACTGGGTGTCAACCCAATTGTAATTAACAAAATATATTAATAATCGGTGATAAGCACCACCGTTTATTGACGGTCACCCAACCTTCCCGTGTTTAATATTTCAGTTCTGTGTTCGGGATGAGTAAGGCGGCAAGTACATTCGCCTGATATCAAAGGAATACACCTGAAGCCGTGAAAACTTCACAGTCTTTCTAGCTAGAATTTGTTAAAATTCATTTCGTCACTCTTGCGTCTGAGCATCACTGTATGACGACATGAAACTGCACATAATTCAACATATATTTGTTAAGTCATAATCAGTGGCGCTGGACCTATGTCCAGTCACGGACAGCGGAGGAAACTATGAAACGGCAGCGCCACAGAGAAAAACTGAGTGTGGGCGGGAAATTTTGATAATTTCTGTTTCATAATGTGGCACTAACTGCTTCTGTTTCGCTTTTGTACCACTAAATTTGAATGCATTGTCAACGGTAAAGTTTGGTGATATCCATGTTGGAAACGTTGTGAATAAGTCCTGTAAAACTTGTAGCTGAAGCTGCGTAAGCTCGCAGTGGCTGAAAACACTTGACATTAACTATGAAACCAATGTAAGTTACATGAAGCAGTAACGGATCATTTTGCTTGATTTTGTTCTATTCTGTCCTATTGAACGCAGAGCTTGTTTAAGGTATTAGTTCCCAACGACTTCCAGAAGTCGTGGGTGATTATTCGTGGTTTCAAATTCATACATGTACAGGCACATGTTTCCTTTTCTCACATGTGATTCATAATGTTGGTTTTATTTAGTTAATTGTTGTTTGGATTAGTTTTTTCCCGAAGACCAAAGCCGACTGCTTTCGAAACGTTGTGACTATGTGTTTAGTGACAATGGAGAAAACCCTGGTACATATTAGTGATATTTCACCGGGTATAATTCGTTAGTCTTAAGAAAGAAGGTCACGAACTGCATTGTAGAGAAATGTGATGACTTTTATTGTTTCGGATTATTTAGTGTTCATGTTTAAATGAATATACAATCCCAGACAGAAACTTATATCCTATGGCTATTAAAGAAAATCATTACATTATTAAAAGTAGAGCTGTTGTGCTACTGAACGTATTTTTGCTAAAGTATAAGATAATGACTTGCTATGACACCTGCAAATACTGTATGCAGCCACCAAATTAGCTGTCGGAATAACGGTTAGAATATAACAGAATTTTAATATTCATAGGTTAGTGCATTGTAATGTATTCCTATAGTACAACCAACAAGATGCACCTGTTATCTCAAATTATTTATTCTTGTAAAACGCTCTACATGTTTCGGATGGTCTCTCCATCCATCATCAGGAGCTCATGAGATGGAACTCATCGCATTCCTGATAGCAGCAGGTAGCAGCAGCTGTTTGACATATACCGTTGCTGTGTACGCAGTTTTGAGCTCCTGATGATGGACGGAAAGACAGTCCGAAACAGGTAGAACATTTTACAAGAATAAATAATTTGAGGTAACAGGGGCATCTTGTTGTTTGTACCGTAGGAATATAACAGAATTTTGATTTCAGACTTTCACCTTGTTGTGAATGTAGTATTATTTCTCTTGAGTGATTCCCCAGCATTTGAATTTTATATGCGGAGATATCGGAACACTGTTCCATCTTCATAGGTCATGTGAAGACGGAACAAAGTTTCTGAAACGCCGGCACATATAATTCAGACGCCGAGGAATCCGCCAAAAGAAAGAATACAATCTAATAGAATTCTTTTAATCCCACACATCTTTCACAGGGCTTAGCCAAGGACATTAAACGTGCCATTTTATGAGTAATATTGTAGCTTCAAATAGAAAGATAGGTTCATAATAAATTTGTCTGCTTACTGTGTTTCAATTCTTATTTCCGATAAGCAGAAGGACAGCTGTTTGTGAAACCACTACAATTTCTCTTGTACGTTTTAAGACAATTTTAAATTTTCATTTGAAGAAAATTTTTGTACAAAGTCTAAGGTGTATTAGATCTGCTTAGTTTTCTGACTTGGAGAGTTTTGTATCATGGTTTAAACTATTAATGGTCGGTGGAAGCTTCTCGAAAAACTTTATTCTGTACAATAAACTTTCTATTTTTATAATTAGAAACTTTTAGGGCTTGGTATGTGAAGGTCATGTCTATGCCTTATGCTAATGTCATATATATCTTATTTGTTTAAATTTTTCCTTGTTGTCTGCAACAAATCATAATACAAAGACTATTAATACACTGGAAAGCAGAAGCATATTCACCTTCCTAAATAATTCCTGAGAATAGGCTTTCCTTGTAACACCTTCTATTTTTCAAGGCTATTCATATTTATAAATTCGTCTGGGTCATTGGCTGTCTTGATAGATTACTCATGGTTTTCCACATTTACTCTCGGTAAGTGCTTGAATAATACCACAGTTACCCTACAGCTGTTTCTTTTTACAACTCTTTGATTCCATTATCTGGTTTTTGGATTGGTCTTTGTGGTTACGTAGTGTAACTTTGTGATCTGAATGCTGTTAGTCTTCCATATTTTTCTGATATCCCTTCATGGATATGAGGTGCTAACACATTACTCTGTATGGTGTCCTTACCAGTGTCCTATTTTTTAGGTGTTTTTGAGCACTTTGTTTATTAATTGTGCTGGGTGTTAATTTCATATCAGTTGCTTCTTCTTTCTTCAAGATGAGCATAGTTTTTTATGTGTTCTTTAGGCATTTTTCCTGTGTGAGTTAAGTTTTTGTACAGACATGTTGCTTCTGTCCACTAGCACATCAAGGAATAGGACAATTGCGCTGTCTTTCTTACTGCAGATGTTAGTGTGAATTTATTCAGATGTTCCAGGAATATGTAGAGCTTATTGTAGTTACCATATATATATATATATATATATATATGTATATATATGTGTGTGCTCCATACACATCAGAGTGTGTCAGATTTGGGGTCTTGGTTGTGGCACAGCAGCCTTTTTAAACTGTCTGTCTATAGCTGCTTATTAATTAATGAAAACCATTTGCCCAGGTAGTGACAACCAGTCGCTGTACAAGAAAAGTAGAGCTGCTGCAGTGATGTCTGTGCTCTTCTGCGATATTGCACAGCATTGTTAGGTAGTTAGTTACTGATGTTTTGGGACAGCCTATTGATCCCACCTTCAAGGATCTTGACCCTTGCAGATGGGAGCAATAGGCTGCCTCGAAATTTCGGTAACTAATTACCAGTCAGTGCTGTGCAATATTCCAGAAGAGTGAACACCTTATTCACATTGTGGTGAAAGCCTGAAATCACACAAACTTAAGTTGTGTTTTACATCTGTGAAGGTAAGGAGAAATGTCTTTATGCATGCCATGAAGACATATGGAGGGAGTAGGTATATATATCCTTTCATTCTTAACCTCAGCGCTCGATGGAAGTGAGTGGTGAACTTCATGTTGTGGCTATTCTACCCCCATGGGAAGAACCCCCTGGTACCCGTCCAATAGGCAGTTGGGTGGGCCCCAGACCCAGGCTGCATGTTTCAGAGATGAAAAAAATCTCTTTTTCTGCCAGGATTTTTACATCTGTAAAACCTGCAGTAATTTTCCTCACTGAAATTTATAATTATATTTACTGATTGTGGCTGAGCAATGGATAAAGCAAGTTGGGACTGTACAGGAGTCAGTGTGATATTTGTACCCTTCGTTGTACAGTGATGGTTTTGTTTTTGATCTGTTTTTATAAGCCTTAAGGGAATATAAAATATTTCAGTTGTGTACATTCCAGTCATCACACAATCTTCAGCTGCTGGTTGAGCCCTACAGGAAGATGAACATATATTTGAATACCTTTACACAATCCTTAAAAACCTGACATTATGATTATGTAAGACTCCTGCAATGTAACAGACGGACTGCCAATAAATGTGTTGGTCAGCAGGTCTCACCAGAAATGTAATTTTATTTACAGACGAAACAAGCCTCCACCTCCACCAAGAAAGACTCCTGCTAAGGTACAGCCAGCTGGAAAAGATCCAGTTAAAGTGTTCTGCCGCCTAAGGCCACTGCAGAATGATGAAGAATCCTGTGTGAAAGTAATATCAAAGACGACAGTTTCACTCATTCCACCGGAGACAGGATCAGCATACCGTGTAGCAAACTATAAAGAACTCCAACATACTTTTCAAAATGTGTTTGATGACAGAGCTACTCAGAAGGAAGTTTTTGATCATGTGGCTTTACCCCTGGTCAGTAATCTTATCCATGGCAAAAATGGCCTTCTGTTTACATATGGAGTTACTGGCAGTGGCAAAACTTTCACAATGACTGGAGATCCACAAAATGGAGGCATAATGCCTCGATGTCTGGATGTAATCTTCAACAGCATCACCAATTACCAAGCCAAGAAATTTGTTTTCAAACCTGACAGAATGAATCGCTTTGACATCCAGAGCGATGAAGATGCTCAGTTGGATCGGAAGAAAGAATTTTACTCTGTTATTTCATTGAAGACACCAAAGAAGTAAGCATCATGGGAACAAAACAACCACAGATCCCAACTTTTCTACTGTATATAATTTCTAATTTGTGAATTGTTATTGGATCTCTTGTAAACTCATGTTCAATGATTGTACTGTCATTCTGGTGTTATAACATTCATTGCTGTTGCAGGAAGGATTCTGACACAGCCTTACCTCAGCGGACAGCAGACAGCACAAAGATTGAAAATGTTGATGATGATAACACATATGCAGTGTTTGTAACTTACGTTGAAATTTATAATAATGCTGTATATGACCTTCTGGAGGATGTGCCTGAAGATACCTTAAGATCAAAGTAAGTACTTTCTATTCTAATATATATATATATATATATATATATATATGTGTGTGTGTGTGTGTGTGTGTGTGTGTGTGTGTGTGTGTGTATATATATATATATATATATATAT
>Ga0268261_10003150_pt1 | contig 12029 bp, 5 predicted proteins | sample TergutNc150P1_FD_190353 | JGI IMG/M metagenome (GOLD analysis project Ga0268261, IMG submission 190353) | Nasutitermes corniger P1 segment gut microbial community from laboratory colony in Florida, USA - Nc150 P1 (SPAdes) (version 2) | ecosystem: Host-associated > Arthropoda: Insects > Digestive... | reverse complement strand
CGCCACATACTCTGGAGCAAGAAAATTCTTCTAATTGGGAAACCATAACTAGTGGGGTTCCCCAGGGCTCGATCCTGGGACCTCTGCTTTTTATAATATATTTAAATGATTTACCAGGTGGTTTAAATCAAGGAGCTAACCCAGTAATATATGCTGATGACACAAGCATCCCGTTAACTGCTAATACTAACGACCAGCTAAAATCTAAATTTTACAGTACGCTAGCATACATGATAGAATGGTTTTCAGCAAATAGCCTAGCTTTGAAGATGGAAAAGACAAACATAATGAAATTCACCACAAACTATCGCCAGAGTGAAGTTTTCCAAATTATACATCAAAATAAGATAGTAATGGGAGTAAATAATATAACATTTTTAGGACTGGAACTTGATAAACATGTAAGATGGAAAAACCACATTCAAAAACTCTTATCTAAATTGAGTAGCGCTTGTTACCTGGCCAGAAGAAGGTATGCCTGCTGTAATTTAAATACCATTAAAATGATTTATTTTGCATATTTCCATGCAATTATGGAATATGGGATTATATTTTGGGGAAATTCAGTAGAAAGTAAAAGAATTTTCCAAAAACAAAAAAGAATAATCAGAATCATGACAGGAGCTACCACAAGGACTTCACGCAGACCGCTATTTCAAGAAATACAGATATTAACTTTAGCTTCTCAATACATATTCTCCCTGATGAGATTCCTCTCATCAAACTTGGAAATTCATCAATTTAATACTTCAATATATAATTCAAACACCAGGCATAAACTTAAACTGCATATACCAGCAGTAAGACTCACAATATATCAGAAGAGTATTTACTGCAATAGTATACATATTTATAATAATCTTCCCGATGATCTTGCCCGATTGGTATCAAGTAGGAAACACTTTTTAATACAACTAAAAAAATATTTAATTGACAAACCTTTTTATTCTGTAGAAGAGTTTATACAAGCCTAAGAAATATTGATATAAGACATTTTATTAAGACTGGATAGGGGTACAACCTGCTGCCTATGGCACGATAGTGACTTTTATATTTTATTGTGTACGAAGACAGGCCACTTCAGTTGTAAATGCTTAAATAACTAATATGTCTAGGTTTAATATTGGACTGTTAAAATATTAATAGTGTAAACATGAATGTAATTTTACTATTGTGGGTGATGACATGGAGTAGTATGTGGGACTACTTCTATGAATGTTTTTGAGTTGTGAAGTGTGTATAGATGTTTTGTTGACATGTTTTATATTCAGACGCAATTTATGCGCAAAATGGATTGATGGAATGAATATGTAATGTACTGTAATTTTGTACACGCTGACTTGTATGCAATTTGTAGATATATTCATAATCTGTCTACATACCAAGTTTTATATTCCCAAATATCAGCAATGTCAAATATTTAACACTATTATCACACATTTTTATTTGTTTCCTTAACCCCTTGGCATACACAGACGTCTGTGAGACGCCCGGGCTCGCTAGGTCGATTAATACACAGCCGTCTGTGAGACGGTCTGAGCCATCGATGTCTTTCGCTTTTAATTCTAGCCTTCTGTCAGTAGATGGCATGACATGACTTTTACCATTTGAAAGCTGATGAAACGCTTTTAAAACGCTCTTTGCGCCATGTGTTATAAAAATTAGTATGCCAAAGGGTTAAGAGAAGAAAACTGACTGGATAGGAATATGATGTAACATGAAGAGTACGTGATAAAATTACTATGTCAGACCATAACAAAATAAATCTATGCACTGCCATACTATGTAAATGTAATCATGCATAAAGAAAGAAACATACATGCTTGTGTTTTCACACTAATTATCCAGAATGCAATTTGAATCTACAGGATGCCATATAATACCCTGTCAGCTGTATTTATTGTATTTCATAAATGGCAAGGTATCATCATTAGTGCAAGTACGTCTTCATGTAAAGTGGCTGTTATTTTGTACAATTTTAACCAAACTTGAGTTTGATTAACATACTTTTGTAGAAATCAACAATACAAAATTCCACAAATATCTGTCCAGTGAGAAGCAAGCTCTTCCATGCCCACACAGAAACAGACATGTGGCAAAGCTAATACTTGCTGTTCACTACTGTTTTACAAATGCACCTAAAAACAGAGAACTGCACAGGTATGTGTAAGTAATACAGGTTCTTTACTAGCACACTCATATAGTGCAAACATCCATGTCTCCTACATAACTTCATGGCCGATTATTAGCATGTAGGAAAACTTTAAGAGCCTGAAACCTGATTTATAAGACCAAAAGATTATGCATGCAATCCCCAACATCTGCTATAGCTAACGTTCTGGAAGGTCTGGCACAAGTCAAATTTTTTGCAAGTAAGAAATGAGTACACATATGGGCAGTTATATATTTATAAACATGGGAGTCACTTGAAATCCAAGCTGGAACACACTGCAACCTATCAGTCACAGCATTACTGCCCATAACCTGTGCTATCACCCAGCAGTATTCTTACACCAGTGCACTTTTTAAAAATGTTATTTTGTCAATTTTGTCTGAATTTTTAAACACTACATGAACTTGAAACGGTGTTAAGTTGGGGAAGGTGTGTATGTCTGGAACCTTGGAAGTCTGTAACTGGACAGAGGCATGAGAAGCTTCAAAATCCAGGATCTCTCCAGCAAACAGAACCAGGGAACTAGCATGGATCAACAAAAACCAGTTTAAACCAGTGAATGAACGATTAACAGGTTGATGTCATCAGAAGGACACCTACAACAATTTAAACTGGCTGAAAAAACCACTCATAGAAATTGTCAAAACCATACAGGAACAGTTTTATATGTGCAGGCTTCAGGTATTGTCACTTTAGAGTCAGTTCATTTATTGAATGCTGAAACCTTTCACAATGCTTCAATCGCAAGCTACTGCAGTATATTCCACGGGTGCGGCTGTTGATGGAGTAGGGCAAGTGACATATAACAGATCACTACTGGTCACAGTGCAACAACATTTAAATCTTTAAGTCAGCCACATTTTCAAAGATTAAGGTTATTAGTGTTCCTTATGAAGGAGGAATTATTTTCCTCTCAAACAATGGTACCTATCTACTGGTCATGTCATAACCCTGACCAGAGACTACAGATCTTCACCACTATGAAAATCTTGAATCACATGTATTATCAGTACTGAAACAATGCAGTGCTGAACCAGCTTGACTGCACACACAGCCAATGAAACCTGGCTGAGTTGGCAATTTATATACAATTATATTCCGCGCCTTACCTCCTGGATCTGTTTGTCAAGACCACCTATATCCGAGTACTGCTCTGTAGGACGTTCATCTACTTCCATTGCTTTCACCCGTGCATCATACTCTGCTGGCAAGGTCTCAAGAATCAGGTAAGAATCTTTGTTAACGCCTACCAGGTCACCTGGTTTCAAACGATCTGCATCCACTAATCCAATCACTGGTAAGAAGTAAGTCTAAAATAAATAACAAAATTTAACCATGTTATAAAACCATAAAGCAATGATAAGTTCTTTCATACACAGGACTGAACCCCTCCCCACACACTTACAGTACATTACAACACTTCCAAAAACAAAAGAGGTGACACAGGACAGCACGTTATACAGAATGCGCTATTCTACCCCTTAGCATGGCAGCTGTCACAGAGTGTCCCAGCAGATACAGGCTTTCTGCATAAAGCTGCCATGATGAGAGATTAGATCTAAGCAACTATACACAAACAGAAAGTGCATTTCAGTGTGAAGAATCGGGGAGCATCAACAGGCCTAAAGATAAAGGTTTATGCTGATAACAGTTCCTAGCACAGAAAGGAAAATCAACTAGAGCAGAAGTTTGAAAATGAGTGGTGGACAAGAAATCATGTGCATGATCATCAAGACAAAGATGAACAGACCTATGAAAATCACACACAAATTAAGTATCAGATGCAATTCCTAGAGAAAATACAAGATGAGAAAACCATGGGAATAAAAAAGCAGCACATGATTTTTTAGCAAGAAAAATACAGAGCAGCATTCCTGCAATTTGGCACTCACCAGGCCAGACAACAGCCAGATTATCAAACAGTACCCACAATGACCTAAGTTATTACAGGTAATGTTTGTTACTGCTACCAAATTTGGGTAGTACAACTAATCAAAGAAGTATTCTGTTTGGAAAATTCCTTCTGCTGTTGGGTCAGGAGCATCATGGTCACCTTCTATATTTTCTGAGCTTCCACGAAGATGAAGAAGTTGATAGAGTAGGAAACTAGGGGTCATGAGATACCATAATGGTCGATGTAAAGACACTGATAGAGGCCTTTTTGGAGGACTTGATATGATATATTTAACTGCAATTGGGTTGACACCTGGTGCCAGTAGTACAGTATGCATTTACACACAAAAAATACATAGAACAACATAATCCACACAAACAAAACATAGAAAAACACAGTTCACTAATTAGGAAGAATGCAGACTTTGCCCCATCTTTGCAAGGCATACCCTGGCATTTTCCTTACAACTGAGGAAAAAGCACGGAAAAACCTCAGTCAGGGTAGCCGGAGAATGCCCATTTGCAAAGAATATACAGAACAGAGCATACATGTCAATAAGAATACATAAACATAACAATAAGAATACATAACTTACAGAATTAAACAAAAGTATACAAAACATACAACCATATACAAAATGATAAAAATGAACCAAAAGAATATCAATACACTGCAACACTTCGCTACACTTCACCAAACTTCACCCAACTACACTTCACTACATTTACTGGCACTTCACTCCCTCACATTTACACCTCACTACCCTCTCATTTGGCTTAAAGCATTTACGTTTCCTACTGCTCTAATTCACCTCACATCACTAAACTAGACACAGTATAGTTCTCCCATCTCCAAACTTATTTCCAAAATAATGAACCCCTTGACTGCCCTAAAGAACCTCTCACCATTTCACTTCACTTCAATTTTTTTTTCACCTATCCTATCAACCCTTCACTTCACTTTACTTTGCTATTCATATCTACAAAAAAAGACTTTGGGACTTTAAAATAATTTCCTCAACTGTCAAAGTATCGACTCCTGGATTACTGGGATTCTACCATATATTGAGATGCCACAACAATTGGCATTATAAAAGTTAGAAGAAAGAACCAGATGTGACTCAGTTTACATGAAGGATCTTACAGCAGTTTCTCGGTGTCTTCATAATTTTGTGCTAAAATCGGAGTACTTGAAAACCTTAGAGTGTTCATCCACAGGACATAAACCACACACAAACAAAATTCAGACATGCTATGGGTTTATATTCCTTCATAAAAGTACAGAATACAACATTCATTTCCAGCATCAAAAAACTGCCACAATAATGCTACACCTGTAGATACTACTGTGAGGTGTCTCTTTTATCTGGTTCCTAGACAAAGCAATAATGTCCCCCTCTAATTTTTAATGGCCTGTGTGCAAAAACTACAAGTTCTGCTAATTCTTTCCCAGTTACAAAAACCCGTGTACACTAAACTGGGTTGGTGTGAAATTATAAACCTGAAATTATTGTTTGTTAATAGAGCCATCCTCATAGCTAGTAAAACTGTATGTTTTAACAAAACAGGAAATAACAGAATACTAAAAAATAAAGAAGAAATTACTATAACTACTGTTTCATACTTAAGTATACAATTTACAATTCAAATAAATATCAATACTATCTGTCCATTATGATTTTTTTAAATTAATGAAAATGTTTGTTTTATTACTATCATATTATTCTGAAAGTCAATTTTTTATGCACACTTCAAATTCCTATTATTTCATAACTTGTGTTTGCATGTGCACTCACACACAGCTTAAAGGGAACACTGCATGACACCTGTTGTGGGATGTCCTACCAGACACAACCTTTCTATGTGATAAAGCTGTTGTGCTCTGGGTCGTGATTCAAAAGGCACGCTGTAGAGTAACCTTTACCACAGGGCACTGACAATCTCATGCACGAAATACATTATCCCTCACAGTAGCTAGATGCTGAGGAAGATATATGGGCCTAAGAGGGACATGATAACAAAGGAGTGCACAATGAGGAGCTTTATGATTGGTACTCCTCACCAGATATTATTTGGGTGATCAAATCATGAAAAATGAGATGGGTAGGGCAGGTGGCATGTCTGGAGGAGAGGAGGGAAAACATAAGGGAAAGTGACCACTTAGAAGACCTAGGAAAAGATGGATAATATTAAAACCTCTTCAAGAAGCATGTTGTGGGCATGGACTGAATTGATCTGGCTCAGGACAGGGGCAGGTCGCAGGATCTTGTGACTACAGTAATGGACCTCTGGGTTCCATAAAACGTGGGAATTTTACTGACTAGCTTAGGAACTATTGGCTTGTCAAGAAGGACTCTGTTACATGAAGTCAGTTAGCTAGTTAGTTCATTGGTTAAGTAGGTAGGTAGTTAAAGGCCAATGCTTAACCTATGGCACTGAAGTCTCAGGTATGGGAAAATATTATATAGCATGAAAGACAAATTTTGAAGATCACTATCATTTATGAATGAGCCACTCCACCAGACCCACTACTTTGCTTAACTTTACAATGGACTAAGATAAACCTTGCATTTAAAATGCTTTTCCATGCACCAGATTAAACTTAACAATGGATCCCTCTGATGGCCCCCTTAAGTATGTACACTCTGTCCAAGAAAAATCAAGTGGCCTGAAATTTTCCAACTCCCGAACTGGAAGTCACATGATGCACAGTTGCCATCATATTAGAGTCATTTTACTTTCCCCATATTTGTGCATTCGTGGCGTTTCTCTGTCTTCCCATCATTAAAATCTATCACACATATTTTTTTTATGTTAAAGTTAAAAAATCTATCATGCCTTGTATATATTAGCCAAAGACACCAACGCATTTGCTTATTTTGAAGTTAAAACATGAATTCAACTTCATTAGTTTTCCCAGGCATGCAGCTAGCTGGCTCTGCTACCAGGGATGCATGAGGCGAAAGGGCCGTTCTTTCAGGTAGCGGGCGTAGTTGAGCAGGTTAACGCATGAGAGCAGTACTCTTTGGAAACAAACTACGTTTGTTCAAGTCCCAGTATCGGCATATTTTTCTTTTTTATATGTTTTAAACTCACAAACACTCTATTAAACTGTGCAATAACACATCTATTATTTAATTATACATTTCAAAAGTTATATTTGTTCCATTGGCAGGGCTATAAATGAGAGTGATGCAGGTATTTATCTTATTTTTCCATTATTCTTTTTTCTTTGCTGTTTGACATTCTGATCTAGAGGGTTTGTACTCAAATGGGAATTAAACTAGGCGTATGAATCTCACTGATGCTTGGCAGCCGGAGCGAGTCAGATCTGACATTGGGCTGCCATGTTTGCAACATTTATGTAAAGGAATTGTTCATCGTATGATGGGTGTGCTTGAGAGGTATCTGGACTGAAGGTGGGTTTATTCTCATCTTGTTTCAGGGGTGGAGTGGGGAGTAAAATACTGTTGGAACAGTTCAGCTCTAATTTTAGCTTTCAAAACAAGTTAATATTTGTTCTTGTTTGATCTTCTAGTAAACAATAACACATTTTTAAAATGTCTTACTGGCTAAACTGATGATGGTGGTTATGAAAACGGAAATGTGTATGCTTTAATAACAATAAAAACAAAGGCAATGAAGAGCTTATGTTGGTTATTTTAAAGTTTACTTAGCTGCATAATCAAAATGAAGGATGGACTCTGCCCTCTCCCCTGTTTTAGGGCTTCTTGTAAGAATATTTATTTAAGAAAGTTATTTAAAAAAGCTAACATGCGTGATTAAAATTATTATATGCTTTTGGAACACTTTTACTAAAGGATTTCTCATTAACGTAAGTCAGGTTTCTTTCAATTTTCTGCCACCTGAAGCAAACATCTTCCACAACTGCATTACTCTAAATCACAATTTTTGAGCCGTGGACCAAAAAGGATATTATACCTGCTGCTGGTTGTGGATGAATATGGAGGGTAGGGGATTACCCATACACAAAAACTGACCTCCTGGTGTTTATGCTCATTAACCTTTAGTTGAGGTTAGACCAAATCCCTCTTCATGACAAATACTGTCTTTAACCCTGCTGTGGTACCATGAAAAAAGTTACGTTAACAGTACCATGGAGTCATATTGACCCCATTGTAAAAAACCAGAATAAAAACACAGTTTATTACAATGTTTTTTTTTTTTCCAAATAATATTTTACAACACAGATTTGTACTCAAATATCAACAAACAAACATGACTTTGTCTTAGAAACTTTCGAATATACAGAAGCAGATAGAGAAATATACAGAAAATGGATTACAGAATTCAAACAGAATTCCACAACACTTTATGTGTGAGTTTCTGATTATTCTGCATACAGTATCATTATCTGTAGGTCTATCTTTTACTCCTGGCATTGGTTGTACAACCACTTGCTGTGCTCTTCGTACACAAAGTTATTGCACTCATTACAGATGAATTTGGTTTTCTTGTCCTTTGATCTGGGACAAATGTAGCATCTCTTGCGCTGTGCTGAATGACGCTGGGTGGTGTCTGGAGCTGGTAAGGGTGTCGGTAAAATGCCGCAACCGCGAATGACCTGTTTCACATCTTGCGGTGTTTGCTGCACTTGCAATCTCTGACGTGCATGTGGAATGATCAAAGCAAGGGCCAGTTCCTTCAAGAATTCTTGTCACTTGTCTTTCTTATGTTCTCCAAAGTTGGGCACATTTTCAGTAAAAATAAGGCAGCGCTGTCAATCATTCCATAAAAGAGCCTCATTGGCCAATGGTTTGTTTTTCTTGCCGTGGTGTATAAGCTGCACATTTGATCATGACTGTCCACACCACCTTTTTCCTGGTTGTAAAACGCATTTATTTCTTCTTTTCCAGTATCCTCGTTTGTCTTTTTTTTCGGAATGCATAGTGGACAGGAAGACGACCCTCTTGTTTTTCTTTGGAGCAACGGACAACAGAGTGAAACTGTTTGCATGGTCAAATGCGTATTGAACTGTTCCTTCATCTGCTTTCGCCAAGAAACTGGGTGAAATGCAGCTTTCTTCTTTTTCATCATGCCAACCAATGTGAGCTTTCGGGATTTCAGCTCCATGGCCAGGGGAACTGACGTGTAATAATTGTCAGTGGTAATCCAGAACAGCTTGGTTTGGGACTGGTAATCCCAGTGCATGAGTGCCAGCTTCCTTGTAAATTTTTGAAGCAACCGAGCAGAAGGTTTTGCTATCAGCCAGAACATATACCTTGATGCCATATTTACTCGGTTTATTTGGTATGTACTGCTTGAAACTACACATTCCTCTGAATCCATGGAGAGATTCATCAACTCTGCAACCAGTTCCTGGAGTGTAGTTTGCTTCACAAGCTGCTACAAATTTGTCGTATATGTCGTGAATAGGTGCCAACTTGTCATCGGTTCTAAGCTGGACCCTCGTGGTTGAATCGTCAAAGCGTAAGCAATACACAAGAAACAAAAAACGCTTCCAACTCATCGCTGCTATGCAAATTGGCTTGCCAGTACCATCTTTCGCCCAAATGCTTGCAGTACTTTCTTTGGAGCTCTTTGTAGCGCCCAAGAACATGGATGCCTATGTGTGCGCAAATTTCTGTCACACTTGTATTGTACAGAAATCCAGGTTTGCTTGTGTAACTGGTTTTCACATTTTCAGTCTTCTGGTTAGTCCATGCCACAATCTCTGTTATCATGGCGTAATCGAAAAATAACTCAAATGATTTCAAAGGTGTGTCTGCTTGACATCCATTCCCTTTCGGTCCTGGTTTCTCTTTGACAATATTTCACATTGGTGTTCTTCTGACAGCTTTTGGCTTCTGTGACCACACATATCCATATTTTCCAAGAATTTCATGACTATCACCATCCTGCTGCTCTTCCGAATCTGATTCACTTGCACTTATTTCATTTTAGGAATCTGACACTTCATTGGACTCGGGGTCGCTTTCATCCCAGCTCAAACTATCTTCAATATCGTCCTCATGTTCATTATCGACGTCACTTAACACATCTAAACACACCAGAATGTCGTTGCACGACAGTCCCCGTCGTCTTGCCATTATCCCTTTGCTGCCAAACGCCTTCTAAACACATCGCACAGTGAGCCGAACGACGTGAAAAAATGTCGCAAACAGTGTGTCGATGTTTGGAGAAATTTTGTTTACTCCTATATGATACCACTGCATAGGTTGTTATGCTGCAAAACCCTTGAAGGTCAGTGTTCCTCTGGGTCTTGCGTCTTACGCAGAGCAACTGCGCATTTTTCCCCATCTGACTAATGCATTCTAGCTTTGTTTATCACTCCACATTATGTTACGTTCCGCATGTCACAGAACCTCACAAAAGAAAAAAAAATTATCTATATTACGTGGAAGGTACTATGGGGTCCATTTGACCCCAAGCAGAAATAAACATGAATAAAAAATAAACAGATAGACACAAAAACTAGCGAATGTGTGTGACATTGTTAGGAAGGCCTTATGAAAAAATATGTAAAAGGCTATGTCAGTATTCATGAGTTAAAAAAAAAACGCGAGTCAAAGAGGACTGGGGTCACATAGACCCCATGGTACCACAGTAGGTTTAAAGTACAAATCCATTATCCATGATGCGTCAGCGCTGGTGTATGAAGTAAAAGCTATTCCTTCTTCACTCCCATCATGATGGCTAACCATAACAGGTCTATTCGCAAATGTGTCATCATCCTTGCTGAGGAGGATTAAGTGACAGCACTGCAGGTGAACTGTTCGGTGTCCCAAAGTCTATTGCAAGAGCATGGCTACAGAAATACCGGAGGGATGGGCAAGTTGGAAGGTGAAGAGAAAGTAGGTTATGGTGCGTATCCAGCCCAGCTCTGGATGCTGTGTTAGTAGACGAAGCTCAGTGAAACACTTTTGTCAGTGCAAAGGATCTTAAAGCTGCTACTGGCTTTAATGGGCAAAAAAACCACGCTTATTTTGAGGAGTACAGAAGTAGGTCCCCGGGCACAACAAGCTGCAGTAAATGAATTTCTCACTAACAAACATATACTATACCATTTAGCTTCTGCTGACAGCAATTTAGATCACAAGTGAGTTACAGTCAAATTCTCTGATGAATCTACATTTAGCTCAGCATATCATGGGTCGGGTTTAGTTTCTAGACCTCATTACAACCGTGTATGTCTACTTGTAAACGTGGTGCTCACATGTCCAATTTTGGGACTGCAACTCTCATGAAGGGTCTGGAATGCTCCATCATGTACGTCACCTGGATGGTGTTCAGTATAAGCACTTTTTGCAGAATGCAAAATGTGTTTATACTGAAACATTCATGATATGACACATGCTTTATTTCGATGGCATACACGGCGTGTGCAAAAAGAGACTGATCTATTTAAATAGTGCGCCAACCAGCATAGAGAACATGTTGCGGCTACTGACAGCACCTAGTGTTAGGTTTTGACAACAAACTGCCACTTGTCCTGTTTTGCTACGAGCATTAGTCGAGCTACATCTGCTGAACTGAGCACGTGCACAAGCTGTTTGTCACATTGTCCTGGATCTCCCCTGTGGTTGGGAAACGTCCTTTCAAAGTGGTTTTAAGTTTGGGAAACAGAAAAAAGTCAGCTGGAGCTAAGTCCGGAGAACAGGGTAGTTGGGGCACAATGGATGTCTGATGTTTTGCCAGATAACTGCAGATGATGAGCAACGCATGAGCCCGTGCACTGGTACAACTGTTTGTTTACCATCTGACCACTTGGTACAAATTCATGATGGACAATGCCTTTCCAATAAAAAACACACCCAACACCTTCATTTTTGACTGACCCATCCTTTCTTTGTCCAGGAGAACCTTTCCCCTGTCCTCCCCATATGCTTGGTTAAGCAACTGAAATGTCTGTGTAAAATTTTTACCCAGTTTGCAGCAAAATCACAAAAAAACACACACACACACACACACACACACACAC
>Ga0268261_10003149_pt1 | contig 12032 bp, 11 predicted proteins | sample TergutNc150P1_FD_190353 | JGI IMG/M metagenome (GOLD analysis project Ga0268261, IMG submission 190353) | Nasutitermes corniger P1 segment gut microbial community from laboratory colony in Florida, USA - Nc150 P1 (SPAdes) (version 2) | ecosystem: Host-associated > Arthropoda: Insects >... | reverse complement strand
GAGGAAGTGTATGAAACCTAACTGTAACTGTTTCAACATACAATTCCAGAAAGTACCAAAATTACTATGAGAAATATAACATACAATAATTTACATTTTACACTCGTTACAGTATAAAGTTTGTGACTGTGTTTGTCATATGGAGGGATGCGGCCTGCTCTTAGATAAGGGTTGTGAGCGTATCGCCACTCTGAACCCCTCTAAACAAAACATCCTCTGAAGCTTTCGGCGCACATCAATTGGACAGCTGTTTATGCTTGATTATGGAGGCGGCCGAAAGGCTAGCCCAAAAACTGGGTTCGGAGACTCTTCATGGCTGACACTCGCGTGAGGAGGTTGAAAGGGAAGGTGTGACGGGAATAAAGGGGTGTAGTTTTGATACGATTTTAATAGTGCCGGACACAATTAATTTGATTGTAAATATTAAATTTATATGAATTAAAACAACCGTAGACATAAACCTGAAAAGGCCTAACCACAATTTTTCCTCTTGTCATCTAGTGGTAGACAACATTTCCTGTGACCACCGAGGGTAATATTCCCTGGGTGGAGTTCGTGTTCCCGACTTTGAGATTTGGCCGGCTACACTATCCGTCTATCTGTTCGTATGGAACAACTGGGCTCCACGAGATTGATTTTAATGAAATTTAACACTTGAGTATTTTTTTAAATCTGTCATGAAAATATGTTTAATTAAAATCTGACAAGAATAACAGGTATTTTGCATGAAGACCTGTGCACATTCGTTATACTATCTTGAATTCTTCTTAGACTGAAAAATGCGTCAGATATAATTTGTAATAAAAATTAAAACAGATAATTCGTATTCAAATTTTTTCCGAAAATCGTGACATTCGTAAAAGAATGTGAAAAGTTATTGTTTTATTCCGGGAGCTGGACGTAGGATCTTATGAACACCGAGCAGATTTTGAAAGGTAGATCCTTTAGGACACTTAAGGTATAACTTCCAAGTCCACTTGTAGAAGTTAACACAGTACTATGATGTATTTTGATGAAAAATTACGTTACAACATTTGAATTACAAAAATGACCGGAAGGATAATTGTCGGGATGTACGGTTGTGTTCCAAGTGCATTGGTTTACGTAGAGATGTGGTTTGGAAAATATACATCATACAGAGGGTTTTTTCGGGTGGTTGTTTGAAGCTGTTGGTCGAAACCTACATTATTTTTCGACTCTTGCTTCAGGACCATTACGTCATAATACATTATAGCTTCAAGTTGTCATTCATCCCTTTGGACACTGACAGGGTATCAACACCTTGTCCAGAAATGACCATATCGAGAAGAATGAGATGGTGGGAATGTAGCACGTATGGGGGAGTGGAACGGGGTATACCAGGTTTGAAAACCTAAGGGAGAGACTACTTGGAGGACTCAGGCGTAAATGGTAGGAAATGGATCTTCATGAAGTGGGATTTGAGTGCATGGAATGGTTCGAGCTGGTTCAGGATAGGACAGGTTGCGAGCACTTGTGAATGTGGTAATGAACCTTCGGGTTCCGTAAAATGTTGGGAATCACTTGACTAGCTTAAATCCTGTTAGCTTTCCCAGAAGGACTTCGTTTCTTTCAGTAGGTAAGTAATGGCACCACAACAAGTTTATCTTCTCATCTTCTTGATGCCTAGTCCGAGACTTGAACTACGGAACCTGGCCGGTTACACTTCCCCAAAGGAGATGTTATGCTTTGAGGAACAAATATGTTTGATTTATCTTTTTGAGTCCTTATATACCAACATGTTTAAAACATTTACTTAATCAATGCAACCTTGCCGGTTACACTCCCCGCAAGAGAGAAGATGGCATGCTTTGAGGAACAAACATGGTAGATTTATCATTTTAAATCCTTCATACCAACGTGTTCACAACATTTATAATTCCTATAACAATGAATACAGAGACACAAATATTCACACAAACTGAACATGAATATCAAAACTTATGTGTACGTGACATTTAAAACTTACAACACTTAACGCAGTACGTCTACTTAAAATGTTATATGACGAATTTACACTTTAGTTTTACTGGAAACTTCCATCAATTGCAATCACACTGGTAATTCTAAAGTTATAGATTCACAAAATAGTAAACATCTAGTGCACCAGATTCCAGTATTTACACTTGCTAAATCAGTTTTAAAATTTGCTGTTATCTTGCTGAAAAACAATGAAAATTAACAAAAGGACAGTTCTAATATGACATAAAACAAAGGTGTCACGTGTCGCACCTCCTTCGTCTCTATGCCAAAAATATTGAAGCGTTGTATTTGAAGATTATACGCCTGTATCTGCGTCAGAAATTCAGGAAGTGTTTAGAAGAAAGTGGGCAACTTTAAAAGTGGGCTTCCTTAGATAAGAAAGCAAGTCCTGATGTTTCTACACCACTAAATTCAAATACACAGGGTAACGTTCTGTTGTTTTCACCTGTCCAAATTCATACAGCATGTCTCTATCCTTTACTTCTTAGCCGAGAATTGTTGAAATGTTGTAGTAAACTATTGTCCAATTGAGAACGGTATCATACGTAGGGCAGCGTATCGCATTTTAAAAAATGGCTGAGTCAATAGAGTTGGAAGTATCGGTAACAAGTGTTCCATACTTCTGAGAGAAACCAAAATTCATGTTGTGTATTGATTTACATTCTCCTTTCATTTCCGATAGTTCCTTTATATCTGTTTGGACATGAATTGTGCTGAGATAAGCCTGGAACACTGTCCATACGGCAACGCTGTAACACTCCCTACAAGGGAAAATCATGTATAGTTGTTCAGAGCACAGCTGTGTGTTTACAGACACTGACAGTGAGACGGCTATGATATTGGTTGTGACACTGAAAATGTTGCTGTAAGAATTGGATTCGTGCAAGTGTGGTTTGTGTGCGTAGTTTGCAATGCAGCTTACTGTAATGAGAGTCAAGACCAGTGACAAAGCAAAACATAACCACATGTCTACAGATGAAGAACGTGCGCCCCTTTAGATATTTTAGAGCACACAGCGTGATTCATGCTGAATATAAAGTGAGGTAAATATGTAAAGATTCTGTCAAGGCGGCTTTCATAGAAAGTAAATTCTTATACCCGCCGATATCTATAGCTTGTGGGATTTTACGATATTTCTCTTCTTCATACAATTCAATATATTTGGCATATTAAATGAATTTTTAACACTTATTAACAATTCGTTTTCCCTTCAATCCTCCCACACATCCTGAAAGCCAGAGCCGTTATTTCGAAGGCGATTAGGCAGATTCACAAAAATGGGCGTTGGAAGTACACTACATTCGATTTAACATTTTGAATATTTATTTCATAAAACCTTAGAAATAAATATATATATGTGTGTGTCGTGTTTTCTTGAGTTGCTTCAACACAAGTGTTCCAGTTTCCAATGCATCGCCCCATGACCGCTTTCTAAGGCATTCAGATGAAATCATGGATTGTACAATCTTGTTAGAATCACATAAAATCAGCTGCAGAGTGTCTGGATTATTTCAGAACAGAATGTCGGTTGTGTCTATGTAAGTCCGTAATAGTAAGATGTACATGTTACTTAAAGTCCCTTTAAACTATAACAGTGCATATGATTTCAGTGACACAACAAAACACAAACAATACGAACCCAAGAAACAAAAGTTTTTGGTAGTTAACTCGTATCCCGGTTCGATAAGATATAAGTTGAGGTACGACTGGTACACTGTGCTGATCGCAACACTGTAGCACACCCAGCAGAAAAAAAAGAGACTTAGAGGTTCAGAGCGCGGATGGGTGTTTGAAGACACTGAATTAAAACGGCTATATTATTGGCTGCAATACTGAAAATTTTGCTGTAGGACTTGCATTTGTGCAAGTTTTTTGTGTCCTTAGTTTGAAATACAGCTGACAGTAATAACAGTCAAAAACCGTGGCAAAGGGAAATATTTCCACAAATCTACACATTGTATATTAAAGAAAAATTAAAATTTGGTTATTTAAAAAACACGGCGTCCTACAAGCTGGATGTATCAGCAGGTAATTCCGCGAAGATTGTTTCAACGCAGATTAGATAGAAGGTAACGTCTTATATCCACCGACGTTTAAAGCTGGATGGCATTTACCAAACCTCTCTCCGACATCCGATTCACTGTCCAGTGAAATACTGAGTCAATTTCCAATAATGCTGAACATTTCAAATTCCCACCCATTCTCTTACATATCCTGGTAGCCTGAGCTGTTTATTCATAGGCGTGTAGGCAGATTCACAAAAAAGGGATGCTTTAAGCAAACGAACTGCATTAAAAATTTGTACATTTTTTTCCATAATTACTTATAACTATACCTCTCTTTCTTGAGTTACTATGACACAAATTTCCAGTTTTGAACACATTAGCTATGAACGCTGTCTTAGGATATCACATGAATTCAAGGAATTTTTACTTTGTTAGAATCACATAACATCACCTGTAGAGGCTCTGAAATATTTCAGAACAGACTCTCGGCTGTGTCTATTTATGACTGCTCTTGACAGAAATATGCACCATTTATTTCAAGACCCTCTGAACTATAACGGTGTCACGTGATTTCAGTCACAACATGTAAAGCTGACACTGCATATCCGAAAAAACAGGAGATAAAACGCCGTCTGCAGGTGGCTGATTTTGATAGCATAGTACGTGTCAGCGAATGTATAAAAATTAATCATTCACTCTGTTTTTCCTTTATTAAGAACACGATTTGTTATCTGTATAAAAATTCCACGATCGAATAAATTAACTATGACGTCATTAATAATTTTTAAATTTGGGCTTACTAAGCTAACCAAAATAGCAAATACTGATGTTTGTACACCACCATCTTCAAGATCAAATGCTAAAGGACTCTTGTTTCTATCTGTCCAAATTCCGGCAACATGCCTATGTACTTTCGTTATTTTGCTGAGAACTGTTAAAATGTTGTGTTAATCAATTGCCTCTTTGAGGCTGGTATCAAAATTAGGGTACAATACGTCAATTTTAAAAATGGCTGGGTCAATAGATTTGAAGTATCATTAAAGAATACCTCGTGACTTTGAAGGAAACCTAATATCATTCCTGATTTAAACGTTTGGTCCACAATTTTGGTAGGTTATTGAATTCTGTTTCGATAAGAAATGTGGTGAGATAACCCTGGAATTATGTGCTTATCCAACACTGTAAACGACCAGAAGGAAAGGAACAGACTTAAAGGTGCAGAGCTGGGCTGTGTGTTTACAGACACTGAGAGTGAGACGGTTATAATATTGGCTGACACTGAAAATGTTGCTGTAAGACTTGGATTCTTACAAATGTGATTGGTGTTCGAAGTTTGAAATGCAGCTGACTGTAATGACAGCCAAGACCAGTTACAAAACAATTCATTTTCACACGTCTAAAGAAACTAATTTTAAGAAACGACTTCCTTTTTGATATTTTAAACACACGGCATGTACCATGCTGAATGTAGAGTGAGGTAATTCTGTGAGGATTCTGTCAACGTGGTTTTTATTGAATTAAACACTTGTACTCACGGACGTATAGACCTATTGAGCTTTTACGATATTCCTCTTCGTGATTTGATTCAACATTAAATGACACAATAAGAGAGTTTCCTATAATTTCAACATTTGAAATTCCCACCCACTTTCTTATATATTTTGACGGCCACGGCCGTTATTCCAAGTGGGTTTAGGCAGATTCACAAAAGTGTGCGCTGTAAGGACACAAACAGCAGTTGAATAACTGCGAAAACTTTCTTCGTAACAAAATTAAATAAGCTCTTTTTTTAGTTATTCCGAAACAAAATTTCCAATTTCCAACACATCGAAACATGACCGCCCTCTTAGGCATTCACATGAATTCATGGAACGTGTTATACTGTTAGAATTACATAAACCCACTGTACAGATGTAGAAATAATTTAGAAAGACTATGGGCTGTGTATATTTATGTCCGTCTTTGAGAGAAAGATGCAACTGTTATTTCAAACCCTTTGAACTATAACTGTGCCACACGATTTCCGTCACACAGCAAACAACAAACAATACATATCAAAGAAACAAGAGTTAAAACGCCGTCTGCAGGTGTTTAATAGTGATTGCATAGTGCGTGTCAGCTAACGTAAGCGAATTAAACTTTTCTATAATTTTGTTTATAAAGACACCGATTCCATATAGGTATAAAAATCTCACCCTCGTCTATGTGACCTATGACTTCATTTTTAAAACTCAAAAACTGGGCTTCTTTAGCTTACCAAAAAGCAAATCCTGATGTGTGTACACCACGAAATTCAAGTTCACGTGATAAAATTCTGTTGTTTTCATCTGTCCAAATTCATACAGCATGCCTCCCTATTTTACTTGTTTTGCTGAGAATTGTTGAAATGTTTTAATAATCAATTTTCCATTTGAGAACCGTATCATACGTAGGGCAGCGTACCGCATTTTTAAAAATGACTGAGTCAGTGAGGTTGGAGGTATCGGTAACGATTGTCCCGTTTCTCTGAAAGAAACCATAATTCATTTCGGATATTAACCATTTCCTTCACCACAGTTTCGATAGTGTGTTTATATCCGTTTGGACATGAATTGTGCTGAGATAAGGCTGTAAAACTGTCCATATGGCAACGCTGTAACACACCCAGCAGGGGAAAAACATGTATAGAGGTGAAGAGAAAGGCTGTGTGTTTACAGACAGACGACTATAAGTTTGGTTGTGACACTGAAAATGTTTTCGTGTTATGAAAAGCAGCTGACTGTAATGACAGCCAAGACCAGTGACAAAGCAAAACATAACCACATGTCTACAGAGAATATGTTGTAGAACCTGCACCCCTTTAGATATTTTAGAGCACACAGCGTGTTTCATGCTGAATGTAGAGTGAGATAAATACGTGAAGATTATGTAAGCGCGGCTTTTATAGAAATTAACTTCGTATACCCGCCGATATATATAGCTGGTAGGCTTTTACGATGTTTCTCTTATCATACAGTTCAATATATTTGGCATTTTAAATGCATTTCCAACACTTATTAACAATTAATTTTTCCTCCAGTCCTCCCAGACATCCTGATAGACAGAGCGGTTATTCCAAAGGCGATTAGGCAGATTCACAAAAGTGGACGCTGGAAGTACACTAAATACGATTTAACATTTGTGAAAATTTATTTCATAAAACCTTATAAATACGTATATATACATATATATGTTTGTGTGTGTGTTTTTGTGTGTGTGTGTGTGTGTGTCGTGTTTCCTTGAGTTACTTCAACAAAAGTGTTCCAATTTCAAATGCATCGCCCCATGACCGCTTTCTAAGGCATTCACATGAAATCACGGAATGTAACATCTTGTTAGAATAACATAAAATTAGCTACAGAGAGTATGGATTATTTCAGAACAGAATATCGGATATGTCTATTTATGTCAGTCCGTGATAGTAAGATGTACATGTTACTTAAAGTCCCTTTGAACTATAACAGTGCCACATTATTTCAGTGACACAACAAAACAAAAGAAATGCGTACTCAAGTAACAAGAGATAAAACGACGTATGCGGCGGACAGATATTAATTGCATAGCATGCGTCAGCGAACGTATGAGAATCTTGGAATTTATTTTTGTTTGTAAAGACCCTGAGTCTTTATCCGAATAAAAATTCCTCTCTTAAGTATGTGACGTACTACATCATTTATAAACACCAAAATTTGGGCTTCTAGGCTAACAGAAAGTAGTCCTAATGTTTGTAAACAACCATATTCAAGTTCACATGCTAAGTCTCTGCTGTTTTCTTCTGTTCAAACCCCTGCAGCATGCATATACACTTCAGTATTGTCACTGAGAATTTTTGAAATGTAATGGTAATTAATTTTCCATTTGAGACGGGTTTCATAATTAGGGTAACTTACAGCGTTTTAGAAAATGACTGATTTAACGGATTTTAAGTGTGTCGTTAAAGAATTTTTTTTTGCGTTTGAAGGAAACCTAACATCATATCTCACCTTAACATTTGTTCGACATTTTTGGTATTTTCCTAGTATCCCGGTTCGATAAGAAATATGTTGAAGTACGACCGGAACACTGTGCTGATCGCAACACTGTAGCACACCCAGCAGAAAAAGAACAGACTTAGAGGCACAGAGAGCGGCTGGGTGTTTAAAGACACTGACATTAAGACGACTATATGATTGGTTGTAAAACTGAAGATGTTGCTGTATGACCTGCATTTGTGCAAGTGTCGTACAAGCTGGATGTATCATTAGGTAATTTCCCGAAGATTGTTTCAACGCAGATTTGATAGACGGTAACCTGACATCCCCGTGAAGAGTTGCTAGTCTTCCATCGGGCACCACTCCTGGTGGCGGATAGGGGAATGCACCAGATATGGCGGGTACCGGGGAAATAAAATACCCGGGACGGACCAAAACTAGCACTGCTGCCTTGCAGTTTGATACTAGCGTATCAAGGGCTAGAGGAAGGAAACCTTGACCAAAAACCACTTGGTCCTCCAGGTTGGGGGTTAGTGCAGCAGGCCAGCCCCCTGCTGGTCGGAAAAAGTAACTCGCTAAAACGCCCATTGGAAATACTCTGCATAGATGCAACCTACGACGACATAAGCTACGTAATAGGACTATACGATTAGGTACTTTGAATGTGCAAGGAATAAGAAACAAAACAGGAGAAATTATAAAGGGTTTGCAAGAACTAAAACAAGGCATTACGATATTAGCAGAAACGAAGAAAAAAGGAAATGTAGTAGAAACACTAGGACCTTACACTTTTATAGTGGATTTCCAAAAGAAAAAAGAGCAAAGCGAGGAGTATCTATTTTAGTTTAAAAGAGATATAAGAGATATATTACGACTTGGGAGGCACCAAATAAAAATATGATAAAGGTACATACGAATTTATTTGGGAAGAAATTATGTATTTTAGGAATTTATGCAAAAAGTGATGATGAAAATGCTTTAGTAAAAGAAGATTTTTTGGGGAAATTAAATGAAGTAATAGCTGAAATAGTAAACTCCAGGGAAATTTTAATTGCAGGAGATTTTAACAGCAGAACAGGGAAAATTTAATAACCTTGTTGTGGGTCCATATGGAGAAGAAGCAATAAATGATAATGGTGACAGATTGATAGATATATGTGAACAGAATTCATTAAAATTTTTGAACTGATATTTTCAACACAAGAAGATACATCAGTACACATGGCACCAAGATACACAGGAGCTAAGATCTTTAATAGATTACATTATTGCTAGAGAAACGTCTGGCTTAAAATTTCAAGTTGTAAGAGTGTTTAGAGGAATGACTGTTGGAAGTGATCATTATTTAGTGAATGCAAACATTTTGCTTTATATGGGAAAAACAATGCAAATGAATTAAAGGAAAACATAACAGGTTGTGCATTAGAACTATCGCAATCACCATTATATAATATACAGAGTTTAAGGGATGAAAGTACAAGTTTTTTTATATAAGAAGAGATTAGATGAGAAACTTGGAGAGAGTAATTTTGAAAGTACAGAAGAATGTTACCAACATCTTGTTAAATGCATTCACGAAGCAGCGAAAGAAGCATTAGGAGAGAAAAATTTGAGAAGTAAAACTAAACCATTTTATTACTGGAATGAAGAAATTGAACTATTAATAAAAGAAAAGAAAGGAAAATATTTGAGATGGATTAGTTGAAAAGACCCACAGGACAGGATAGAGTTTAGAAGTGTGCAAGGAATAATTAAAAATACGATAACAGAAGCGAAAAATAAAAGTTGGGAAAAGACATGTTCTACAGTAGAAAGCTACTTGGGTGGTAAATGAAGCACAGAAGCATGGAGAATACTGAAGAATTTAAGGAAAAATGAAAATGGAGGACAATGCTTTAACCCCATACCCATTGCCAATTCGGAAACATATTTTAAAGTACTTTCAACAGAAAATAGGGAATGTTACACGGGAGAACAAGAAACAGAACCAGAAGTTATGAATGAAATAGGAATGGATAAAATTAATTTAGATATAGAAATAGTTAAAATGACAATTAAGTCCTTGAAAAGTAACACATCATGTGGAGTTGGAGGAGTACCTGCAGAATTACTAAAAGAAGGAACTGAGAATTTATGTGAGTTACTAAGACAAATTTTTGAAAGCTGCTTAAATGGCGAAGAAATTCCTAATGATTGGAAAATAGGATATATTTCAGCTATTTATAAATAAGGAAAGAAAAATGAATATGAAAATTACAGAGGAATTTCAGTATTGAATATTTTTAGTCGATTGTATGGAAAAATTATAAAACTTTTTTTGGAACAGGAATTTTCAAAGATAGAAACGGAAGAACAAGCAGGATTTATGGCAGGTCGATGTACAGTTGACCATATATTTTGTTTAAAGCAACTGATAGAGAAATATATGGCTGTTGATCAACCACTACACTTATTATTTGTAGATTTAGAGAGAGCATGACAGTGTGCCCTTGCAAAACCTATGGAAAGCATTAGAACACTACAATATTAGTAATATTATTATTAGGGCAATAAAGAGATTATATGAAAACTATTTTTCCAAAATTAAAATAGGAAAACAACTTTCTTCAGGCTTCTATATAACAAAAGAACTACGACAAGGATGTAGTTCATCGCCCACTTTATTTAAAATATATATCCAGAATGCTTTAGAAAACTGGCAGAAGAAGTGTGCAAAGATGGGACTGGAGATTCAGATTACGACAATATACTCACTGCTATTTGCAGATGACCAATTACTAATTGCACAAGATTATGAGGATTTAGAATACATGACAAGGAAATTAGTAGATGAATATGAAGTGTGGGATTTAAAATTAAATGTAAAAAAATCTAAATATATGGCCATAAGAGACACATTAAGAGCCTTACAACTAGAAGACGGGAAAGGGATAATAATTCATGTAAATGAATATACGAGTACTTATCTGGGGGTAAGAATAACCAAAGATGGAAATTACGAGCCAGAAATTAATGATAGAATTAATAGAGGACGAGCAGCTATAACAAAGCTAAACCGCGTTTTATGGGATCGCGATGTGACCCCCAAAACAAAGACTCACATTTATCATGCAATAGTTAAAAGTACAATTACATATGCGGCAGAAACATGGTTTTTAAAAGCAAAAACAGTAGCAAAACTAAATTCCACAGAAATGGACTTCTGGCGACGGCAGCTCGAATTTCCAGGAAGGACAAAATTGGGAATAATATTATTAAACAAAAAATGAATGTGACAAGGTCTGTTTTAGACGATATTAAAACCAAACAACTTCAGTGGTGTGGACATGTCCAGAGAATGGAAGCGGGAGATTGCCAAAAGGAGTTATGAAATGGCGTCCAAAAGGAAGAAAAAACGAGGTAGACCTAAACTTACCTGGGTGGAAGGGATTAGAGGACTGATGGGAGAAAAGGGATTAATGGAAGGAGACTGGAACGATAGAAGCAACTGGAGTAAGAAGATTATATAATTATTAAATGTGCGCAGGAAGATGTGGAAAAATTGTACAGCCTGATAAATAAATAAATAAATAAATAAATAAATAATCTGACATCTTATCTGAATTTAACATTTCTTCCACATTTTTTGGTAGGTTTCTTTTCCCGTTTCGATAAGAAATATGGTGAGGTACGACTTGAACACTGTGATTCCGTGAAGACTGTGTCAACGCAGATTTGATAGGAGGTAACGTCTTAGATCCGTCAATGTATATACGTGCACATGGATGGCTTTTACGATACCCCTCTTCGTCATCCGATTTAATATCCATTCATATAAAATGTGAATTTCAAAAAAGTTTTAACGTTTCAACTTCCCACTCGTCCTTTACATATTCTGGTAGCCAGAGCCGTTAATTATTTCGTGTTTAGGCAGAATAACAGAAAAGGAAACTGTAAATACACGAACTGCGTTTGAAAATTTGTGAAACCTTTTTCATAATAACTTATATACATATAAATATATTAATATTTGTATACATATGTATATGTTTATTTA
>Ga0268261_10003148_pt1 | contig 12032 bp, 8 predicted proteins | sample TergutNc150P1_FD_190353 | JGI IMG/M metagenome (GOLD analysis project Ga0268261, IMG submission 190353) | Nasutitermes corniger P1 segment gut microbial community from laboratory colony in Florida, USA - Nc150 P1 (SPAdes) (version 2) | ecosystem: Host-associated > Arthropoda: Insects > Digestive... | reverse complement strand
GGGGGGGGGGGGGGCATTATATTGAAGTTTGACTACAATTAAATGTATCTGCATACACGCATATGCACACATGCATGATGGCAAGCACACACACACACACACACCTGTACCTTAGTACACCTTGGTACAAGAACAGCCAATGCCTGAAGTTATTAAATCACGCATTGGTTGTTCTTATTCCAAAGTACAGATACACCATGACATGACATGATTAACTGTATTATGCAGGAATATGGATAACTAGTAGTAGTTAAGAAGAGTACCTGAAGATGGCAGCAATAAATGGCAGTAAAGGTATCTGTTTCAAGTATTGCAGTCTTTACCTTTGCTAAACAGAGTTACAAAGTGCGCAAATTCAGTACAATCACCAGTTCACAGGTGCCTTACCATATATAATGTATGCAAGTGGATCAATGAAAGCATTATCTGTAGAAATCACAGCTATAGAATCAAACTGTCAAAATTCCATGTTAAACTTTCAATCAATATTTCACTAACTATACATAGTTTTTCAAAACTGTTTAGATGGCCAAGAAACCAAGGATTCGGGTTCTCGTAGGTGCAAGGCATTTTCCTTTATTCCACAGCTTCTACCAGCTCTAGGGCCCATTCACCCTTCCTATTCAATGGCTATCGGGGGCTCTTTCCACTTACCACTATCAGGTGCCAAAGTAAAGGATTCAAGGAGCTATGCTTCCATTCCCCCATACATCTTTAAGGCATGGTGCTTAATTAACACAGGGACAACTTTACTTTTATGTTTAGTTCAAGTACACAACAATGCAAAGAACGGATAAGCAATCTGTGGGAAATAAACAACCAACATGTTATCCTTGTGCTTATTCAACAGGACACATGGTGCTGTATCTTATCTTACATTACTTTACATAGAGGCTATAGTATACTATCTTACTCTAAGGAACGTTGTGTCACATAATGTCTCTTGCAATTCAGTCTTTCATGTTTTAACTTCAAACTCAAAACACTCACACTGTCATAGAAAAAACACAACAGACTCCACGGAAGAGAGCTCTTTTGACAAAGCTAGAAGCTACCCACCTAGCCAAAATTCCTTGCATGTTATCAAACGAATAAAAGAATCAAATGTCTAATTATAGATTTTAAACCTATGACCCCTAAAATTTGCACTCTAAGAATTAGGGGAAAATTTTTTAATTACAATTTTGTTAATGACCATGAGCCTACAGAGATATCTGATGACAAAGAAAAACAGGGGTTTTTTGATGCCCTAGAAAAGGCCTATGACACAAGCCCAAGAAATTATATAAAAATTGTTCTCAGCGACTTTAATGCTCAGGTGGGCAAGGAACTTGTTAATTTTCCCACAATTGGCAATTACAGTCTTCACAGTCTCACGAATGAAAATGGATCCCGGCTAATACAGTTTGCAGTATCATGGAATATTATCATAGGATCAACATTCCACCACATAAAGATATCCATAAGAGCACATGTAGGTCACCTGATAGTATAACATCCAATCAGACAGATCATCTTTCAATTGACAGAAGACATAAATCTAACCTAATGGATGTCAAGTCATACCGAGGTGCCAATATTGATTCGAACCACTATTTGGTTATTGCCTGTCAAAGAGCTCGAATATCAAGTGTTAAGCAAGTAACTGGCATTAAAACCAGAAAATACAGTGTATTAAAAGCAAGATCTACTGGAGTGGCAGAACAATACAGGCAACAAATAGAAGAAAAGTTAAATCATATTAAACTTACAGAACAGGACTATGGAGAAGAATTGTGGGAGAGATGTAAAACAATCATTAACCCTTTACATGCCAAGTTAAATCCCATCTGCCATCTGCTGGCATTATTAGGAGCTCACCATATTTTCCACGTTAGCGGGTTAAGGGTTAATTCCATAGCTGAAGAGGTAATGGACATCATGGAACCAGCAAACAGAGGAATGTGGTTTGATGATGAATGCCAGGCTGCCACAGAAGACAAAAACAAAGCCTACAGGAAAATGCAACAAGGATATGGTACCAGAAGCTTAACCATTCAAGGACGAAACATAGTCCATTTTATTTAAAGGCCCTGGTCCTACCGTGCAGTGAACACTTGCCTCCTCGGTTATAAAAGCCGGTCACTGAGGGTTGTATAGGGAATACTTCAATGTTTTTCCTGAGAAACGTACAAAAGATATAAATATTCGGTGTGAAGAATGTAGAATTTTTTAATGTTTGGATTAGTGGTACATACAGTAACCGCTAGGCTTTAAAAGAAAAGAGAAGAAAAGAAAAAACAATTCATAAAAGAAAGAAAAAGAATGGATGAATGTGGAATAAGAAAATATGGAATTGCCAAGGAAACAACATTACTGCAGAAAATTTTACAATGAAATTAACATGGCTAGAAAGCAATTCAAGCCAAGAGTTCATATACGTAGGAATGAGGATGGATCATTAATGAGTAATGAACAGGAGATACTCAACAGACGGGGTAAGACACTTTGACAAATTGTTAAAAACGAAGGAAGGATAATAAATGTGTTACTTTTACTACCACAAGTAGTAATCAAATATTGAAGGGAAAGACACAGGACACAATAAATACCCCCACGATTGAGGAAATTGAAACAGCACTGAAGAAATTAAAAAATAAGCTCCTGGGACAGACAATATTCCAGCTAAATTATTAAAGTTTGGAGGTGATAGGCTAAAGCAATGGCTGAAGCATATATTTTCATCAACGTGGATCAATGAAAAAATCCCAAAAGACTGGCTCCAAGGAATTATATGTCCACTGCATAAAAAAGGTGACTAGTTGGAATGTGTCAACTATAGAGGAATCACTCTGCTAAACGTAACATACAAAGTATTTTCTAATATCTTGTACACCACACTCCGTCCTCATGTTGAATACTAACTTGGACATTACCAGGCAGGGTTTCGCCCAGGAAAGTCGACGATAAACCAGATTTTTGGATTGGGACAAATTTTGGAAAAGATGAAAGAATTTAGAATTTCTATCCACCTACATTTTATTTATTTCAAAAGTGCATAAGACAGCACTGATAGGGAGCAAAGGTATGTAGCCATGAATAAACTAAATATTCCACAGAAATTAATAAGGCCAGTGAGAATGATAATGTCTAATAAGCACAGCCAGATTAAAATTCAGTTAAAACTCTCAACACCTTTTATAATACACATGGGTATTCGACAAGGAGATGCACTGGCATGTCTTCTGTTTAATACAACACTGGAATGTGCAATTAGAAAAACAGGCATACAAACAAAAGGCACCACATTCTACAAGTTGGTCCAACTTATGGCCTATGCTGATGACATAGTTATCACTGGCAGGTCTTTAGCATCAATAAAAGAAGGTTTTCATTTACTTGAAGAGGCAAGTAAAGAAGTGGGATTAGTCATTAATGAAGGCAAAACCAAATATATGGTAGCAGCTAATACCCAGAATTGCAGCAAACCCTGCACCATCAAAATAGGAAGATACAGCTTTGAAAAAGTTGAAAGCTATACGTATCTTGGTTCACTGATGAATAGCGAGAACATCTCAGATGAAATTACAAACCGCCTTATATCCACTAATAGATCACATTTTGGACTAAAAAGTCAGCTTAAGTAACAGTTATTTTCCAGGAAGACAAAAATTCTTACATACAAAACACTTGCAGGGCCAATACTTACATACACCGTGGAAACCTGGACTATGACAAAAAATGATGAAAGAAGACTGAGTATCTTCGGAAGAAAAATCCTTGTAGAATATTTGGTCTGATATGCTAGGGACGGCAATGGCGGAAGCTGTACAATAGAGAACTGGAAGAGGTTTACAATGAACCAAACATAGTGAACGTAATAAAATCCAATTGACTGAGATGGGCGAGCCATGTCATGCGAATGGATGAAAACGAATTACCTAAAAAGATACTATAGATGAACCCCAGAGGTTACCGAGGACATGGCCGACCAAAATCAAGATGGATTGACAGGGTGGAGGAAGATACAAGGAAACTGGGTTGTAGAAATTGGCGGGCGGATGCCCAGGATAGAGGACGCTGGCAACATTTGCTTGAGGAGGCCAAGGCCCACCCAGGGCTGTAGAGCTGATGATGATGATTTATCACCCCTAACCACTCTATTATTCAGACAAAACATAACTGTATTCACAGAATTAATGTCTGTTTAACAGAACCATTAAAACTTAATTTCCTATTTTGTGGTTTATTTTAAGACTGTGTCATCTGCCTATTCAATGTCAATACCTCAAACAAATGACTTGCACTGTTGAGGCAATTCCTTCTCATTCCAAAGAGAATTAATAAGTTTATGGATCTCAGCATGTACTGTTCTACCTCCCCCTGGAATCAATTCTGCTGGGCTTTGATCAAACCCTAGTGAATTACACCTTTCAAACTTTTCAATAACCATCTATACCTGACATTCCCTAGGATCTGACACTACTGGCTCAGCTGTATTTCAGTCTAACACACATCCATTCAACCTGCAGCTCGCAGGCAAAATGTTGCCCGTGACACAAGATTATGTCACCCATGGAGACATGTCAAATGAGGAAAGGTCTTTTAACTCTTTCCCTGGCAAACCTGAGACAAATAACCAAAGCAATAAAAAAAAAGCCATTTGTTAAGTGGAGGCAATATATTACTAATTCATTTTGTCAACATGTGCTAATACTAGCAACACCCTGGTCTAGGTTGTAAATTGCATTTTTTATTAAGTTTTCCTATCATTATCAGTACCATTTTAAAGCACATGATGTACAGAAAAATACTCAGAAAAAATTATGCATGATATAATATGCACACTTATTCATTCTTCGTTCTATGTACTGAATTTCATGTTGCCACATGAAGACTAAATTTTGCAGAAGTGGCCCACACTACATAAAAGGTTCAGCAGGCTTCGTCTAACATCATTAATTCCATGTATAATCAGTAACTAACAGAAGTGATTCTTCTGCCTATTCAAAATACTGTATGCATCTGCAAGCAGATCACCTGTCTTTCAACTGGTACCCTTCTTTAAATTTATTTACGCCTCCATGCAGGTCTCTAATATGTTTGTTCTTACTGCATGTTTCATGTTCATCAATTTTAGCTTTAAAATATTCCCCCTTTTCTCCTAAACTATCAGTTTTACATCCTACACTACTGAGATTAATCCTTCAGCATCTAATGTCAGGTACATCAGTTACACAATATGATGTTTAAAATGCCAGACAAAGAGCATAACCAGTTTCCTATTATGACCTTCATTACGCAGCCCCACTTTAACCCCCCAGGCAGGTGTTTACACAGTGCTCCTAGGAGTTTCAGTTTGGTATAATTATTTAGTGTGATTTGGAGTAACACTGAGATCTGCACTCTTCTGGAATATTATACAGCATACAGTGGTAATTCGTTACAGACGTTTCGTGACAACCCTATCAGTCCCATCTTCAAGGGTCTTTGATTTCTTGAATCTTGAAAATGGAACCAATGGGTTGTCTTCGAAATGTCAATACGGAATTACCACTCTATGATGTGTAATATCCCAGAAGAGCACAGATCTCATCTAACTCATGGTGGAAGCCTGAAATCATGCACAGAGTTACATTACTGGTGATTAAGAAAGGTAACACTGTACCATTCTGCAACTAAATAAATTCTTGCTCTTCGTATTATATCTGCAGTACAATAGAAACCATGGGTATTATCAAAGTTTTTTATTTGCCAACTGATGCACAAGAGAAATGCTTTAAAAAGAATATTAAAATTTACATTGCAACAGCTCTGACATTGTTTTGGTTTAATCACCATCAACAGGGAGCGCATTATTCAAATAATACGCTCCCTGATGATGGTGATTAAACCAAAACATGTCAGAGCTGTTTCAATGTAAATTTTAATATTCTTTTTAAAGCAATTCTCTTGTGCATCAGTTGGTAAATAAAAAACTTTCATAATATCAAGATGCACGGTACGACTGAAATTTATCGAGGCCCAACAGGCAAGACTGTGTGCCAGCTGTAGCTCGAATAGTATGCTCCCTGATGATGGTGATTAAACCAAAACATGCTGGAGCTGTTTTAATGTAAATTTTAATATTCTTTTTAAAGCAATTCTCTTGTGCATCAGTTGGCAAATGAAAAACGTTGATAATATCAAGATGCATGGAACGACTGTGAAAAAAAAGAAACCACTGGTCTCTGAGTGAGAACAAACTCTTGATGCACAATGCACTCAAGTCAAAACACATTCACAACAAGATACAAAACAGGAATGTTATGATGGCTTCAGCCATCAGAGTAAATTATAAGGTCACCTTGGGCGTGAAACAGTTTGAAACACAACTCCATGCACATGCCTACTTCGCAGCAGACTTCAATAAATCAACTCCTTCCTTTTCTCCTGAAAGAAAAAACAGCTCAGCACCTTCAGGGTTTTGCTTGTTTCCTGTAGGAGTAACCTTTTCAATTAAATTCCTCCCCAAAAGTCCTTCTGGTAGATGGTTTAGTAATGGTTCGTCAGATCCAGCAAGATTTCAGACTTATCCCTTACATGTGAGAACTGGGAATTTTAACCAATCCAAACTGCAGGTCCAATGGTGTGTTTTGTTTCTACACTGTATATCATAAATGCATTATCAACTGCTACATTTAACAAAGTCCTGAAAAATTTAAAGTACCATTTCTTTGTTCATTTTCTCTCCAACAGGTGTGGTTGAACTATTTGATCCTTTGATACCATTGCATTCAGAAGTGACATATTCTCTTTGCTAGGTTCTTGGATTTCATTATCTGAGGGACACGTTCCATTTTGAGTGTGCCTGCAACACTGACCCATCGTGTCTAAGTAGCCTATACAGAGATGGTAAATTGTAATACCATTTTACTTTGAATTCAAGATAGATCCCACTTTTACGTGGTATTTTCAGGAAAAACATTTTTGCAAGAAAATACATTTCACTGTCCATAAAATTTAACACTCTTTTCATGAGGTCACTTGCTCTTTGAGAACAATAATGTTTTCAAGACATTTGAAGAACGGTCAGAAATACCTCGAATTTAACACACCACTTAATTTTCAGTTTGGAAAAATGTGAAAAAAAAGTTGCAACTTCAATTTGAAGTAACATGGTACCCTTCCATCCACAAAGTGTAGCCTTGGTTGACATGGGGCTCTACAAGCCTCACAACAATCTTCAAGCTCTGTAGACTGTCTGACACATTAATGCTAGTTGTATATCACTTTCTGCTCCAGTATAACCAATACAATTCCACAAATAATCTGTGGACGACTCACAGAGTTCAAAAGCTTTTGCATCAAAATTTGCAGCTCGTAGTACTGTATACTGATCATTGCTGGTCACTCAGCTGATAAAAAAACCGTACCTCATACACAGCTCTCATTTATTACAGCAGTCACAACAGCCTGTGACTGCAGCATATCCCCAGTCAAATAAACAGTCAGCATTTTTAAAACCTATTTCTGTGTGATCCATCCTTTCCAGTGCTACCCTCCCTCCTACACCCAGACCTTGCAAGTAGTCTCTTACATGTGACTGCCTATGTCCTCTTTAATTCTCTTGATATTCACAACGAAACCACTACTTCCCTTGTAGATGCATTTCATTAGTGCAGCCATCTTTACTGCATCGTTAAACCAACCACATCACATAATTTCACACTCTGAAAAGTGATATATGTCATGTATTTGAAATTCATGTACTTGCTGGCTATTTGCACTGTAGCAAAAATGTGCAATGTGAAAGTTTTTAGATTCCAGCAGCGTAGCTGAGGTATCTGCTATCCTCAGGTATGCAGCCATGTCACTGGTTACAGACATCAAGACAATGTAGTTGTCTCACCATCAAGGGCCAGAATGTACTTCTTGCACATTTTGACTCTTGAAGATGAGACCACTATTATGTCTCCAAACATCATCAACCAATAACCCAGTGACACTGCATCATATCCCACAGAATCAGAAATCTCTGATGTAAGAACTGGAGTGAACAATGATGCATGTGCTAATCTTGAGGCTTTCACAGGTTTCTAATCACTGATTCTGGTCTTCTGGGATGTGATGCTTTACCAAAGGGTAACTAATTTATGGACCTCACCCCCTCCTGAAGATGTAGACAACACTTTCATTTGAAACATCAAGAAAAACATACCCAGTGGGCACTGTCACATCTCAGAAGACCTGAATTCCCATCACCTATCCAGCTGAGGGCAACATCTGGAACAAATATGTGCAGCGCACTGGCTGAAATTAAGGTGACAATGAAGGTGCCTACAGAAACTAAACATGTCTGCAGAGAAATAATAGTGTATATGGGCAACTACCAGGAAAAAACATCAGCAACTGCTATAAATGTCTGTAATAACAGCATAAGTTAATTTAATGACTTCATACGAGGGTGAGTCAAATGAAAACTTTAAATATTTTTTATCTTGTAATTTACTGAACACAGAAGGTACACAGTGACTTCATTTTTCTATGTAGTCTCCACTGCGTTCCATGCAAGTGTTCCAGCGCTTCGGAAGTGCATGCATACCTCTAGAAAAAAATTCTTTTGGCTGACAGCGCAGCCACTCATGCACCACCTGCTGCACCTCTTCGTTGGACCTGAAAGACTTGCCTCCCATTGCCTCTTTGAGTGGTCCAAAGACACAAAAGTCACTGGGGGCGAGGTCTGGCGAGTACGGCGGATGTGGAAGACACTCAAAGGACAGACCTTGGATTGTTGCAACAGTCGAAAGAGCAGTATGGGACTGAGCATTGTCACATTGGAGCAAAACACCTGAACTCAGAGGTCCATGTCATTTGGACTTGATTGCAGGACGCAGGTGATTCTTTAGGAGATCTGCATATGTTGTACTGGTCACAGTGTACCCCCTGGGCATGTAGTGCTCCAAAATTACCCCTCGTTTATCCCAAAAGACAGTCAGCATAACCTTTCCCACAGATGGTTGTGTGTGGAATTTTTTTGGTTTTGGTGAAGAGGTATGGCGCCATTCCTCGCTCGCTTTCTTGGTTTCCGGCTGGTGGTAGTGGACCCAGGATTCATCTCCCGTAACATTTCTTCCTAGAAAGCCATCACCTTCTGCTTCAAAGGGTTTCAGAAGTTCCTGGCAGGCATCAACACATCGTTCTTTCAATCCTGCAGTCAGCTGGCGTGGCACCCACCTTGCAGACACTTTATGGAACTGCAGAACATCATGGACAATATGGTGTGCTGATCCATGACTCATATCCATATGTGCGGCTATTTCATTCACTGTTACACGGCAATTTTATTTCACAATGGCTTCAGCTGCTGCAATGGCCTCTGGTGTCACTACTTGATGTGCCTGACCAGGTCGAGGAGAGTCTGTTACACAACTAATGCTGTTCATGAACTTCGTAGTCCACTCGTACGCTTCCTGTAGTGACAGACATGCATCACCATACTGAACTTTCATTCGTCGATGAACTTCGATGGGTTTCACCCCTTCACTACTTAAAAAACGGATGACAGGATGCTGTTCTTCTTTGGTGCATGTTGCAAGCGGGGCTGCCATTTTACACTACTACTGCACCGTCTTGTTGCATTCCTGCATCATACTGCCACCTGTTAGCCACTCTTCAACATATGAGTAACACTGTTGTCAGCTTACAAGACAATCGAGTTGTGTTTCAAATTTTTATCACACTTTTAAGTTTTCATTTGACTCTCCCTCATAATAAATGACTTTGGCTATGATTTTATTTTGAATCCATGCAGCTAAACTGAAGAGCCAGTTACGAGAATGTCAGTTAAGGTTTTTGAAACTGCACGTACCTTTGTTTTGGGAACAATTTTCAGCTGCAGCTTCTGATCAACTAAACTAGCACCAGCCTCTGACAGGTAGCCCTGATTTGGTATAAGACATGACCTGCCAAAACAGCATGGACAACACAGCTTATGCATCCATTTTGTCCATTTTGGATTCAACCGTCCATAAGGCTCTTCATCCTTTGGCTTAAATACACCCACAATTTTCTGTAAATTCATACAAATCAACAAATTTAATAATGTTCAATATGTTACATTTGCACAAAACATTAAAATGATAGCATAACTGTAACTGTTTGATTTATCACTCCTAAATGTCACAACTTGGAAACATTAAAGGTCTTAACAACAGAAAATATGTTGGACAGATCTGATGTAATTTGTTTTATTTGTGTCCTATTCCATGACACTTTCAATACCTGCCTATTCAGTATCCACACTGATTACTAAACCATATGTTGAAATAGATATGGTAGAAAAAGGTCATGGCCTAATATGATGTACGACCTTGACAGTCACCTCAAAAAATCCTAACCAGGGAATGTTGTCTCCAGACCAATCTTTGAACCCAGAACCTCCCAAATAAGAAAGAACAGTGCTACCCACTGGGCCACAATGTTTTGTGAACAGTCATCACAATATGATACAGCACACATTGCTCTGATTATTATATACTACACTATAAGCCTTCATGTATGCAATAGACTGTAAGCTTCAGCATTCAACCTTGTGTTTAAAATGTAACCTCACAGAAAATAATCACAAAATTCATCTCAGTTAAGACTCCTATATGAATAGAACTCAAAAATAAATATCATTTTCATAAGTTGCTATATTAATGGGCATAAGTTATAAACTGCAATAAACTGCCACACTGCATTGTTCAGCCCCATTATTCCTTATCAACTTACTATATGATTACATAATAGACTGGACCATATGTTATATATTTTCCATTCACTGAAAACAAATTTAAAGGTCAAGTCACAAAAAATTCAGCAACATAATAACAAGTGGCTGCAGTGAAATTAAAACTGTCTTCTTCATGTATGCCTCGACTTCCACAACTCCAAAAATACTTTAATTGTAACTACATGCTATTCCTCAAAGGGAGTAATTAATCCCTTAATGTCCACTCACATCTTCAAACTGACATACAGTCTTTAATTACAAATACAAAGCTTAAGATTGTCAAAATTGTAAAACAACATACACATGAACATTAAATTACTAGCACTAAAACGCATGGATATTTTTAGAAAAAAAAATTATACTCTCATAATTAGTATTTGCAGTGCTTAGAAACAGGTAAAAACAAAAACCAAAGCCAAATATTTCATCTTGACATTTACTTTTATTCCTGCATTAAATACATACAGAATTAGACAACATGTTTCAGACTGTTCACATTAAGCCATCTTCAGTTCTGACCCACATAAATACATGAAGGGAAATTTTATTTTACACATTCCATATATGAAAGACAGAACTCTCAAAATTTTACAGAGCTTGTGGTAAATACCGATACATGAAACTGCATGGTTATGAATTATTTGATTGTAAAATTGTCCATAAAGAGGTTCAAATCCAAGCTCAGTGATTGTTGTATCTTTTTGTCTACTAATAAATTATAAAACAGCAGTGTGTGTTTCTTATGTGGTTTTCATTGTAATATTTTTAAACTTTAAAGTCATGGATGAAAAAAGAGAGAGGAGTCATGTCTGATATGGTAGTGAGGTTTCTGATGTAGCACATATACCCGAAATCATGTATAATCAGAACACCCCTTTAGACCCTCCAATTCCAATCCCTTGAATAAGTACATGCCTCGTGCGTGCGTGCGCATGCATGCGTGTGTGTGTGTGTGTGTGCACGTGCACATGTTTGTATTTCTGTACATATTTATGTATATATGTATGTATGTATGTATGTATGTATGTACACATGCGCATTTAGATGGATTGGTCACACATTAAGAAAAGAGGATGGAGAGATACCAAAGGCTGCCCTACTTTGGAATCCTCAGGGAAACAGGAAGAGAGGAAGACCGAGAAACAGCTGGAGAAGACTGGTAATCAAGGAAGCGGGTAGAAGCTGGAATGAACTAAGGTTCTTAGCAGCCGATAGAAGTGGAAAGGACTCATAGACAATCTATGTTCCTAGAAGGAACAATGGACTCATCATCATCATCGTCGTCGTCGTCGTCGTC
>Ga0268261_10003147_pt1 | contig 12034 bp, 9 predicted proteins | sample TergutNc150P1_FD_190353 | JGI IMG/M metagenome (GOLD analysis project Ga0268261, IMG submission 190353) | Nasutitermes corniger P1 segment gut microbial community from laboratory colony in Florida, USA - Nc150 P1 (SPAdes) (version 2) | ecosystem: Host-associated > Arthropoda: Insects > Digestive... | reverse complement strand
ACGAGCTGATCACTCGTCCAGAGGAGTCCTACCGACTGTGCTGCGTCGTTGTGTGTGATCTAGAAACATCAAGAATGGGTGCTCCATATATATATGACATTAGTCACCTAAGGGTTAATATTGTTTTACAAAATGATATATAAATGAACTATGATAACCATGATAACCATACCTGAGCAAATAGGGTGTAACACTCAGAGCACTTTGGGAATTTTTGAATGGCCTGTTGAAATGCTTTCATCACTTCTTCCATCTTCTCCATGTTTCGAGTAGAGAAGGCATATCGATAATCAGTATAACATTTCTGGACATATGCAATTGGGAAGTTGGGATTCACAGTCACAGCTTTGTTGAAGTCATTCAGTGCTTCTGTCACTTTCTCCATTAACAAATGTACCTGTGATGTTATAACAAAGTAAATTAAATATAAAACAACAAAATTATGAGAAATGTATTAGCTACTACTCTGTACAAGGTACTCTACACATTTCGTTGAGTCTACATAGGATCATCAAATCATTCATGCAATATGCCATATTTAATTTTGTAATTTATTCTTCCTAATTAGTATTACTATTGGAACTAACATTAGCTTCAATACAACCAAATTCCTGAAACATAAAGAGCAAAATAAATAAAGCTGGCTTGTATTATAATGAAATTTCAAAGCTACGCAGGTATTGCGTTGTTCTTTTTGTTTCAAAGAACAGCCTTCATGGAAGCAAAGTCAATGTGGATCATTGATACTGCACAAATACCACCTGTTATAATAAATAAATAAATAAATAAAAAATAATAATAAAAAAAATTAAAAAAAACACCAACTTTTCACTATACGCCTGCCTTTTACCTTCAAAGATTTAGATTGTAAAGTGCATGGCAATGGTAATAAAATAGCATGCTTACTTAGTACATCAGTAATACACAACTCCAATGAGGTTAACATAAGTTACAAGATTACTTTCGATCCAATTAGTCACCCAGAATGGGGCATACGTCTCATCTGAGGTCACATGATAGTAAAATAAACATATTAATAGTGGGAGTCACAAGAGTCCCTAGACACTCTGTTTAACAGAAAGGTTACACAGAGGATACACATGATAACAGGCAGCTTTGTGCAATGGTTCTGGAAGGACTTATGTGTCAATGCAGTAGAAAACACTTTGACCACTTCATATAGTCAAATGCAACTACTGCATCAGTAAAGTTCAAACAACATGTTGACTCTAGTGTCAAGAATAATGTAACATAAAATAATATTAACCCTCTGGCACCCTGATTAAATGCTTAATGTGATCTGCAGCACATCAGAATTTAAATGGGGACTGCATAAGAATGGCCCTAAATGGCCATCAGCAATGCCAGACTTTCAGCATTTTAACATCACAATGAGTGACGGATGGGTATACCTGATGTTTGGTGCCATAGGATTTAATATTTAATGTATTATGTTGCAGAAGTACACATAATTTAAACAATGTAATTGTTAAAAATAAACACATATAATGTACCTGTCCTCTATGATGGTAAACATCAGAATTGTTCTCATCTAAATCTGCTGCTCTATTGAAATCTTCTAGGGCCTTTGAAGGTTGCTCTAGTTGCATGTGTAATGATGCCCTCTTGATAAGTGCATTAACTCGCAACTGAAATTATTACACAACAAAGAAATCCCAAATTTAATCCTAAGATAGGGATATACATATCTTTCATGGGTTACAGAGCATCCAAATGGATGATAATACTCTTGCATATATGACACTAGCAATGCTGGGGAGTTACACATAATCTTGCAGAAAAAAAGAGGCAGGTGAAACATAAACCACACTGCGTGCTAAGAAGATACAACCTAGCTCGACAAAAATATGACTGATAATGAATGAGTCAGAGCACCACCTTCAGTTCTGTCATAAGAACAAACCAACTTGTGCCTATCAAACCAATGGATCTGAGCAAGATCTTATTCAAAATGCCGGTCTCCTTTTAATGGATCCTGCAACACTGTAGTACATACAGCAATTAAAATTCAGGCAGAATGGTCAAGACCATCTTCAGAACTAATCAGCGTGAACATGTCTACTCAATTAACCTTTCAATGCTGGCCTCGGTGCACTGTACAAACTTTTACTTCTTCAGACATTACCCGACTCAGTGAAAAATATGACTGTGGATGCATTCAAGGGTACTGCAAATTTAAAACCCTCAATTCTGGGCAGTAGTTGGAATTTAAACCCTAGTTTTCTCATCTGAAACAACACTGCCGCAAGCAAAACATCCAAGGGGAATCATCTAACATCCAGTGTCACAAGCAAAACTGCTGATCATAATTCAAATTTTGTAACTACAGAATCAAATTCTGAACCATTGCATAGACTAAAAAATGATAAATAAAAAAAAACAATAAGCACAAACTCATGAAACACAAAACTCACAGCTCCCTTGGATGAATAAATAAGAATCAGTCATATGTATGTCATTAATTCTATCTATCTTTTGGGCAAAAGTTTAAAACTCATGGTACCAAGATCATGAAGTTGGAGTAATATGACATCTGGCAACATGAAGATCCCGTGGCCTATCAATTAGCCAGTGGAAACTAAATGGGTTAAATCACTTCGTCTATAGTCTAAATTCCAAGAAATACATTGTGTTTAGAATTGAGAGACCAATATATTCATCACTGCTAGTAGAAAATTATGAATCATAAATGTTGTAAATGTCTAATACAACCTTCAGGGTTTGTTAGAATGATAACAGTAACATTTACACATTTTTTTTTTGTGGCGCTGCGACCCAACAAGGGGTCATGGCCTCCTCATTCTTGAGGTTTCTATATCATACATAACAATGTACCACAGTCGGTAGGACTCTTCTGGACGAGTGATCAGCTCATTGCAGAGACCTCTACCTGACAACACACAACACTCACAACAGACAAACATCCATGCCGCCCGGTGGAATTCAAACCCACGATCTCAGCAGGCATGCAGCCGCAGACCTACACCTTAGACCGCGTAGCTACTGGGACCGGCAACATTTACACATACAAATGCAAATACAATTAATGACTTTGTATGTTTCACTCTTATTACCTTCACATTTGCATCCACATCCTCTATTACAGCTTCCAAGTCACTCAAGGCCTTGTTGTGCTCACCCAACAGCAGATGGAATGTTGCTCGGAGAACTAGAGCTTCCATTTTGTGGTTCTCATCTGACTCAATTTCTTCATTGCATGCTGGGATAATGTCTTCATAGTTCTGAGATTTGAAAGCCTGTTTGGCTCGAGCCAGACCTCTGAAATCAAAATCACTGTATTTCAAAGACCAGTAACAATACCACATACACTCATATTCCATAAGCTAGACTAAAGACTGAGGAATGGACAACTGAAGAGCATTAAATAAAACGTATAATTCTGCATTCATATGCAGCAATTGATCCTTCCTACACACACATGTAATATACCAGTAGCCACTGCTAACTTATGTTGCACAACATCAACTTAAGTGTGTCTAGTGAAGGAAATCATCACAACCATTAAGAGTTAGAGAACATGTGCTACTTATCATTTTCAACAAGTTCCTTGCATTTCCACTGTGAAATTCAGTATCATTTCAGTTTGTTAACTATACATATTCACAATTCTGTATTTTTCTTTTGTGCTGACATAAACTACCAAGAAAAGATCTGAGGTCCTCAGAATTGTGCAGATGAAGACTTTGGCCTTCTGGAATGCCAAATACATTGGTATATTACCAACTTTTTGAAGGAACTTTCTGCTCCCATTTTCAGGGTAGTTCAAGAAAAGTAAGCAGCCTACTCTGAAGCTAAGATGGGCCACTGGCTGCAGACAAAGAACACTTGTTTCTGCTCCACGGTAATAAAAAATATGGTATACTGACAGGATATCTCATTTGGTCAAGTAATTACATGGAGACACAAGACGGTAGGCCTATTATTCTTTGTTATTCTTGATGTTAATATCAAAGTAATAAGTAAGTGCAAAACCCACAACCCTCAATGTTGCTTATTGAAGAGTCTGCATACAACTGATTTTATACATTTCTTATTATTTCTTATCTAATCTGAAATGAATATCTTTGTTGAATCACCACCGCTTCTCTTTTCTCACAAAGTTGCTTTTAATACCAGTAATAAACCTTTAAAAGACAGTTCCATGTGCCCTGGGGTCGCCTCAGCCTCTAAAAATGAGTACCAGGATATTCCTGGGGGTAAAGACGGCTGGTGCGTAAGGGTGATGACCTTACCACCTTCATGTGCCGAGTGTCTAGAAATTCTGGAGCCTTAACCTACCAGAAACCCCAAAGGCCACTAGGCCTGTAGTGGGATTACTTTACCTTTTACCTTATTAAACCTTTAAAGTCCTGCATCACCTCACAAATGCATGTATGAAAACAATCCTAGAAATTCATTTTGTATATTTAGGCAACAAGGAAATTTACCACATTTTTAAGGCATGGTACATAATCTCTATTTCACTTTCCACAAAATACCATTTATTTTATAATTTTATCTTTTTCTGTTCAAATAATACTTACTTATTTTTATAAATCATGCACTAAAATTTAAATACACACCTCAGTGGGATAAAGGTTAATACCTGCTTCTTCTGATGACATTTATAGATGTAATGATAGTTTATTATACTACCAAAATTTTATGGATTTTATAAGCTCCTGTACAAGAAGTATACACAATAAATGCAATCACACTCTCAGTCAGCAAAACTACGTTTTTTATTACAATACAACATAACCACCTATTAACAAAAACGTAGCTGTGCTGACCGGAAGCAGGACTGCATTTATTGTGTACATTTTTACCAAATCATGTAAGGATATCCGCTGTGATGACTGTGGTACAAGAAGATTTCTAGTATACCAAAAAGGTAATGGTCAACAGGTGGTTAGAATGTGGAATGAATTAAATTACGGAATACGAACCTCAAATCCGCCTCAGCAAAATCACTTTCCTTTTCTTGCACCAAACTGTTTGTAATTGGGTCTTCAATAAACGAAGAGAAGTAAGTTTTAATGAAGTGTTGTGATGGCATTACTGGAGTTCTTTTTGCCATGGCTTCTTTAGCATGTTTTCTACCTGTAAAATGAAGAGCTACAACTTATAGAGACAAAACAAACCTCAGCTTAATAATGATTCATTTTTGGTGACTATCATGACACAAAATTACCATATCTACTCATGTAACCGACCCATAGACGGTTAATTAAACTTATTCAGATAGTATTCTATTTCTTTTATTCAGTTAAGCTGTTATAAATCACTGTACTGTATCTTGAATTGTCAGAATTTAACATTTGATTATTACTGGTAATCATACCAAGTTCTTTCAGTACTCTGTCTGCTGTGAGAAGTGTAGCCTGATTCTGGAAGCCTTCCAATATACAAGCTGCTGTCACATCTTCCAGACTTTGCTGCAAATCTTTTGTGATTTCACATGCCTTTGCACGCCGCTGAAGAGCTTTCACATATTTGGGATTCAGGGAAAGTGCTAAAGTACAATCATTTTTTACCTCTTCATACTTTTGCTAATAAGAGAAGAAAAACATTGATATATATTAATTAACAGCTGTTCCAAAAATGTATTTAAACAAAAGAATAACACCTTTTCATTACAAGAAAAATAAATGAAAATAAAAGAACAGGCAAGTGCAGTGCTGGGACAGCATTAAAAAAAGCATGCTCTATATAAACATTTCTTTTGTTTAGGTACAGGTACAGGCAAATTAAGTGGGCACAGCATTAGGGTGATAAGAAAAGTCTGCTGTATGCTTTTGAAGACATTGGTGTTGACAGTGTAATACAATTATCTTGTAATCACTCTACACCATGCAAATATTGTCTAAGCCACATGTGTATCTTCTGCATCCCATAACTTTTACTGAGATATCATTCAGGTTACACATACTGAAAGTGTACTCATGGAACACATATATAGTAATAATGACGATGATAATAATAATAATATATTAATTAAGGAATAATTTGGCTTTAGATCTAAAATATCAGCAGAAGCGGCCTTTTACAGCCTTATTTTAGAAATCTTAAATGCTTTAAATAATAAAAACATAATTGGGGGTATTTTCTGTGACCTCACTAAGGCTTTTGACTGCATTAATCATGGTATCCTACTGTAAAAATTAAGGTATTATGGTATAACAGGTACATATTACTCATTAATTAAATCCTACTTAGAAGATAGACATCAGAAGGTAAAACAAGTAAATAATAACTATAAATCTTGCTCTAGTTGGGGAATAGTAAAGCATGGTGTACCGCAAGGTTCTATACTTGGACCGTTGTTGTTCTTGCTTTATATTAATAATATAATGAAAATAATAATTACTAAAGACAACAACAATAAATCCACATTAACTTTATTTGCGGATGATACAAGTCTAATTATCACTAGCCCAAATCCTACTAATTTTATAAAAGACATCAATGGGGCACTTACAAATATTAATAACTGGATTAAAGCAAACTTGTTGTCACTGAATTTTGAGAAAACTAGTCTCATACAATTTTTAACTAAGAACAGCTCACATATTCCCATTAGTGTCGGTTGTGGAAACAACATAAAATCCAATATTACTAACACACAGTTTTTAGGAATAATGACTGATAATACACTAATGTGGAAAAGATATATAGAAATGATTATACCGAAATTAAGTGTGGCTTGTTTTGCATTTAGAGCCATTAGATCTTTTGTGATGCTGGATACCTTGAAGATGGTTTAACATTCTTACTTCCATTCTGTTATTAACCCTTTAAACGCCGAGTTAAATTCCGTCTGCCATTTGCTGGCATTATTAGGAGCTCACCCTATATTCCACATTAGCAGGATAAGGGTTAATTATGGGATAATCTTCTGGGGAAATTCTTCATGTAGTAATAGTATTTTCAAACTACATAAAAGAATGATTAGAATTGTCATGGGTGAAGGAATCAGGGATTCATGTGGATAATTTTTTAAAATATTAAATATTTTACCACTGATCTCACAATATATATTCTCTCTCCTACTCTTCATAATTAATAATAAAAATCAATTTCGGATGAATTCTGAGATACATATCAATACCAGAAACAGTTCTAATTTCTATCAACCATTGTCACAACTGACTACTTATCAAAAAGGTCCCTTTTATATGGGTATTGAGGTACACAACAGTCTGTCACCTGAAATAAAAGATTCGCCTCATAATATTAAGAAATTTAAATCATCTCTGAGAGGGTTTCTTCAACAATGTTAATTTTATACACTGGAAGACCATTTCAATTATAAAGCAATTGTATGATATATTTCAACTACTAAATTGATATTTGTTATTCTGTCTTGTGTATGAAATTTTGAGGTATATTTTCACATGTAAGATTCATTTCATATTACACTAAGGATGATATTGTAGCATTATATAGTTATGGTGATTGTAAATAATATTTGTTAATTCAGTCTTGTTACTTATGAGTAGCTCTACAGTTGTAGAAAACAAACATATATATATATACACACACACATATGACTGGTTCTATATCCGCTGGTTGTTACTGACTATGGATCCTTGGAATGAGCGAAATAAATAAATCAATGAATAAATACTGGGTGTTCAACTTAAAAGTGGACCGTTAACTAAGCCGTGAATATTTCATGTCAGATGCTATTTATAATGGTTCTGCTGGTATGACATTATTCTACTACATGTGCAGGAGTTGGCAAGACTGTTGCAGGAGAGGGGAGAACCAGTATTGGCCATCCGTATCAGTTGAATCAGTCGACAGTGAGTGCTGGTTTTTGAACAACACCATTTTTTACGCTTTCATAATGCGGTTAACAGTGGGAGAATGTGTATTTATTTTGGAAAGTTATTTAAAAACGATGTCTTACGCCCACTGAAGACAAAGTTTCTTTGAAAAATTTAGAATTTTGAAGATGAATACTACTCGTGCCATCGAAGAAGTAAATGAAAGAACACTAAGAAAAGTTGTGAGGAACTTGGTGAAATGTGTCGATACGTGCATTGAAATGAATGGACATCATTTCCAACACTTACTGTAAATACAGGTTAGTTGTGTAATATAACATGTTGTAAATCTTAGTAAATAAATTACTCATATTAAAATATGGTCCACTTTTAAGTTGAACACCCTGTATAACAAGGTGCCAAATCACATAAAAATACTGAACAAGGTCTTATCTTTTAAAGGACAATTGAGATCATTTCTATTACAACATGCATTTTATTCAGTGGAAGATCATATATCATAGTGATTACATTTGGATAACACAACAGATGAGTTTGATAAGTTAGATCTGTTTAAATTTTGTATTGCTATTTATTATATTGTATTGGTTGGATGTCTATATATTATTAGTTGTGTTGTGTAATATATAAATTGTAAACTGAAATTGACGTGTCCATTGTTACATGTGAGACTAAGTGGATGAACAAATAAACTAATCTAAACTGAACTAAGCTAAACTAAACTTAACCTAACCATCATTCAGGATTGGATTAAATGGCCCCTCCTAAGGCTGGCCTAATTTTAACTTCAGAATAACGGTATTATCACTGGAAACAAGCTACACTCTGCCATGGGGCCCACATGAATGTGCTATTAATTGGTTCATAAAGCCACTGGTAACTCACACATTGTAATACTTATACAACAGACATGCTGTAGGTCTCACTCAAGTATCATAAAAACTGATAAACTCTCAGAAGATACAGATATAGAAGTTCAAATATGCCCTTACAATAAGCCAAACTAGAGCAAAATTGATAATGTGCCACATTCACATCCTTCCATTCATCTATAATAAAAGTCAAATGAGATTAGGTTTGACTAGTGTCATAATTTTAAAAACAAAATTTCAAAGATATCTGCTCAGTGTCAAACTTACTTCTCATTTGATTAACTGGTTTGCTGCTAATAAATTAGTCCTGAATCTAAACAAAACAAATATAATGAAATTTATAACTACTAATTCACCAAATTCTGCATTATGTATTAGTTACAAGAAACCCATATAGCAAAGATGGTAAACACAAAATTTCTTCTTTTGACAATAGTTATATATATGTAATACCAGCAGCATTTACAAGAACTTTTTCCATTGTCATAAAACTACTCAACACAATACATTACATTTTGGAAGAAAACTGCTTTATTCATCAGGTGAAACCACTCAACTAGACTACTGTGTCCTTTGTGGGTTGCTCACAGGGTATTTGAATCATAAAGATTTCTGAAGCAATGGTCTTCCATCTTGCACTAGAGTTTCCTTGAATGGACCTCTTCTGCAAGTTTTATTATGGTAAAGAATTGGAACATATGTGTACTACACTTAATGAACATTCCATAGTATACATATGGCTTCAAACCACCCATAACTGAAAGCTAGCAAGCATATTGGCTCAAACAAATATACAAAACAATGTTCAACTACAGAACCTACAAGAAGATTCAATTACACTTCATGTTATAGTGCCCATATATATATATATATATATATATATATATATATATATATATATATATATATATATATATATATTCAGTCACATTAAAATTAAGATGCTAGTACTGAGGAAAATGGTTAATAAATTCTGAATGTGTGACCTGGTATAAGAATCCATGACATTAAAAACTCTTGTGTATTTGGAGAAAACATGCTATCCATAGAGCATGTTGCAAAACTGATTCTAATATGCCAGGTAGTAAATGACCCACACAGAGAAATTCAGGGGACCAAATCTGCTCACTTTTGTGGACTTGAAAGACCAATATAATGTATCATGTCATCACACTGTTCTCATAATTTCTGTTGGCCTCAGTTTGGAAATGTGATTCAGTTTAACCTCCAAAATATAAATTTACTGTGTGTACATATATAAACATTTATAAGAAACTATTCAAAATCAATGAGATTTCATACCCACCATTTGTTCATATGCTGCTGCTCTGTTTTGGTAAAATGTTGACAGGTCTAATTTGTTATCCTTTGGACATATTTCAATGGCATTGTCGTAGCACTTTATAGCTCCTGCATATTTTCCTGACTTGAAATACTTATTGCCCTCATCTTTGTAAGCCAGTGCTTTTTTTAGTGGATTCTGTGAAACAGGAAGTACATCCAATTGTAACTGGTTATTAAAAAACTATACCATGTGAAATTTTATAGGCATTACGTCCTAGAACAATAATCATCATAAATGCCGCTTTTTAAATGTTACTTCAAGGCATACTTCTTCAGCGGGCTCAAACGGTGTGTTGGAGCCTTCTCCAGCCACGTCCAGTGAGGTTTGACTAGAGGTAGCCACAGATGAAATCTTATTTTTTCTTCCATTCTCGGCTGTTGAACCTTTATCTTGGCCTGTCGCGGAACTGCTGTTCTTGAAATACCAAATACCTAAGCCAACGGCAACAGGCGCTCCAATCACTAATGCAATTTGCCATTTTGACCATGAGGATCCACCGGAACTCACACTATTACTGGACGCCGCCATACTAGATAAGATACAAATGTGTTGCCATCTGTAGTACAAATGGTGGTAATAGAGCGTGTTAGAAAAAGAATGCTAACGCAGCGTAATAATTCAAGATGGAAAAATGGCAGCAGAAGAGGATGATAAGACGTGGTACGTTATTACCAGCATTTAAGAAAACGCCCGAAGCTTTTAAAAGTGCTGTTTAGTATGCTGTTGTCGTGTTCGCTTCTCATTTGTTCGATGTGCTTCGCAGCTTTTTGGAGTGGAGTTATATGAGGTTAATAACCCTTACAAGTGGGTGAATGCTTCCCACAAATGCGGATTATGGACCAGTTCAGTTTAGGAATTACATTTTATTGGGTTTGAAAGAAGTTGTGTCAACGTTTCTACGTACATAAACACCCGTTCTTTGCCCTGCTTTGTTAATCGGAGAGTATGATCTTTAAGAACTGAACAGCTGTTGGGATGTGTATCTGTATCAGACAACAAGTTTACGTGTCAAAATTAGCAACTAGTTAAACCAACTTTAGTTTACCAGTCAACAGCACTCGCTTGATCACGTTTGACATGCTACTGATATGTTTCTGCAACCATAAAGTAAACAGAATGTGGGTTGTAAGCATGAATTACCAGGGTTGTTGCAGTTGGCAAATGCTGAGCAGAATATGAGTATTCGTTTCAACAGTCACACAGACCCAGGCACCAGAGTTTGTGAAGTAAATGCAATGGAACTCAGTATAAATAACCAACAAGATGCAACTTGGAAACGGAATTTACTATTCCACTTGTTCATTAAAAGCTGTTGAGCTTTTAATGAACAAGTGGAATAGTAAATTCCATTACCAAGTTGCATCTTGTTGGTTATTTATACTGAGTTGTACTGCGATGCACGGATCCATGAATATTAAATGCAATGGGTTTCATTACCTTAGTTTTGTATTCATTTGTTTCTTGGTAAATTTTTTTAGGTAAGAAAAGTGCAGCATGGTAATAAGGCATTGAATGTGACATTTGGCAGCCTCTAAATTGCGACATGTGCATCGTTCTCATCTGCATTATACCTATACAGTTTATAAGCTGGCCAGTATGTCAGATAGGAGGCTAATAGAATCTCCTTGTGTTAGGGTTATATAGTTTAGTTTAGTTTCGATAGTTTTATCCTCAGGTGGGAAGTGTACTGGCTTGCATTTGGGTAATGTGGACAAGGGTATCTTAAATAAAGGGGGTATCAGAAGGAATGACAGTCAACCTTTGTTATTCCAGTTTCCTTTTTGATGGGATAGGTGAAAGACAGCAGTGACTCATGAACAGGACTAACAACTCTGACAGGCTGGTCTTTTAATTGTTCTTTGAACTACTGCAAGTGGAATGCTGGCATTGTTCTTTATAGACTATGTTACAACATCTGTGTTTTATTTACACACACACACACACACACACACACACACACACACACACACACACACACACATATATATATATATATATATATA
>Ga0268261_10003146_pt1 | contig 12034 bp, 13 predicted proteins | sample TergutNc150P1_FD_190353 | JGI IMG/M metagenome (GOLD analysis project Ga0268261, IMG submission 190353) | Nasutitermes corniger P1 segment gut microbial community from laboratory colony in Florida, USA - Nc150 P1 (SPAdes) (version 2) | ecosystem: Host-associated > Arthropoda: Insects >... | reverse complement strand
AGTAGCCTAAAGGTTAATAATTTAACCCTTATCCTGCTAACATGGAGAAAATGGTGAGCTCCTAATAATGCCAGCAAATAGCAGATGGGATTTAATTCGGGGTTTAAAGGGTTAATACAAATGGTAAGTCCGTCATATTGTACGGGTGTGGAACAGAGAAAATAACTAAACCAATAAGTAATTCACTCCCAGTGTCTGTAAACTGATGCCTACAAGCATTTACACGTCATATAGCCAACTAATATTTCACTTGAGGAATTATGGCTAAGAACAAAACAAATGCCTACTGAACAAAAAATAATGAAAAGAAAATGGCATTGGATTGGCCATACACTACATAAACCACAAGGTGCAACAGAAAGACATGCACTGGACTGGAACCCTCAAGGTACAAAGACGAGGGGTAGACAAAGAAAACCTGATTATGTAAGCACACAAGCACACAAAATTTGTGCAGAAACAGTTTCTTTTTTCGATATTTATTGCATGTCACTGGTTTTAGAAGTTAATTTCATATTACACTAGACATAGCAGTTGAGACACTTGCTAGTGCAGACAAATGTTACCTCCCCATTATGTACATTTTATGTAACTGATGCAGTGAACCTGTACCTACTAAACACTCACCAGAATTGTCCAAAGACACAAGGCCACAGAAGTCCCCATGATAGTTGTACCCACGCAGGCGCAGCTCTTTGTATATATCCCGAGAGGACAGTTCAAGCAAATCATCACTAGTTTGTTGCTCAAAGAATTCCAGGGATGACCTCTCATGGGAGACCTTATCAGGTACTCGCACTGTACCACTTACAACAGTCGCACCTCCTTCAAACACTTCAAAGTTTCCACTTCCTTTCTGCACCCTGATAACAAACTCTATGTATCCTTTAAAAAAAATGAACATTGCAATGTCTCGAAATGTGGAATTTACTTAAACAGGATTTAAAAATGTACTTCAAAGCTGAAAGACAGCACTAGGTTAGTGTTTGTGAAACTAACTGCCTTTTATTCTGAGGGTCAAATAAACCACATGCATGTATAAACTCCATAGAGCAAATCCTCCTTGAGAAGTTAAGTCACTCAGCCTGTCAAATTTCCCACCTTTTATGGAACAAAATGTGCATCATCATGTTCACACAAACCTGACAATTGATAAATATCCTCAGCCCCATGAATCCAGACCACACTTCCACATCCACATCCCCAAGATGCATTTCAAATTATCGTGACTTCTACACTCAGATTTCACATGTGGTCTCTTTCTAACCTTCAAGTCTTCCAACTAAAAAAGTATGTGGATTTCACCTCTCTCCTACATAGGATGCACACCCAATCCATTTCACCCTCTCTGATTTTATCACCCTAATAACTTCTCAAGAAGAGTACAAACTATGGCATTCCTTATTAAAAAACTTTCCCTAGCCTCCTGTTATGCCATGTGATTAAAAGTGTGACTTCCTTTCCACTAAATTATGTGCACAACAAAATACCATTGTGCTTAAAATGATCCACACCCATTACATAGTTTGAAATAATACAGCCACTTTGAGAAGGTACTTGTAAGTGAACATGCAACATATGTTTTGTGTCATCAAGTCTTTTCCTTATGTATTGTAAGATAATATGTGACAACCACATTTTTTGGCACCAAGGCATTTTGTCCTTAAAAATGGGATGATTTTCTTCAGCATTAGCTTCTAGGCCTGATGTATTCAACCAGACACAAAAAACTGTGTCAGGACAAATGATGTCCCTGAATGCTTCATATGTAACATGATAAAAAATGCAGAAATACCTACAGAACTCCAACTGCTAATTCATTGACTGAGAGCAACTGGGAGACCAGGACAAAGGAAGAATAAAATTAATATGAACATTATGGAAAGAGTCTGTATTGGAACAAGGCGTCTCTTGATATGATCTTAGAACAAAACACACATCAAACAATCCATGTGCATTAAATCTGTCATGAAAGACCATACAACTGCACCACAATACTTACCTTCCTTTGGGATATTGGTGGCTCTGTGAAAACGAACATCCTCAAACACAACAGGGATATTAGTGTGCACTTGTCTGTTCATAATCGCAACTGACTCCCAGACTAGCTCCTGCAAAACAGCCAGTAAAACTCCATGAAATTAGCCATTTGGTATTGTGAATCAAACAATTTGATGGAGAAAAAGAAACGGCAGATCCTTCCATTACATGTGGAAGATGCACATTAAATTTCATTTGTAATAAAAGCACGCATATTTTCTTACTTAATGTAAGTTACTAATTTATCAGCCAAAGTAACACTTGCGGAGTTAGTAAGTGCTCAAATAGCTAAGAAATTTTACACATTTCCACACATACACAAACGCCCAACACTGGTTCCTTTCAACAGCCAGATAAATCCAACATACATCACACAATTCTATTTCTTCAAAAACCATAATCTCTTAAACAATTAGCAGCAAATTTGAAAAGGTTAACTGTCCCTGCCCACTCCATGAAGGCACAGAGCAGGGAATGGAAATAAAATTCTGTTCGTTCTTAACCCCAGTACTAGTGGGAGGTGAGGGGTCAACATCACGTGCCCGCTGCTTTACCACCAGGAAAAAACCCAGTAACCTTTGAATTATATGCTAGTTCTACATTCGGTAAGTTCTTTAAATTTGTACAAGATGTCCCTACAGAATGGCCTCCTGCCAGCAGTAAACCAAACACAATGGATGGCAGTTATGAAGAATTTAAAACACAATAATCTGTAACTTTAAGTACAAAATGTGCTCAGAAAGGATCAATCCTTTTACTCTCAACATTTATCTGAATATAAGATTCCTCCCACCACTCACAATTTTATTTCAGGAAAATATAAATATGGAACATGTTCAACTTGGTGCACAATTACAAGGTGAATGAACTCCCCCAACCCTTTTTCTAACAATGGGTTGGGAAAATTTTCTCACTGGCATCTGACCTTTTTATAGCACTATGTTAGCAGTATACCACAGAATTACAGTACCTTACTGTGAGAAAATCAACAGCAAACAGTATAAACATGCAAGATTCTTGAGGCAGTAGCCATTAAGAACAAAGTTTTGTGAGATATGGCACTGTGTAGTCTGATAAGGAGTAATGAAGATTTTGAAGAAGCCACCTGCTCCCATCCTAAGATTACAATAATGTCGGTGCAGCAAAACTTTCCTCACATATGCTGGTGAATTTCTACCAACTAACATAGTGTCACATCTGAACAGATAACATTCTTTACTACACATTTCTCCATGGAATCACAGAACAAAGAAACATTCACTGCATAATGACACAGGAATAGGCAATTTCACATAGCACAGTCAGAAGCAGAAATATGTTTCACTTGTCATGGTGTGTTTCTGTACAGACTCATTCAGAAAAGGCAGTCTGCACAAAGCACAGTATATGACTCAGCTTGAACACTGCTACAACTGCATTAACCCTTATCCTGCTAATGTGGAGAAAATGGTGAGCTCCTAATAATTCCAGCAAACAGCAGATGGGATTTAATTAGCGTTTAAAGGGTCAAGTAGGATGCTTGCTATGTTCAAACGTGCATATATATACACTTCAACTTCACCAAATTTTGTTCTTTGTAAAAACCACAAACATATTCATATTTCATACAAACACAGTTTGTGCAGTGTGATGATCTAGACTTGTATTCTGTAGGTGCCTAGTTCAAACTGTGGGCAGGATGCCAGACAACCTGAGGTCCTTTAAGGTTTACTTCTATCCCTCCATGCAAATGCCAGTACGGTACCTGAACTAGGCCACAACCCCTTCCTACCAAATCTTTTCCAATTCACAAATTTTTCAACTTTTCAGTGCTGTATATTCTGAGATCCTAAGTGTTTATTTATTTATTTATTAAATTTATTTCCATACATTCCATTTAGGTACATACCATGGAAATGGAAAAAGTCACATTCATAATACATCTTCAGGCAACTTACTATTAGATATAACTAATATCAGGTTGAAAGGAGTACATAATAACTATAGTAATAACTTCTATATATCAACATTATAAACAAAATGTTAAAAGATTGCATAAGATAATGAGATAAATAAGATTAAAATGACAGTCAAGTAGTAGGATTTACATGTCTTTGTCATCAACATATGTGTAGTATTCTTCAATTGAATAAATGGAATGATGATATAAAAATCTCTTGAGGGATAATTGGAAGCATTTCATATCACTGACCAAGATTTTTATATGTGGTGGTAGATGATTAAAGGCTTTAGAACCCAATATATAATGTCCTTTATAGAATTTGGTTAAATTAACAGTTGGTAGATGTAAATCTGTGCAGTTCCTTTTTTTGTGAGTATGTATTTCTTTATTTGAGATATATAAGTGTTTGTTTTTAGCTGCAAATAGAATTAGTGAGAAAATGTGTTGGGAATACAGTGTCATAATTTCCATTTTTTAACAGCTTCCGTGCAAGATTCCCTGACTCCAGTGCTGGTTATGATTCGAACAATCCTCTTTTGTAAAATAAATAGCTTATTAATATTTGAAGATCTCCCCCAGAAAATTATGCTGTAACTTAAAATGGAATATATATATAAGCATAACAAATTGTTCTTAGTGTAGATTGGGGTACAATATGTTTTAGATTTATTAGAGCATAGCAAGTGGAGCACAGTTTAGTTGCTATCTGATCAACACGTTGATTCCACGACAATGTCTTGTCAATAATTAATCCCAAAAATTTAGTCTCAGTGGAATTTGAAATATTTATGTGTTTGTATTTAACATTAGTTTTAACCTGGCAATAACTTTTCGTACTAAATTCCACGTAATGGGTTTTATTGAAGTTCAGTACAAGTAAATTGCTATTAAACCAAGAGATTATGTTGTGGAATGGTTGACTAATATTGATATTAAATGATAGATTGTTAGAATCCATTATTAATAGACTGGCATCATCAGTGAAGAGAACCAGACTGTTATTTTTAGTAATTATTTTTGGAAAGTCATTTATATAAAAAAGGAAAAACAGGGGTCCAAGAATTGAAACTTGAGGTACACCATTTTATCAATTCCCATTTCAAAGAACTATTAATATTAGTATTATTATTAAGTGTTACTTTCTGATATCTGCCAGTTAAATAGAATTCAATTGGTGTTTTAAATTTTCCTTCAGTACCATAGAATTCTAGTTCATCCAAAAGTATTTTGTGATTCACACAATCAAAAGCATTTTGAAGGTAGCAGAAGATACCTCTGATTTTTAAATTATTGTTCATAGAGGTTAAAATGTTATTTATCAACGAGAAGGTGGCTTGTTCAGTTGAGTACCGAGTTCTAAACATGTACTGTTCGTTAACTGAAATGGAATTAGTAGTTATATGGTCAAGAAGTCTAGCATATATACGTTTTTCAATAACTTTTCAGAAGGAGGTAAGCAAAGATATTGGCCTACAGTTTGTCATGTCTTGATCATCACTGATTTTAAAAACTGGTTTAATAATAGCATATTTCAACCTGTCAGGGAATATACCGATATTTAAAACTGTGTCCCACAATTAATCACTGACCACTTAATGATATCTACACACTTTGGATTTGCTTCCTGCAACCAAACAAGATACACACATTTAATAAACAGCAGATTAATCCTGTTAAACCTTTATATCTAACGTTATCTATACAATTAGAATTTATGGTGTGAAATTTCTTTCATATGCATAAAAAATACAATTAAAAAATTGACAATCATATTTATTAGGACTTCCTCCATTGTTATTATACATAACACTACACAGTGTTTCAGAAACTATTTTGCATTGTGACAATGGAAAGAGTCTTAATAAATATAACTGAAAAAATGTGCATTCAACCACTGTCAAAAATTCATGATTTAACTGACAAATTCACTTGTCAGTATGACACAAGCTGTCTATTTACTGACAGCACCTTATTATAAAATAGCCCAAACAGGACAGTTTCAAAGTAATTACCATAGTTACAGCACTTTTTCAATTTGGGAAGTAAAAATGAAAACAGTCACATCAATACATGTAAGCCCATAACAACATTTGTAAGATAGTGCATTCTGCAACTCACAAGATATCCCATTGCAGGAAACAAATTTTTTCCATCAATGACATGTCCTGACAGGTATTTCCTCTCCTCATCTTGCAAGGAGACAACCACAGATCTCTCACCAGACTTTGATTCTCCCTGCATAAAACAGCAATACAAAGCATCAGGACTCACCCACCACTACACAGAACCTTAAGCAACACAGTTTTATTAAACACTGACTGACAGGAGAAAAAGCATTATATGCCAGAAACATTAAATGCCAGATAACTTAGGTAGACAGAAAGGCAATTCCTGTGTAAATGAAAATGAATGAATGTAAATATAAATGAATCTAGTACAAGACAGGCCTGGTCATGATGTGGGAAAATTTGACAAAATTTGGCCCACATGCAAGTAACAAAAATAAATACACAGAATAAAGGATGAGTGAATGTGGGAAAATTTGACAAAATTTGGCCTACATGCAAGTAACAAAAACAAATACACAGAATAAAGAATGAATGAATGCGGCAAAATATGACAAAATTTGGCCTACATTCAAGTAACAAAAACAAATACACAGAATAAAGAATGAATGAATGCGGGAAAATTTGACAAAATTTGGCCTACATGCAAGTAACAAAAACAAATACACAGAATAAAGAATGAAATAATGCTGGAAAATTTGACAAAATTTGGCCTACATGCAAGTAACAAAAACAAATACACATAATAAAGAATGAATGAATGCGGGAAAATATGACAAAATTTGGCCTACATGCAAGTAACAAAAACAAATGCACAGAATAAAGAATGAATGAATGCGGGAAAATTTGACAAAATTTGGCCTACATGCAAGTAACAAAAACAAATACACAGAACAAAGAATGAATGAATGAATGCGGGAAAATATGACAAAATTTGGCCTATATGCAAGTAACAAAAACAAATACACATAATAAAGAATAAATGAATGCGGGAAAATTTGACAAAATTTGGCCTACATGCAAGTAACAAAAACAAATACACAGAATAAAGAATGCATGAATGCGGGAAAATTTGACAAAATTTGGCCTACATGCAAGTAACAAAAACAAATACACATAATAAAGAATGAATGCGGGAAAATTTGACAAAATTTGGCCTACATGCAAGTAACAAAAACAAATGCACAGAATAAAGAATGAATGAATACGGGAAAATCTGACAAAATTTGGCCTACATGCAAGTAACAAAAACAAATACACAGAACAAAGAATGAATGAATGCCGGAAAATTTGACAAATTTGGCCTATATGCAAGTAACAAAAACAAACACACATAATAAAGAATAAATGAATGTGGGAAAAATTGACAAAATTTGCCCTACATGCAAGTAACAAAAACAAACACACAGAATAAAGAATGAATGAATAAATGCGGGAAAATTTGACAAAATTTGGCCTACATCAAGTAAAAAAAAACAAATACACAGAATAAAGAATGAATGAATGTGGGAAAATTTGACAAAATTTGGCCTACATGCAAGTAACAAAAACAAATACACAGAATAAAGAATGAATGAATGCGGGAAAATTTGACAAAATTTGGCCTACATGCAAGTAACAAAAACAAATAGACAGAATAAAGAATGAATAAATAAACATATAATTATATGTATAATTTTGCCTTTTAACTTTTCTATACATCATATGTAATGAAGGTACACTGATATTAACATGCAATTTTCTTTAAAAGTGCAATTCACAGCCCAGGCTAGGGTGGCACTATTTTCAGCATAGTTAGACATCTCAAAAAATAAACACCCCATACGTTGTTAAAATTGCTTCAGCCTTCTATCCCTGCTTTCCAAAGTAAAAGATAAGACGTTTTCTCACTTCAAAAGTCTGTATGATCAACTTGATGCTGTGTTAACAGCAACATGTTGCCCAACAGCTACAGACTGCACAAGCTTGGCCTAAGATATGAAGAAGAAATAAGAAAGACTTTGTTTGAAAATAAATCAGAAATGTGTTTCAAATCATGGAAAGATTATGTTCATTATCCATAAATCAAATGTGCATCTGAATTGGTGTGGAGTATTTGAACCATTTAAAGCACAGCATGAGTTTCGGCATTTGGTACCAATAAACCACACACAGAGAGTGCACATGTTTCAAATGTTTCCAGAATTAATAGAAAATATTTACCTGAACAGTTTCAAGTGACTGGTCTTCATAATAATGACACATTGAGTTTAATGTGAGGTAGGGAAGATAATTTTCAAAACTGAACTGTAACATTACCTCTGCCTCGTATTTCATGACATATCGATCTTCTGAATGCTCCCACCGAACCAGCGGTGCAATCATCGGGGTTCCCCTGCTTACTGGGTATTGTACTGGTGGATACAAGTTTGCCAACTGTGGCTGCAGTCCCAGCTCAAATAAACTGATACACAAAAAAATAATACTTCTAAATTGTACCAAATTATAGAAGAAATACTATGAAACCAAGATAGACCAAAACAATACAAAACAGTAATAAAAAAGTATAAATTATACTAACACTAACATTAATGGAGCAACACAAACCCTTACAAATAAGCTAAACAACAAATTCCAAGTCATGGATATAACACATTTGATGGGTACTAGGAAGAAAATGAGAAAAGACACTATGAGAATGTAATGTCTTCAGCAGCTGTAACACAAAATTTGTTAATGGAGTCAGAAGAGAAAAGTGTAATTGCTTGATGATGTAAAACAAATGGATAACACAAGGATACTAGGAAGGAATTTCGAATTAAAACATTAAGGTAAGAGTCATATGGAATGATCTAGAAGAAGATAGTTAATCAGGAACAAGAACACACAAAGAACAGATAAAAGAACTGGGAACACATCAAGAAAGGAAGACTGTGGGAAGATACATGAGAATGTACTTCAGTATTTTGTGTTGCTGTTCTGTCACAACATAACATATTTAAATACATATGAATTATATATAATGTACACAATACATCAGAAAATTCACATATTTTATCCACGCACAAACTGGTATTAGCAGCAGAACGTACTAGAAATTATAAAATTCACAGATGTAATCCACTTTACTATAAATGACCTTAAGCTAGGTATGTACTCCCTGAAGGTGGCACTGTCATACCGAAACATGACAGAGTGAAATGACCATAATGTAATATACTGTCAGTGAATATAGTTGGTACAGTAAATGAAAGTATTGATTTAAAATCAAGAAGTGAATAATTGTAATATTGTCCTTCACAGTTCACAAAAAACCAAGAGTGCCGTCTTATTACAAGCAGTCCCTTATGTTTTGAGCTCCATATACAAAACCAGACACATACTTGCCAAGAGCAGCAAGAAGAAATCTGGTGCCGTCTGGGTGACTTTGTTGCGTAAGGGCAATGTTGGTGATGCCCTCACTAAGGGAACCTTTCAGGATGGCCTGCAGAAGACCGTGTGGAGTAATCTCAATGGTAATGGCATTACTGGGAATTTGCTGTGATGCCTCGTCAAAATACACTGCATTCAATAGGCTGTTGGTGTGGTACTCGGCTGATGAATACCGCACTGCTGGCAAGTTGTAGGCACTTGGTGGTACTGAAGAGCAGACCCATCGGGACGATCGTGGCTTTGGGTGCGGAATCAGCTGCACACAAAATTGTGTTAGATGACTTATGGGATTAGACAAGTTTTAAGATACACAAACAGATGGAAGAGTAACACTGCAATAAATATCCACCTTATGGTAGGTTGCAACAGAGTGGATTTAACAGGCTCAGGATAGGGGGCTGCAGTAAGATACAATTAGGTTCCACAAAAGCAGGGAATTTCTTGACCAGCACAGTAATTATCAAGTTTTCAAGTAAGACACTGCATTATGGAATTGGTCAATGATGTAATCAGACCTCCACATTCTCTTCCTCCTCTTGCCCCCACTATCATCAGCTAGCATCATTGCCATTTCATACATGTTAATGGACTGAAAGTCTCCCATTTTTTCTACTTTCTATCTTATGTCACTTATTACTGGCCGTTATGTATCAGTCATGTCCGTGCATTAATTTATAATTATAACAGATATAGAAAAAAAATTGCACAGTATTATTACATATAATTTACATTTAAAATATTACAACCCCAAAAGGTTTCAACCCTCTTCAGGTCATTTTTATGAAATGCACATCAATTATGTGTAATACACAGATTTTATACAAGGGTGAGTCAAATGAAAATCTTAAATATTTTTATCTTGTAATTTATTGAACACAAAATGTACACAATGACTTCATGTTTCTATGTAGTCTCCATTGTGTTCCATACAAGTGTTCCAGCGCTTTGGAAGTGCATGTATATCTCTAGAAAAAAAATCTTTTGGCTGAGAGTGCAGCCACTTGTGCACCGCCTGCTGCACCTTTTCGTCGGACCTGAAAGACTTGCATCCCATCGCCACTTTGAGCGGTCCAAAGACATGAAAGTCACTGGGGGCAAGGTCTGGTGAGTATGGTGGTTGTGGAAGACACTCAAAGGACAGACTTGGATTGTTACAACAGTTGAACGTGCAGTAAGGGACCGAGCATTGTCATGTTGGAGCAAAACTCCTGTACTCAGATGTCCACGTAGTTTGAACTTGATTGCAGGAAGCAGGTGATCCTTTAAGAGATCTGCATATGTTGTACTGGTCACAGTGTTCCCCCTGGGCATGTAGTGCTCCAAAAATACCCCTCTTTTTTCCCAAAGGAGGGTCAGCATAAACTTTCCCGCGGATGGTTGTGTGCGAAATTTTTTCGGTTTTGGTGAGGAGGTATGACGCCATTCCTCGCTTGCTTTCTTGGTTTCCGCTGGTGGTAGTGAACCCAGGTTTCATCTCCCTTAACAATTCTTCCTAGAAAGCCGTCACCTTCTGCTTCAAAGCATTTTAAAAGTTCCTGGCAGGCATCAACACGTCGTTCTTTCAATTCTGCAATCAGCTGGCGTGGCAAACACTTTATGGAACTGCAGAACATCATGGAAGATATGGTGTGCTGATCCATGACTCATATCCATATGTGCGGCTATTTCATTCACGGTTACGCGGCGATTTTCCTTCACGATGGCTTCAACTGCTGCAATGGTCTCTGGTGTCACTACTCTGTGTGTCTGACCAGGTCGAGGAAAGTCTGTTACAGAACTAATGCTGCTCATGAACGTCCTACTCCACTCGTACACTTGCTGTAGTGACAGACATGCGTCACCATACTGAACTTTCATTCGTCAATTAATTTTGATGGGTTTCACCCCTTCACTACTTAAAAAACGGATGACAGAACGCTGTTATTTTTTGGTGCATGTGCAAGCGGGGCCGCCATTTTTACACTACTACTGCGCCGTCGTGTTGCATTCCTGCATTGTACTGCCACCTGTCAGCCACTCTTCAACCCATGAGTAACACTGTCGTCAAGTTACAAGACATTCGAGCTGTGTTTCGAATTTTTATCGCACTTTTAAAGTTTTCATTTGACTCTCCCTCGTATAATTAAATTAGGATTTAATTATACAAAATCTATCATATACATAACTGATGTGCACTCCCTTAAGATGGCATGAAGAGGGTCAACACATGTTGGAGCTGTAATATTTTAACTGTAAATAATATGTAACAATATTGTGTATTTTGTTGGTCTTGCCTTACATAATTATTACTGACTCTTTGCTCTATTCTTGATGTCTTCTAGTAGCTGGCTGAACCATCTTCTTCTGGATCATCCCAATGGTCTCTTTCCTCAAAATTTTAATTTCTACAAGTCCTAACAATTTGACTGAAAATGACAGCTAATGTCGCCTCAGTGATGCCGTGACACAGCTAACAGTGCAAACTGGAAATTAATAAGAGTGCACAGGACTGTTAACAGTGGAACCAACTTATGTAGTTTGCCTGCTGTGGTTAAATTATTTGGTCAAAAATGCCACCCCAATACTAACACAGTTT
>Ga0268261_10003145_pt1 | contig 12039 bp, 13 predicted proteins | sample TergutNc150P1_FD_190353 | JGI IMG/M metagenome (GOLD analysis project Ga0268261, IMG submission 190353) | Nasutitermes corniger P1 segment gut microbial community from laboratory colony in Florida, USA - Nc150 P1 (SPAdes) (version 2) | ecosystem: Host-associated > Arthropoda: Insects >... | reverse complement strand
TTGTGTGTGATCTAGAAACATCAAGAATGGGTGCTCCATATATATATATATATATATATGAATGACATTAGTCGCCTAAGGGTTAATGTTAGTGGCAGAAGATCTATGGTGACAAAATAAAAATCATTCATCTCAGACCTCTGGACCCTTTCAGACGAAGGCACCACATTCCTTCGAAATGGTAGAAAGTGCTTACCCAGTAACACAATGCCAACTCCACATAAACCTCAACAATTCTGTAAAAATTCCAAAATTTGCCAAATAAAAAATATTCTACATGGGTTATGGTTTTAGTTCCATTTCAGTGACCTGAAGTCTTATAATAAAAGAACCTGCAATCCACACAAGCCAAGCTTTGAATTTTTATTTTAGTGACAGAAACTTTGAAGTTTCAGGTTTCATTCCACTGATTAAAAATCAACAAGCAATTACAGCAACTATGTCAGGTTTTCTTCTATTCACAGATATTTGGAGCAATTAACTATTCAGATTTCAATCACAAGTTAGGATGTGAGTTTTCATTTTATGTCAAAAGGTTTACAGTTCAAAATATTTATGAAAATTCAAGGTCAACGATAATTACAGCAGCAACATTATGTTTGCAAGTTCTGATTTACCATCACATGTGGAAAGTTAACCATTAAAAGTTTCATTTGGTTATGTTAAACTCTAGGCTCACTGAATGCACATGACTGGAGAAAGGTGATATATAACAGCAAATATTTATGGTATGATCTGCTTGGTATTTCTAGATGTCTGAAAATTATTACTCTATGTCTTAAGCATTCAGCTTGCAGGATACTTCTGGCAATTACATTTGCAACCACCACAGATATTACACCTACAATCACTGCTGGCAATGCCACACTGCTAAAAGTTGACAACCACTGAAATTTGTCTTCCAGGCTTGTAAAAAAGCTTTTATAATACAATTATACTAACATGTGCAGCCACAAATGTAGCCTTTTAAAATAAAACCAGCCACTGAAGATGTTGGCACATATATGGTGGAATAGTTTGACCTAACAAGACAGCAAGTGGAGGCACAATCATGGACACAATCAGTTATGCAGCATGTAAGCAATATATATCTTTCCTGCACGGTAGACTAAGAGAAACTTTATCAGCCAGTATAAATAAAGTACTTAATTACTTCCTTTGCACATTGCAACAAACTCTCTGTAAATATACATAATTATTAGGCATTTATACTTTTATTAATGAAAGCATTTATATTTGTATTAAGTACCATTTGTATTACATGTTTTACACCACTGGCTTTGTCCTACAGACATGTGTGGAACATAAGAAATCCTAATTCTAATTCAACCCTGTCATGGTTGTCTTGGCATTCTAGGCAAAACCGTGCTCGTAATGGCTTACAACAAAAACTGACAAGTTAATGAAGAAAAATCTCTTATGACCCAACCAAATATTGGTTGTCATAAATATGCACCTCCTTAAACAACAACTTCAATGGTGGGTACTTACACCTCATATGTCCTACAAGAATTTGAAGCTCGTTTTTAATTTCACAGATTCCATTCCAATCAATGTCCTGAAGCAAACAATGTGACGTCCGCTCAACTATCACATTATGCCACTTTTATGAAGTTTTCAAAATGTGGCGCAAGTTTACGACTACAAAAATATTATCACGAAATACACCGCTATAATGACACAACCAGGTATCAACTTTAAGTGCTTTTCAATCCCTCCTAACCTACAACACGAATTCCCGCTCTCGGCTAGTTGCTGCTGTTTGTTTACATCCCATGTGCAGACTGTTTATATTATACATAAATATAACACTCTAAAACTTAAGGCCATATTGTTCTAATTTATCCCGGTACTTCTCTGTAACTATCTTTATTTATCTTAGACCACTTTCACATGCTGGCAGTACTAGCAAACTGTACTTTAACGGTTTCACACTGGAAGTATATAGCACTCACCCGGCCTGGCCAAGGAGAAAATCCTTTCATTTTCGCCCTGAAATTAAATGCATCACTTAGTTAACACGCAAATGAAAACCACAATGCAAACGTCTAACTGTAATTGGCGGAAAACGCAATTTTTACCACTTCAGCTTACCATACTAAATCCCCTATTTTAAACACCTCCGCCATGGTCTTCACTCAACTGAACTGCGATGCGATGGATGCAACTCAAAAGGATTGTGGGAATAGCGTCCTTTTCTGCGCATGAGGAACTTCACGTACAAGTTTATAAAAATAAAAATTCTTCACGTAAAAGCATACGAATGATGTCGTGACTTCCATTAAACTTTATTTTGTGTTTTCTTACGCTCATATGGGTTTCTTTACAGTTACTGATATTTCTTCAAGCTTATGTGATTCATGAGGATGCTTATAGCATGGCGCGTAATGTGCACGAGAGCCTACTTTCCATTAGGCAGAGGTACTTCGCAATGAGAAAATGATTAATCTTATAAAATGCTATTCAATGCAAGTGTATCGATGTACCCATTTAAGCAAGAATTGTTATACTTTGCTACTGGTCTATGCAATATGCATGACAGGCGCATGGTTTTCTATGCATTGCTGTTCTACGTATTTACAGTTTGCTGCTTCCAGTTTTAACCTTACGTTATGCACAATTTATTCCTCGGTTTGTTCCTTCCCAGTTATTTTCACGCTCCTTTTGAACAGTTTTTCACGTCCCCCCCTGTCCCTCAAAACCCTTTCATTATTAAGAAAAGTGCTGTGAATTCTTATTTAAAAATGTACGTACTCTGTGTAGCCTGCAAAGTAACAGAACTACTTATCTCGCACTATCAGGGAGAGTCGCCAAATAAAACTGATATCCGGAGTAATTTTGTCACCGCCTTTTTTAATTTTACAATTTTATTCCACCTTCCTGATGTTCTTTAGATGGAAACTTTAGTTAGCATTTATGTGGGTGGCCAAGGTGGAGGCTGGAGGTGAATTAATTAAACTTGTTTGTGATTCATAATTCTTGTATACATATATAAATATATATACACATACAAAGATATATTTTATGTTGATGAGCACATAAACCCTTACATTACTGCAGATATCTGACATACCTGATGTAACCACCAGAAACCAAGCTGCATTTGTGACAAAATTTGTAATAAACACATAAAATCTGTAACTTTCTCATGCTCCATATTTCATTTTGTTTGTTTAGACAGTATATAACTTGTGTGCCTGCCATTTGTTTATGGTAGAAGTGAAGAGTTTTTCCTCTGCACAACTTCAACTGTGGCACTAGATAGAGGTGGTTACTTTCATGCTATAGACGTTATACCTCTGGGAAAGGGGTACATGGTAACCATTGAATATGAGGCTGGTTTGGTCCCAAAGTCAGTCTGGACACTTGGAAGAAGAGAAAAATCTCATCACTGCCAAGGATGGAACCATAATTCCTTGGCAATTCAAGTATAGCCCAGTCACTATAACAAATACACAAATAAAATCAACCCTCCTTGGACTGCCTGATCCTCAAGACTGAGGCACTGCACTCCTTCAAAACATCACTGTTTACTAGTCAATATGGCACAACATCCCAGATGACTTGAATCCTCAACTTCTAAAACTCTGTACCACAAAACATTTCAAATGCCTGTGATAAATATATTGGTCTGCACTTTCACAAACCCCATTAGTACATCCAGCAAAAACACCTCGATGGTTTGACCTATTAATCATGTTGAGACTGAAATTAGTGTCCCCAGAAATACTTATATAACAATAATAGTAAAAATACTATATGCAACACAAAAATTAAAATTTACCCTCATATGCTCTGGCATGATAATATCTTTTGCTTCTATGGTCTACTGCAGTTTGTCTGTTACGCTGTGTTTCTGATTCAGGGTCTGCCTCCCTGTCCTGCACATATGCACCGTACTCACAGCCCAGCTCCACACAGTTCCCACCCTGCTTCAGGCTTACATAATATGAGAACAAAATTCGCCTGTACAGTTTAAATGACATGTGCAACATGTGCAGAAAAAGGAAATCTGATGCTCTAGACAACTTGTACTTTATATTTATCCTAGCAATAGTGCAATTTTCAAGTGTACATGGAATTGTGCAATGAATGTAACATGCTACACAGACATTTGGTAACATGTTTCATCACAATTCACCCTGATGGTGTAGTTTGTTCTGCCATCAACTTCTTTCCCATAATTTTCTCAAAATACAAACCCACAGGCTACATGAGAAAGCCAAAAATTACTACAAATATATTTAAAAAACCTGGTACTTACAACCTGTCTTTGAAACACTGATGACTATCATCATGCTGGCGGCATTTGAGGTGTACCTTTTACCAACACTCCAAAGTATGTTGAAGTTTACACTTCAGTTGTGCCAGTATTTCTTCTTGTCATTAACAGATGGCAGCTTTAAGCACTTCTGTGGTCTTTAACCAAAGAATTCATTTCATTTATAAAAACAAAATAATGCAGTTAAGGTTCCCAGTCTTCTGAGATGTTATGCTGGGTCACTAAATTGGTCTTTCCTCAAATTTCATGGGAATGCAGGGCCTTCACACCTAAGCACTCAGGGTTGAAGATGAAGACACTAAACTTCCTTCACAACACTGGGAAACCTTAGCCCAGCAACAGTGTCAGAGCACAGAAGACCTGGATCCTGGAAACACTGCTGTGTAAATGTGAAATCTGCAAGACAGAACTGAAAGATCATGTACTTGCTGTCACTTGAGTACATCTACAGCCACACAAACAAGTTCCCAAGGGGTTAAGAAAAAGAAGAGGGGGAGAAGAGGAGGAGGAGAGGAAGAAGAGGAGGAGGAGGAGAAGAATGAGGAGGAGGAGGAGAAGAACCTATTTGAAGTTCCACAAAGGAAGCTTTCCTTGAGAGGGTTTGCGGACAAGGACAAAATGGCAATAGTGTATTGTATAACAGTGTCTCATTCAACAAGGAACAGAACTTCATTTGCATTACAGAGTTGTCATATTTTGCATGAAATTCCTTGCTGTAAGAATGTGTATAATGGTGTTACTAGGTACAATAATTTTACAAACACAACTATATCCTGAACAATCAGAGTTACATTCTATAACTTATATAAATAAAAAATACAGAATTAGTACATGGCACAAGAATAGATGTGAACAACAGAGAGCATAAAGATGTCTCGTGTTCTTGGGTAGCAGTGACACGCAAAGTATACCTCCATAAACTGATATGTTATGATTATATACGGTAGTACAATTTAAAACAACTTCAAGCCTGCATATTATTATTATTACTCCTTTGGTTCTACAGCCTGGTTCTGGCCTTGACCACCTCAATGACTGTTACTATTATTATTACCCCAAAGTATTAAATTTATGACATTCCGTCTATTACCAGTATGTACATATAAATACAATTAAATCTTATGAACACATACGAGTACCTTACGCACATTATATGTAAAGTAATAATTCCACAATCCATGTCATGATTGTGAGGCACAAAGTATGGACCAAATATCACTGCCTCCAAATAACAGACTTGTATACCACACACAGTACATGGCTTCACAGTTTTTAACATTGTAGTAATGCTATACATGATATTATTAAAGTTTTCACAACTTACAACACTTCTCTAAACACAGTAGTACATCATGCAACTGAAGAGTAATATAAGGTTTTTAAGATGAATTTCTTTTTTATATTAATTAAAATATTGACTAAAGTTCTTTATACCATTGGTCTCATCGCTACAGGACCAATTCTCAATATACTGTGTCTGTCTAACATGACCACTAGGCCAACTCTGAACACAATAATTTCCCAGCTGCTCTGTTTTCTCTTCACACAGCACAGCTGAACATTCTCATTACATGATCAATGTATCAATTTTCATATCTGTATAAACAATCTAAATCTACGGAGTAACAATAAAAAGTGCAAATGTATGTACATATATACATAACATCTGAAATATCAATTGCAATATTTGCAGACCATCTGATCTGGAGAGAACAAAGTGAAAGGGTTAAATAAATATATCTCATTCTTACATCAAAAATTAATAAAATAAATAACCTTTTACCAAGACAGTGTTCAGGAAACATCATGTTTGTACTCACTGTAATCACTCCCTCTCTCTATATATATACACATACACACACACACGTACGCCACCCACAGCACACTCAAACAAGTTCCAACTCTTCCATGACAGCAGCAGACAACAATATGGTGTAATGGTTACCAGATGCTGTAGTTACAGTTGTTTTGTGCTCCTGAAGATGGGTGATGACGACGCCCAAAACATGTAGAGCGGTTGTCAGATTAAATAAACTCTGTAACTTGTGCATCTTGTTGGGATTTATATATTAGAATATTGTTACAATGCACGGACCCATGAACATTAGATGCAATTAAACTTATCAAACTTACGTTCTTCAATGTCATTACAAATAAACAAGCTTGTGGAACCCCAACATGGTTTCAAGGAACACAGTTGGAATATCATTGCTGTTCACTTCTGACTTCTTAGGACACTTGTAAATAATTATGATGTATACCTAAGAAGGATATTTGCAGTAAAGAACTTTACAGCAAATTAATGCTATTAAATATGAACAGATGATCGAGAGGGACCTTAAGAACCACCATAAATTGAAAATCACATTTTTCAATAGTAACTTTAAAATACTAATGTTTGTAGTGATGCCTAGCAATTTCTAATACAATGGAAGTATTCGGTGAGATTATTTATGATGTTACCAAAAGTGACATTTGAAAATCACTAACACCAGTTTATCCTCTTGCTTAACACCTTGCCGTTGGGCCACGAGGAAACTCGTGATTGCTCTCCCACAAGTTGTTGACGGGTCATGAGTTTCTTCATTTTCTTACACGACGTCCTGCACATGCATTTGTAAGCTGGTCTGGCTCACTTATCGCTTCAAGGTTATCGACAACTTGATGCAGGATGCTGTGCCTCAAGTTACAAACAAACAGACCGGTCCTGACCCCCTATTTTTAGAACCATAAGACAGCAACAAAGAGACCACTCATTCAGATACTCTCTTTGTTTTCCTTCGGTTGCAATCATGGCTTTCCATAGGCATGTTCCACAAGAGGACGATATTTTGTGTGAGTTATATGCGGATACATGTTCTGATGTTTCCAATTATAGTGACAATGAAAGTTTGGACAGTGACAGTGACGTCCCCACAAATAGTTCACGTAAACAACTGCAATCTTCTACTGGTCCACTGACCCCACATTTTCCACACCCATTTTTCCTCACATCTATCAAGACAATTTTTATAACAGTGTGAGATTAGCTCAAACATTGCTAGACAGTAATGTGAGAGTCTGCGGCATTGTGAGGGCTAAAAGGAGCATTCCACTTGACCTAGAAGGGGAAGGCAAGGTCTTGAAAAAAGAGAAGTCAGCATTATGGAGGAATGGTGACATAATGGTGCAAGTGTGGAAGAACAAGGCTCGTGCAAATGGTAAGTACGATCCATGACGCAACAGTTGTAAGCAAAGGGCGGAAAGACAGGAAAACAAACGTGGAAATAAAGAAGCCTTATGCTGTTGCCCGGTACAATAAATTCACGAAGGACGTAGACAGGGCAGACCAGAACCTCAGTTATTACTCCGTTCTGAAGCAAACTGTAAAATGGTCAAAAAAAAAAAAAAAAAAGGCGGTACTGTATCTGCTGAACTGTGTGCTTTTCAACACACTTTTTTTTTGTGTACAGGACACTAAATACAAACAAAGCAAAGTACATGAATTTGCTGCATGAGGTAGGAAGGTCCTGGATATCAGAAGCCCAGAATCAAAGTGAGTCAAGTTCTGATGATCTTCAATTGCCAGAGAAAGGAGCCTAAACAGGACCCGCCAGGCAGATTCTCCGGTGATTTAAAAAAACACAAACTTGAAAAAATTGTTGGTGGTGGGGAGGGGAAAAAGAAGTATCCTGCAAGACAGTGTACAGTGTGTGCTGCACATAAGGAGCAAAGTGAAACTAGAAACATTTGAAAATTCTGCATGATCAGATTCAAAAAGGGTCTTGTTTTGAGAAATACCATTCAGTGACGAACTACCAGACTATCTATATGCAGTTTCTGAAATATGGGGCTCAGAAGCATAATCTACAGTGTCAAACTGTAAGTAAGAATATGTTATGGGGTTGAACATTCAAAGCGTTTAAGACGTCTGGGAACTGGGGATATTTAATTAAAAGACCACCCGGTAGGCAAGGTGTTAAGATGAAATAAAATCCGTTATTTCCACCGATGTGGCAATATTTCATAAACAGAATGGTTTAAACGCAGAATGTGGGGTCAGCCTAAATCACATCATGATCGAAGAGACATACATTATATTAGTGATACAATTCCTCTTAAAACATTACACTTCTATAATAAGTACCAACAATTCTGTTAGGAGAAATCACATGCCACAATCAGGTACGAATTACTAGTTTCACTTTCACTAAAACCTTCTTGAAATTACCCATCATGAAGTGTGAGATGAGAAATGACCATAAGTCACTGAAATACATATATACACAACTGCACACACAAACATGGATGGGTATGAAACTTCAGAACAAAACCCCTTAGAAAGAATGCTAGTGAGATATCACCATCAGGTGGAGGAGCTATTAAATGGTGCAAAGTATGTGTGACTGACTGTGGTATCAAAGAAACTGGTGGTTTCATTTTGAGGTTTTCTAACAATCCCCATCGGTTATGTGCACCATAATTTACCTCACTTGACCACCACACAAATATTCTGCTGAATCTGTTCCTTTTACATTTTTTTGTTTTGTTCTGAGGTTTTCTATCCATCCCTGTTGTTTGTTTGTGTGTGTGTGTGTATATATATATAAAAATACATATACATAATGGCATAATGATGACAAAGAGCATTATTCTGTATGTATTTTAAACAAGCAGTACAATGATTACTACTCATTAACTTCTTGATATCTTGTTCAAGTGACTCAAATTATGGCTTTTGTAGCTCTATTTTAATGCCAAAAGGGGGTGCACTACTTGGCAGATGTAAAGTTACAATAATGAGGCAGCTCTTTGGCTCCTCACTGTGCCCACAGATAAGGTCTATCATCTGTACACAGTAGGGTACTGCATACAACTGTCCGAAACACGTAGAGTTTCATTCCAAAATAAATTCGAGAAATTAGTGCATCTAGTTGGTTTTATTATGAGAAAGAGTTTTACATTCAAAATTAATCCCGATCTCTGCGACAATTTTTGCAGTCCCAATTAACCCTTTAAACACTGAATTAAATCCCATCTGCTATTTGCTGGCATTATTAGCTCACCATTTTCTCCACGTTAGCAGGATAAGGGTTAAATAATTAACCCTTCGGCTACTATATATATATATATATATATATATGGAGCACCTATTCTTGATGTTTCTAGATCACACACAACAACGCAGCACAGTCGGTAGGACTCCTCTGGACGAGTGATCAGCTTGTCGCCTGTGGTCACTCGCCTGCTGAGATCGTGGGTTCAAATCCCACCGGGGGCATGAATATTTGTCTGCTGTGAGTGTCGTGTGTTGTCAGGTAGAGGTCTCTGCGACGAGCTGATCACTCGTCCAGAGGAGTCCTACCGACTGTGCTGCGTCGTCGTGTGAGATCTAGAAACATCAAGAATAGGTGCTCCATATATATATGACATTAGTAGCCTAAGGGTTAATCACATACTACTGCAGTTGCATCTATACACTTACCATAACAAACTGACATTATGAGACATGATCTGGCATGGTGAATTCTGTGAGATTTGGAGGTTCTCAATGTAATGAGTACGAAGCCTACTGTAATCTATAATGCGATCCAAAGCGATTTGGCACACAGCTCTAACATCTGGATTTCAGTCTTCTGGCATTTGACAGTGTGTCACTGGGTGTTTCCCAACATTTTGAAGGATCATACTGCCTTCATCTTCAGGGTCAAGCAGTGCAATAATTTCTTGAACTGGTGGGCCCTAAACATGGAGACAGTATGACCCTTCCAGCAGCTGTGAACCAAATGGACAGCAATATAACAGCACCTTCCACAAGACTTGAATGCGCAGCTTCCTGCTTCATCAATGAGTATGCCACAAATGATCTCTACTAAATGACCCGTTATAATTTATTACAAACATTATCATAAATACATAGCTTTTGAACATGGAAATCAGTACAGCAGAGCAGGGGCACCATCAGTCACTATGTAGCAATGCAGCTATGAGTAGGCTCCTTGTTCAGCTGGCACCACTTCAAATAACCCATCTGCACCCAAGGCAGGGTCACACAAAATACAGAATTTGCTAAGTTCAGCTTCTATATGTGAAGCAACAGGCCACTTTATTAAAATAATAATGCTTACAGCCTTACACAGCAAAATCTGAGGAGTCTTAATATCTTATCTTACTCAGTAAGAATTTTTTAGACAGAAAACTTAAAAAATTTCACTGTAATGGATATCAGTGATGCTCAGGGTTCCTGTGTGTTGAGGAACTTTAACTGTGTGTTCACTTGTACCAAAGTATGATTCCAGTCTGCTGATGCTGAATCACACAGTACTCAATCTGGATTCTGATTACATTACACTTTGGATCAACGGGTCCCTGGACCTTGCACATCACTGGTATTCTGAACAAAACATTTCATAAACTGGCAATGTTTCTAAAACGGGTTCTATTTGTAATACCAAATGAAGCAGTCTTCAAACCTAGTAAAATGTCAAGTTGCCATGGCATGAAACTGCATTACTCAGTTTCAAACTGTATTGACTATGGCACTGTAGGAAACTGGAGGCTCCATGTTCCAATACACCCTCACAACGTTAGGCCCAAATGCAACATCCCTTTGAAATTTACAGTAAGCAAATGCAACATTTCTATGCATGTGAAGTGCTGCAAATGTACCACACAGTTCAATATCACTATATATATCTACTACTGGACAAAACTGTCCATTTGGCACCTGTATACACATGGCAGTGGTTAGCACCGTCTGTTTTGGAAGATAGAGGTTAAACTGAAGACATTCATCTGACAGATACCACTTAAAACTGCCTCCATGTTTCAAATTTAAGTTCCAATTTAATATTAACCCCCCATCCATGCATAGGTCTCACAAATATTCTCTTTCCCTCAGGTCTTCATACCAAAACCCTGAACTCATTTCTCTTCTACCCCATACAAACCACTTACTGAAGAACAAAATTAATGTCCAAAATTTTGGCAACTCAAGACTTGTCATACAATCAGCACATGACTGAAAAAGAGTGTGCATGGATCATAAAATGCCATATTCAGGGAAATTTCAGCAGAGTGTCCTGGGCATAAACAAAACTGTGTGCTCTACCTCCCAGTTATACCATTGCTTGGGAACAGCCCACATATCCGTTATTGGCCATTCCGCTCCTTGACATGATGTCAGCCATGTAACTACTAATGAAGCAACAGAAATAACAGGTGGGAATGAGATACAGTTTCCTAGCATGTAGAGCTGTGTGCTGAGCAAGTAGCTCCTGATGTTCCAAAGGATAATCCACTGCCAAATTGAGGAGCTACTGACCCAACGAGAGAGCATCAAATCCCTGAAGACCTGAATCTTCAGCAACAACAACAACATTGCGAGAACCAAAAACGCCAAATACAAACAGTTCCATGCCTTCCGCAAATGACTGCATTGCAAAAGGGCAAAGGGGACAGCTCCATATTATGGTGCCCCATATTATGGTGCTCCATATTATGGTGCCCCATATTATGGTGCTCCATATTATGGTGCCCCATATTATGGTGCTCCATATTATGGTGCCCCATCACAAAGGGGTCAGCTCCATATTATGGTGCCCCATATTATAGTGCTCCATATTATGGTGCTCCATATTATGGTGCCCCATCACAAAGGGGACAGCTCCATATTATGGTGCCCCATATTATAGTGCTCCATATTATGGTGCTCCATATTATGGTGCCCCATCACAAAGGGGACAGCTCCATATTATGGTGCCCCATATTATGGTGCT
>Ga0268261_10003144_pt1 | contig 12039 bp, 6 predicted proteins | sample TergutNc150P1_FD_190353 | JGI IMG/M metagenome (GOLD analysis project Ga0268261, IMG submission 190353) | Nasutitermes corniger P1 segment gut microbial community from laboratory colony in Florida, USA - Nc150 P1 (SPAdes) (version 2) | ecosystem: Host-associated > Arthropoda: Insects > Digestive... | reverse complement strand
TGATATAGAAACATCAGGAATAGGTGCTCCATATATATATATATATATATATATGATATTAATAGCCTAAGGGTTAATGGTTTAACCCTTATCCTGCTAACGTGGAGAAAATGGTGAACTCTTAATAATGCCAGCAAATGGCAGATGGGATTTAATTCAGTGTTTAAAGGGTTAAAAGTAATGATGAGTAAAATTGGATTCTTTTCAAACTTTTATTAAATATTTGGGATTATGTTGAGTAAAATTTGTTTGTTTGTGTCTTTATATATTAACCATATAGGATTATTAGAAATTGCTGCTGAAATTAATGCTGAGCAATATAAGCTTGCATTTTTCTAATTTAAATACATAGATTATGTTCAGTAAAATGTGTTTGTTAATTTACAGTGAATGTACAGCATTATAGGAAACTCCCTCTGAAAGTAAGGTTGAGTGAATTAAGGTTAAGTATGTAGCATTGTGTTCCATACAATATTTTTTTATGAATGTTTTGTATTAACCGCACATGGTTAATAGAAACTGCTTCAGAAAGTAATGAGAAGTAAAATGCTAAGAAGTATCTTTAAAATCCAAAGTGTAATGCAATCTTGACTAAAAGTTATTAACTGATCATTATGTAAGGTAAAGATGAGTAACAACACCATAAATTCAGTTAAACAGAACAAACAAGAATAAGATAATTGCAGAGTTTTCACTGCCTTTTTTGTTTAGATCTGTCTTCCCAGTAATGCTCAAAGAGTCTGGATATTGTTGTAATAACCTGCATCTTTAAGTCAGGCACTTTTCCTGTTACTCTAGTTGGGAGTACAGGGCTCCACAAAGCAGTGCCAGCAAACTATGTTTTCATCTATTGCCTTAACATCTGTCAAAGTCTTTACTGCTGTTTCAGCTTGTTCCTCTATTGTTGCCTTGCATCTCCTCAGTTGTCCTTCATTACATTGTCCATGGTGGGGGCTTCAGCTCAGAGCTTGTTTCTGTGTGGCAGAGGACTGCTTCCTCAGTGTATGTCCAGTCCACTCCCATTTCTGTATTGTGATTTTCACTGCCTCTTCTTTGGTTATAAAAATCATCTTATGAATGAACAGGAAAATGTGTAAATGCATTAGTTTGTAGTCTGTTGTATGGCTTATGGTAGAAGAATATTTATTGCTTTCAAAGGACCGTATAGTACCTCCCGATCCCATCACCACTTCAGAGAGGAGATCAACACTGTTGCGACTTAATCAAGTGATTCAGCATCGTCTTGTAACTGGAAATCTTCTTCCACAGATGAGGAATCTGAAGGTAATTACAAGACCCTGTAGCATTAAATTGTGATAATTGTAATTTAGTGGTTACTGTTGTAATGTGTTTGCAACAGAAAATTGCAAAATTTGCATGTCATGTTTGCCATGTTTGTCTGTGTGTCTGCATGCAACCACTTGAGAACTGAATGGATTTTCATGAACTTTCATATTGTAAGGTTTTAGTAAAAATGGTTCAGACATTCAGTTTTAATTAAATTAGGGCAACAGTAACTCACTAAAAACTTAGTGGTGAGAGAATTGTTTTGCATCCAAGATGTAGGGAAACATGCAACAGCATTTCCCAGGGGAGTTATAAAAAAACAGTTATATGTAGCAGAATTGTTACTTTGCTCAAATATTTGCTGCTGTGTTTCAGGAGTAGATGTGTGTTTTGTGTTAATGAAGTGATTGTTGTTAAGTGAAGTACAAGACATGAGTTTATTTAATCTGTAGGCTGCTTTACAATGAAGGAGAAAAGAGAAAAAGGAATTTCATAAAGCGTCAGTAATGACTGTTGTAGATGTTTAAAGTATGTGAAATCTAGATGGTTTTATACTTGTATTTACTATATTACTGCATTAAAGTGTATTTTTCCACAAATGAAAATAAATGAACAGACTTCTTACATTCTTTGTTGTCCAGTCTTGCATTACAACATACTACTTGAAACTCACGCCGGTTTCAGTGTAATGTGAAAGAGAGATGGAAAGTAGTTGCATGAGAGATATGTAGAGTATGACACACATCATACTTAACATGACATAGATAACATAAATGAATAATCAAATTAACATTTACTTAACCTTTTAAAAAATGGGATTTCTGTTCATAGACAGCTCTGTGGGATGGGCTTGTTTGCAGGAAAAGACAAGTAACATCGTGTTTCACAAATACACCTAAGATTTTATCTCATGTTTAGCTGGATGGGTTCCAATCTTTTTTTTTTTATTGTGCTCTAAACTGATTAAAAAGATAGACAGAAGACTCTTGGACTTTGAGATATAGTTTACAGCGTGACTGTTTTGGACCCAGTATGAGTCTTGTTGAGATAACTTGCAGAGATTCTGGTGTCAGCACAAACTGCAGTTGTCTGTTTTCTGCTGGCAGTGCAGTTCATATTTATTCATTTATGTAAAGGCATGTTTAAATGCCTTTACCACAACTTGTGTTGAAGCCATGCCTAGGGCTATGAATGTATTCTTGTATTAGCTAATGTTCAGTCTGGAGGCAGAGAGTCCTTTAGCTCCCTGCTGTCCGGCGATGCAGGTTCAGCCATTGATCTGTGCAGATTTAAAAGGCATGGATTATCAGAATAGATTTTTTGCTCTTCCCATGATATGGCAGCGCTGTGATTTGCACCAGTCCCAGTCATAGTTACAGTTGTCATATTCCATACATGTAGCAGTAGAAGGCACAGGAATATGGCTTCTACTGTGTTTGCAGTTAAGTTCTCAGCAGCGTGCCAGGTTGTGTTGTGACTGTGTGGAACATGAGAGTGACTGGGAACAAGGAGCCGGGTGGAAGATGGTATAAATTGGTTACTGTGTTGCAGCAAGCTGATTTGGCTGCAACCCTACAGCTTTAATATGCTTAGTCTAGTGGGTAAAGGCAAGTCTTGCTACTGTTGCTTATAATTATAAACACACTGGTAACAAGATATCTTCCTTATGTAATTCTCAATGAGAAGCATGCAGTTCAGCACTGTATCTCACCATAAACATGAAGTGAATGACATACATACATTGGAATTACAGCAGCTGCGTATTAGGAGGGTCAGTTTATGCTGTTTGTCTCATTAAGACTCTGCATGATGACCGGTCAACAGCTACGTGACTTTTGGAAGAAACTGCTGGGACTTAGTTGAACCTCTGTGTGTGTGTTGCACCTACACTTTTGTTTGCATGCACATTTGTGTTCATTTATATTGGGGGGAAGTGAATGGGTGGGTTAGCTGTTTGATGAGGGTGTTGTGTCTGGAAGTGGTGACATTCTAAATTATTTTCTCTTTGTATGTGGATATGTTATTATAATTACATTTTGTCTTTTTTTGTAGATTGAGAGTGGTCGGGTCACATTTACTGTGGAACATGAATTTGAAGTTTCCCTTACAGTAATGGGAGATGGACCAAATATTCCATGGAGGTTGTTGGATATTGATATCCTTGTTGAGGATAAAGAAACTGGTGGTATGATATTTATCTCAAAATGCACTGTAATTTTGCTCTGAATATACATTTTCTTCCTTAGTATGTTACTCTTTAACCTTTTGGTGCTGAATGTTACATATGTAAAGTGCAAGGTGATGCTCACAATACCAGTGTCATACATGTAACTGCTGTAATGCAGCCTTTTTATTCAGGGGTTATTTAAATTTTGTTCTTCTACACCTCAGTACAGGCATTTAATTCTGGTGCCAAAAGGTTAAATAGTTTTTCTTTAGAGGTTGTTGTATTGGCAACAGTGTTAATACATTCCGCCTGAGACATAGTGGCTTAGATCTGTTGTCCCCGTAGAGAGCGTGTAACAGCTAACAACCTCATATGTACTTGTCTCAGTAATACTGACTTAGCATCTGTTGGTTGTGCCACATAAAAGGTGTCCCTATTATCATTTCCCAGATTATGTCTACGTTGTCAAATAGAAAACTTGCGGCCACTGGGAGAAGCCATCACAGCTACCGTGCATGTGGACACCTATATTTAGACTGGTGTTTTGGATCATGATTATAGCTAGAAGTTATGTGCAGCTTAAATTGAGCTGTCCTGACTAGCAGTGCACTGCAAACCACAAACTGATGAATGTCGTTTTGTTATTGTGAAATATTATAGCTCCATTACGAGATAAGGATGGCTGGTCATTTGATTAGCTTAGTCATTTTTGTGGACTTGAAGATTTGTTCTAACCAGACATGGATTTTGCATGTTTTTATTGTATCTGCAAAGAACTCTCTATGCAAATCAGTATTGCTTGTGAATTAATGGTGATAAATTCATAATGTTTCTGCCCCGCAATTTCACCAGATTCGTGACACGTGACTTTTTAATGCTAAATTAATTTAAAGAACTTTTTTAATGTTTTAAATTTTGTCATGTTTGTATTCTTTCAGACCCAAATGAAGTATAAACTTTGGCTTTTGGTGTTTAGCCTCCCCAGGTGTTAAAGTCATTAAACTGCAGTTTTCATTTTTAGAGTGACTGATGTGCAAGGGGGAAGTGGCCTGAGAAGTGTGTCTTGCACTGAGATTTATCAGTGCTGCATGCCCCCCAACCTTACAGTGTGCTGCATTCTGTATATTAACCTCTTCCTTTTCCATCTCATACATTTGGAGGATGGCAGTTGTAGTATATGCCAAAATGGAACATCTTCATTATGTGATGTGCCCAAACTCTGAAATCCTTACTTACACATTAGATATGGGCTGCAGCATTGTGAGGACAAGAAAGTGTGAATAAAATTAGTTTTTTACCCCCTGCAGTTGAAGTACAGACCAACTTACACTCTTGTACTGACTTTCTTTGGACCTGACTTTGTGAATTTTCAAGTTGAGACTTCCTTTGTCTAATCAGAGAAATATATTAAATATATGGTCAGAACACAACTATATATTATTATCACACAGATTAGTACATACAACTACATGTTTCGGCCCTGTATATTGGCCATCGTCAGGTTGTATTATAAACTTAATAAGTAGCTATACAATATATGCATGGGTACCCTGGGGGACGAGATCTCGTCTTACAGTAGTGGGTGGCATGGCCTCTGGGTCACCGTGGACCAGTGTTTATATAATATGTCATTGACTTAGTGTACTGTTTCAAACATGTTGAGAACTAGACTAATGTTTATAAGTTAAGGTAAGTACAGGTAGTGGTAAATAATCTACTTTCCTAATATTCAAATAATGTTCTTAAATTACAGTGTTGTAGTAGTATCAGTTACACAATTTCTGGCATGGCTTTTAAATATCGTAGTGTTTATGCACTGTGAGAAGCATAGTAAATTCTCACAGTGCATCGACACTACGACATTTTCACTAGTGGTTGTGACGGTGCCATTACACAAAAGACCACACAACGACCCCCGGGCATGACATCAGCGAGAGCCAGCAGACACACCAATATGTAGATGAACTACTCCACTGTAATTACTACAGACCTCCCACTCCCTAATAAACAGTAGAACATAATACGGAGACGGAAGTTCCACGTGAGTTGGTCTCTACAAAAATCACTGCCGCTACCTAACAACAAACACACCCCACCAAGGTAATGAACTGCACGCCCTGCAGCACCACGGCCTAGAAGTCTACAACCTCCTACTACCCCCTCACTTGAAACATGTTCCAGCTTAGAACAAATCTCTGTTCTTATATTATATGTTATGTACTTTAATTTCTTTGTTTTTGTTCTTTTGGGTTTTGGTTTAAAACACACAATCTTATGTATGTACTTTTATTGTATTTTGTACTTTATTTAAAAGCCATGCCAGAAATTGTACAACTGATACTACTACAACACTGTAATTTAAGAACATTATATGAATATTAGGAAAATAGACTATTTACCACTACCTGTACTTACCTTAACTTATAAACATTAGTCTAGTTCTCAACATGTTTGAAACAATACCCTAAGTCATTGACATATTATATTAACACCGGTCCAGGGCGACCCAGAGGCCATGCCACCCACTACTGTAAGACAAGATCTCGTCCCCCCAGGGTACCCATGCATATATTTTATAACTGCTTATTAAGTTTATAATACAACCTGACGATGGCCAATATACAGGGCCGAAACATGTAGTTGTGTGTACTAATCTGTGTGATAATAATATATAGTTGTGTTCTGACCATATATTTAATACATTTCTCTGATTAGATAATTGATCAACACAATGGGGATGACTCACCTCAAAGTTGAGACTTCCTATTGTACCTGTGTTAGGAACTGTATTTTGAAGTGACAATACAATATAATGTATACAATTCATTGGAGTGAAGCGAATGTCTTTGTTTTTCAGATGGTAAGGCATTGGTCCATTCTCTCCAGGTGCAGTATATCCATCAAGTAATCCAGTCGAGATTAGTTGATAATCCTCAGCCTCTTACTGAGGTCTACAACTGTCTGCACTTTTTCTGCCAGAGTCTTCAACTTGAGGTACCATTTAATAGCATACCAAATTTAGGCATATCTTTGTTAAATTGTCTAGTGTGGTGTCAGAAATGAGCATTTTAAAATTAAAGACTTTTTACCCACTTTTGTACTTCTGGACTAAATGTTACCGTCTTTCTCGGAATCAAGTGTTGTAGTTAAATGGGTAGTGTGTCTACTTTATATTTCCAAAATCCCAGTTTCAAATCTTTACTTTTGAAGACTTTTTTGTGAAAGGTTTTTCATTATGTTTTAAAGTACCTCCACGATAATTTTGGTATGGGATCCCCAATTGGGCCACAGTTGTTTCCTTCCACATCCATTCACTGGTCAGTGGTCACATGTTCCAGCTCTGTTCTGAGCTGTGACATTGCCCTTAAATAAAACACCTTATTTGAGAGCTCTCTGATGCAGATTTGAGCAAAGTACACGCTGTCTCTTTGATACTAGGCATTAGTGGGTGTAATGAATGAGGTTATTTTGTCATTGTTCACTTGTTATTGTATAGAAAATGTCCTATAAGCCATGAATCACCAGAAATTTGCTGTATTTTGCCTTATTGTTGTCTGGTTTATCACATGTAATAATAAATCAAATTATAGAAATAATAACACTATGAATTTTTCTGTGTACAGGTACTGTATTCCCAGACACTTCGTCTGTGTAGGGACCGTTTGGACGATCACATCCACGTGGATGAGTACTCACCAGGGAAGTGCTTGTCTATTTCGTATTGGAGGTAATAAATTATTTCATGATTTTGTTGTTGCATGTTGGATACTGTAATATGTGGAAAACAGGGTTAAGCTTCTCATTTCTTTTAACACTGTATGCAGTACTCTCCATTTCTGTTTGTTTCTCATGTACGACGTTTGTATTTCACTTTAATAAGAATTTGTATTTACTTTGAATTGTAGCTGATGCTTCCTTTCTTGTATTGGTATGAACCATTTTTTATAATCTCTGCATAGTAGGGGAGCAAATGGAAACTGTTGATTTGCTAATATTTAGGTTAGTCAAAGTTACTGTAATAGTCTTTAATTTCAAGTCATAGTAGTCACCTTTTCATGTGAATGTTATTGTTGCATGTGTGCAGTAATTGCTTTTTTTGTTGATAGCTGTATCACTGTAGCAAACATATTCATATATTATTTAATGTCTGGTTTGTGCTGAACAGTAACAAGCATTGGTATTTTGAAATAATATTTTTTTACTGTTCACTTGTAGAAGTGGATGCATAATTGTATTTCCAACTCTGCATAGTAATGTAACTCTTTTATTTTATATTCCATTATATAGCCAAGATAGGTCAGGCAGTACAGTGAGTAGGCTATGGACTGGATACCCAGTGTTCAGTTTCAGGCAAAAGCTGAGATTTTTCTGTTTTTATCATCACATCAAGACCAGTTTAGCCCTTTCCCCATGGGTAAAATAGCCAGGGTATGAAATTGACCAAGCTGTAACCCCACCCACCACATACACCCTCAGTGTGTGGTGCTTAGTTCAGCATGGATCTAGGCTCTTACCTCTGTTATTCGATAATTTACATTTTAGGGAATTAACCTGCAAAGATCCAAGGTCAGAGTTGGGATATCGACTGACTGTACAAGTGGATACTCACGACCCAGCACGGCCTCTTGCTGTTGTCCATGTTCCGTCACTTGGCAGTAAGGTAAGGTACCATGTTTATATTGTAAGCGTCTTCCACTGTAATTAGTGATGGTACCCTTTATTGTGCACACCAATCTGTGTGCATCCTCTTAATAATGATACTGTAGATAAGGAAAATTTATTGAATTTTGTGTTGGATAGTTGGCCAAATTCAGTTTGGGTGCTTTTGGTACAATTGACAACTTTGTAACAGGTATTAAGTGCATTTTCAGAAATATTTCAGTAAATTTTGAGGGCATCAAAAAGTATTTAGGTAAAAAGTAGTACATGACTTTTTCCAGAAATCTAGGAGCCACCTCTAATTTCCAGGTGCCAGACGGTGACATTTAGTAAGCTTCACACGGAGGACCCATGTATATTAGACACCATGGTACAAAATTAAGTCACCTGGGTGGCTTACATGGGATTTGTGCACCTCTGCTTTAATATGCATAATACTTAACATATGAATATTTCCAGCAGGTCACATGCCATTTCCCACTCCTGCTGTTATTTTCTTATTGAAATTATCTGATGTGTGAGCTGTATTAAGATCACTGTCACATCCATGAGGACTATAATCTCGCTATTTATTGTTGTAAGAACTTTAGATATGCAGACTTTATTTACTACTTCACAGGAAAGTGAAATTGCAGACAGAGCCATAAGATCTGATTTGTTATCCATGGAGCGTCTTTTGGTGCACACAATATACGTTCGGACACGGAGTCGTCTCACAGAGTTGAAACAGGAATTGCAAACTATGCTGAAAGATGTGGAATGTAAGTACCATTGTCTTTCTTATTTTTTGATACAGCTTTTGTCATGTGCAACAGTTTCCATCAAAAATCTTTTATTAGACTTTCGGTCAGCTTTGTCTTTGGTTGCATCTTTAAAGATTCTTATAATTGTAACACTGAGGCTTGGCATGTCATGGCCCATAGTGCATGTCAGGATGCTACATGGGAGGTTGAGGATTTTGGAGGAAATGGAGAAGAAACAGATTGAGAAAGAAATCAGAACAGCCGAATGCCTCAGACAAGGACTGGATTCGGTTAGGTGCTGAGTGAGATGTCATTGTCAGTTGTTACATCTCTGTGGACAGTGACCTTGTTATGTCTGACATTTCCTGCAGTGAGGAGTAGAATGATTGTCAATGAAGTCCTGCCTTTTCAGGTCATCTACAAGGTTCTCCTGCTATCCTGTCAGTTCCAGTGCTGCAGCCATGCTTGAGAGCTGAGCAGCTTCTTGTCACTGTTGACACACACACTGGGATGTTACAGTGTCATGTGCCGCAGTATGACGCACCTCTTATACCTGAATTGCAAACGGCTCTAAATGGAGATCATTCTCGCCTTCCTACATTGGTTTCTGAACTACGGTATGGCTTGAATACAGTTTCATATGAATCCCTAAAAGGTATAATTGAATGTGGGAAACCTACCTTCATTTAGTATACTTCAGTGCTATTGTATAGATTTGTAATAAATAGCATTTTAACATTTTGAGCCCTATGTACTTTGGTATGTATCAGCCTCCGAACTTGACTGTAAAATAGTAGATTGCCCCTGTTATGATAGTCTTGAAAAAATGACAAGTATTTTGTGAAGAAAATCTGTTTTTTCCCCCCTTCCATATTTGGAAGTTGATAGATAAGTGTACAAGCACACATTAGTGTAATACAAAATCCACTAGTTTAGCCAAATATTTGGTCTGTTTTGAGGGAAGTATTCTTGTAAATATTAAAGGTGTGGCAATTAACTTTATTCTGTGGGGACAAATGTATGAAGTTTCTAGGATATAATTTTTTTTTACTGTGGGGGGGGGGGTTGGTGCTTTGCATGGGGCTGGATTTCAGGCTCTTCATTGTTCTTCTCTGAAGATTTTGGTATTTTGTTTCTGGTGATACTGGAAGATATGTCATGGCTGGTTGTGCCCCTTCACCAACCCAACAAATATGATCTCCCAAACAGTATGTCTGAAGGTTGAGCAAAAAGTACGTTTTTCTTGGACAAGCACAAACACTGCTCCAGTAAGGTACTTCCTACCACAAAACAGTTGAATAGCTAACCCAGCCACATTTCGGTTGCTTTAAGAAGCATCCCTGTTTGTGGGATATAGCATATTTATTACTGCCTGGAGTGAATATTTATTACATTTAGAAAATAACGTGGCATTGTTGTGCTTTTCAGATGAAATGGTTGTGGCTCAGAATTGTTAAAGCATTGATATGTTATACAGAAACATATTTTTAAAACATCATCATCCATTATCATTCTTGCCAGGGTGTGTTGTAACACAGCCTTGATGTACAGAAACATATTTTTGAAACGTCATCATCCATAAAAATTCTTGTCAGAGTGGGTTGTCTTATAACATAGACTTCTCACTTATTCTCTGCCCTCCCACCCAGCAGTGACTGCATTGTATCGGTGTTGAGTACTGCTTCACTTTTGTTTGTTTACATCTGCTCTCAATTGGGCTCTTTACATATTGCTGAGTTCCACAAGTGGTTTTTTGACATATGTGTTTTCTTGTGCCCAAGGAATTTTATTCTCTTTCATGCATAACACATGCCTGTTCAATTTTATGTTTAAATTCACCAGGTCATTAGTAATGTTTCTACTTGCAGATCTACTTTGGATTTTATCTCTTATTTTGCATATCGTGATTCTTTGTAGCAGGGATAGCCTGATGTAGATATTGGCTGGCATAGGAGTGATTACAGATTTTATCTGTATTAACATAAGTTCAGGTGTTCGCCAGCTCTTTTATGTAACATACATTTTTGTATGTTGCCTCATATATCTACCCTGAATACCAAGTAGTTTCATGAGGTGTACTCAGAGAACATTGACTACATGAAAACATAATTTTATTGTCTTGTTGATTATTTTGAACCTTGAAATGTATGAAGTGAAATACAAGAAGTTGAGTCACAAAAAATGAGTGTCATTTGTGTCACTGTAAAGCCATTTAGAAGTTAAGAATTGTTGGACAAAATAAGAAAGGTGCTGTAGGAGCAGGAGTGTCCTGATTAGGTCCAACAAGTAGAACTGGAGCAGGGATTTGGCTGTCACTGCCTCATATTGGTAAGCAGCTGTGGATGTAACTCTTGTGCCAGGTAAAGGAAAGGTATGCCATGCCTGTCTTGTAGAAACTTCATCTCTGTTCCTTGTAATCTGCTGACATATCTGTCACCATGGGGGACTTAATATTTTGATCTCTTCTCTGTTTATTCAGTTCAGCTTGGTCTGTCTAGTGTCTCCATTAAATATTAATATGTGTAATATTTCCAGGTACTGGATAACGCAGCGACGATGTGAGAAAACTCTTCAGCACCTTCCTGCCACCCCCCATGAGAGGTTACCTTTGCTCCATCACCCAGATCATCCGATGTCCAAGATTGGACGGCATCGTATATTTGTAAGGCTGCATAAACATCCCAATGTTATTTTGGTAAGAAGTTTTTTTTTTTTTGTTTGGGGATGGGGTGGGGGAGTTTGACATTATCTTACTGACAGATTCAGATCTTTGGATGAATGACAGCATGACATACTAAATATGTTGTTAGTGTTGTTGAAATTGAAATTTATTTCTTGTAGGGCTTGAGCAGTATTTACATGCATTGCCTGCACATCTTGTGCAGGAAAATTTTTTCAGTCTCTTGCCTTTCAAGTATATGAATCTCCTTTGTGAAGTCCCCAAATGTTACTGTGCAATTTTCTTCAACTGTCATTGTTGTGTTGTCGTAAAAGCACAGAAAATAAGTGCACAGTAACAGGCTCATGATGAAATGTAATTGCCACTGTAGTGGTTTGTCTCTCTTACTGCTTTAACCCTTAGGCGACTGATGTCATATATATATGGAGCACCCATTCTTGATGTTTCTAGATCACACACAACGACGCAGCACAGTCGGTAGGACTCCTCTGGACGAGTGATCA
>Ga0268261_10003143_pt1 | contig 12041 bp, 13 predicted proteins | sample TergutNc150P1_FD_190353 | JGI IMG/M metagenome (GOLD analysis project Ga0268261, IMG submission 190353) | Nasutitermes corniger P1 segment gut microbial community from laboratory colony in Florida, USA - Nc150 P1 (SPAdes) (version 2) | ecosystem: Host-associated > Arthropoda: Insects >... | reverse complement strand
CCCCCCATAGTAACACTTGATAATTTCTAGTTATATAATTTAGTCTGTAAGTCTGTTCTAACTTAGGAGCAGTGCACACACGCATCCTTCTTCTATGACAACCGAAAAACTTGTGTATCATTCGCTACAACATGTGAAGTTGGTTTGCTTGTTCATATACCCCTACTCTTGTTTGCCTAACCAGTCTGATTGGTCCCATGTAAATTTAGCAGTCTTGTAATAGGCCCTAAACTTTAAAAATATGTATTCTATCTCCCCATTGGTTTCTAATGACTGATGCATTATCTCTTAATGTAATATTTGTAAACCCTGTATCAGCATCTTCTACTGGACAGTTTTAATGTGCTACTGTAAATATCACAGTATCCATCCTCTCTTGATTTGCATCTCGAAAAAGTGTCAAACCCTTGTCTTTTGACTGTCCCAGCAAACTTCAAAACCCAATTAAACTTGACATTGACAAATGCCTAACAAACTAAAATCCCCTTTGTAAATACATTTGGCATCTTCTGTCATGTGCTAACCTCTACTTTTCTCTCTCTTCAGCTATCTGTCTATCCTACTTCACACATAACTCTATCTCACTCTCTGCTCTTATAACCTATCCTTTCCCTTGCTACCATACTGACCTTTGTGTAACTGCCAGATGCTTCTGACCTCCCTCCTATGCAAATATTAGGTATTCCAACATTTCAGAAACTAATTTTGATCCTTCTAATTAAAGTAATTCTTTCCAACGGTTATAACTGACAATGACATAGGTGATGTCACAGACACAAACTTTATACAGTGGACTGATAATACAAACTGTTGACTTTCTGTACCTGTAGTCCAGAGGTTTACAGGAGGTCCCAGTGGGTTACGACAATCCAAGCCACCTCACATCAGTAAGGACCCTTCCACGCTTAGCATTTTGACTGAAAGACAAGGAAGACAAGCCCCATCTATGAGACAACTAAAAAGACTTGACACAAGACACAACAGTCACTGGCTTATGCAATGTAAGAGAATTAGGTGCCATGTGTGTTCCGCCAAAAGCAAAGAAACAAGAACGAAATTCAAGGGTTGAGGATGCAACAAAAAGGTTTGTGTGCTGCGTGATATTTCAAAGTGTATCACATCACACTGCATTTCTGAGGATCAACTGACACTAAAATGGATGATCAGAGTACACAAATGTCAGCAAATATTACCACACACACAAATGTCAGTAAATATTACCATAGTAAATGCTGAAGTGATAATTTTCAATAACGTTTTCTAGATGAAATAATGGGGGTGAGGGGGTGTGGGTTTTAGAGAAGGGGCTGTATGAAGGAACAGAGACTTGTCAGAATGGCCTTTATGTGTGTGTATTTGATTCACTTTGCTAATATGAGAAAAAAATAAGAAACCCTGCCTGGAGACATCTGTAAATAAAGCCTGACTTCTGGAAAAATTTGAAGGCTTTTAATAAAAAAAAAATTGAATCTCATTAGTGATATTTCTAACTAGAGTTAAATTTCACACAATATTTTATTCCTACACAATCTCTTAGACAAATATTATCAAAAAGAGATGTGTAATTATAAATACAGAATATTTTAAAAACAACGTGGTGTTGCAGGATGGTGTTTTTCCATTTTGCTGTTGATATTTAATTCCTGGGACAGTGTTTTCCCATACGGTCATAATGGGTTAGTATTGTTTTCCTGTTTCTCAGAATGGAACTTGTAAGCAGTCTCCTACTAGAGGAGCTATGTAGATGTATTTTTATTCATGCCAAACTGGTAGTACATGGAATATATAAGTGTCCATATTTTATGTTTCATGCCAGATTTTGCAAATCACAAGATAAGTATTAAGGTCATGAAAATATGTCTGCAAATAGAAGCTAATATGTGACATTTTAAATTAATTGATACAATTACTCTGAACTGAAATGCCATAGACCCTCTTATGAATAGAATAGCAGGGGGAGTGCTGATTGTGTGGTACTTCCAAATTGTGTGTGTGTGTGTGTCAGACTGATGCATACATATAATTCACAAATATAATTAACTATTACTTTGGAAGCTAACGTTAATTGGAATTTAATGCATTTCAAATAAAGTCTGCGATGCAGATTTTGAAGAGACCCCTAGACTGCTGCTTCTACATATCAGAATAGGTTGAATATGCATCTGTGTCTGCTGCCTAGTGGTCTTTTTGCTAATTAACAGTCAAGACTGTTAATTTCACATGCTTCCTTTGCAGACAGAAATTCCAGAAACAGCAGATTTTATCTATTATTTGTGAAATCCATGCATACAAGGTCCATTCATAGGAGGGTCTGCAGTACAGAAAAGTCATTACAGTCCTTATTCCTTCTTTATCCATGTACATTCTGCATATAATTCATTATTCTTTATTTCCCTTTCAGTCTGTGTAACTGTACATTTAATAGAGGATTGCCATTTTTTAGCAGAGCTATGATTTACTTTCTTTTGTTGTGTAATAAGAACTGGCCATTATGTCCAGTAGGTATGAAGCTGAAGTTTCCTGTGATATGACAGTGTGGTGGCTAGTAAATATTTGTCCACATCTATGAGGAACACGTTTCCTCCAGAATGTGGGTAGTGTGTACCAATAATACCCAAAATGACTTGAATTTTCACCATGACTGCCACTTGAATCTTAAATCATTTCCAGTTCCAAGGTTTTCTGTATTTCCAGAACCACTAGTCGAATCCATGCTGTTACACCCTGTATTGAAAGCAGAAACAACTGATGATTTTCTGTTTCAGTTTCAGATGTTCCTGATGTGGGACCCAATGGAAAACCGTTCTCCTGTGAAAAGTGTCATTCTCCATTCATTGTCAATCCAGCAAGGAGACATAAGCCCGACTCAAAAAGGAAATACAGACCACGGAAAGTAACTGATTTAGTAACGAAGCAAGTTCTTCTGGTGTGCAATGCTTGTGGACTTTCCATGGTCAGATCAAAAAAGGAGAGGCATAAAAAGGTTTGTTTGTGTCACAAAACTGCTTTTAGTTTATGCTGATAATTTTAACACCTTGCCATCGGGCCACATAGAAAGTCATGATTCCCATCCCATGCATTGTTGACAGGAAACAAATTTCTGCATTTTCTTACACCACGTCCTGCACATGCATTTGTCAGCTGGTCTGGCTCACTTTTTGCTTCAAGGTTATTGACAGCTTGATGCAAGATGCTTGGGTCTCAAGTTACAAACAGACCGTTTGACCCCCTATTCTGAGAACTATAAGACTGCAACAAAGTGACCACTCATTCAGATACTGTCTCTGTTTTCCTTCAGTTGCAACCATGGCTTTGTGTAGCAATGTTCTGCAAGAGGATGATATTTTGTGTGAGTTATATGCGGATACACGTTCTGCTGTCTCTGATTATAGTGACAATGAAATTTTGGACAGTGACAGTGACATCCCCACAACTAGTTCACGTAAACAGTTGCGATCTTCTACTGGTCCACTGACCCCACAATTTCCACACCCATTTTTCCTCACACTTTGAGTAGGAACCATTTTGAATCCATTTAGCAGGCCTGGCATTTTAGTGACAACAACCCGCAAACACAGGATTCAGGGCAGCTATTCAAAATTTGGCCTGTGTCTGAATATTTTACACAGAAATTTAGGTCAGTATACAGCCCAAAACAAGAACTGTTACTTGAAGAAGCCGTGATCCCATGGCGGGGTCGCCTGAAATTTAGGATATACAATCCAGGGAAAATAACAAAATATGGAGTGCTGGTGAGAATGGTGAGGCGGTATCAGGTTATATCTGCAACATGGAGATATACGAGGTGTAGTCAATAAGTTTCCGGACAGTTGACTTGAAACACAGAAAGGCTTACCTTAGACATTAGGGGCCAGCATCACCTTCAAAGTAGTCCCCTTCTGAGGCTTGACAATGATCCCAGCGGCGCTGCCAGTCTGAAGCATTCCTGGAAGTCATTTTCTTGTAGCGTGTTCAGGATGGCTTGCGACTCTGCTTGAATTTCCTCCACCGTCTGAAATCTTTGCCCCTTAAGCTTCATTTTCAGTTTTGGAAATAAGAAAAAGTCGCTGGGTGCAAGGTCGGGCAAGTAGGGAGGATGTGGCACCAAAGTCATGTTGTTATCGGTCAAAAACCGTCGAGTCAGGAGGACAGCATGGGCTGGCGCATTGTCATGGTGGAGCAGCCATGTGTTGTTCTGCCACTGATCAGGTCGCTTCCTTTGCACATTCTCCCGTAGACATCTCAAAACTTCAACATAGAATGCAGCATTAACTGTTTGACCAGGAGGAACAAATTCTTTGTGAACAATTTCCTTCTGATCAAAGAAACAAATCAACATTGACTTGATGTTGCTTCTCACTTGCCTTGCCGTCTTTGGTCGAGGTGACCTCGGACTTTTTCATTGACAGGATTGAGTTTTGGTTTCCAGGTCGTAGGCGTAAACCCAGGTTTCGTCACCCATAATTACATTCGAAAGAAAGCTGGGGTTGTTAGCAGCATTTTCTTTGAGGTCCAAGTAAACGTAAAGTCGTTGCTGTTTTTGGTCGACACTCAGGAGTCTTGGCACGAACTTTGATGTAACATGTCGCATCTTCAAATCTTCTGTTAAAATTTTATGACAAGTTCCATGACTAATTCCCACTAGCATACTGACTTCATCAATGGTATGACGACGGTCCTCGCAGATAATCTGACGCACTCTCTCAGTCACTTCTGGCATTGAACTGGACACCGGTCGACCAGAGCGTTTGTCATCATCAATCAAAGTTCTGCCTGCCTTAAACCGAGAAAACCACTGAAATGTTTGGGAATAACCCATAGCTTGTTTCCCAAAAGCTATCTTCGTCATTTCATAGCATTCTGTAGCAGTTTTCCCTAACTTGAAACAGAATTTGATGTAAGCGCATTGTTCATGGAAATCCGCCATCTTGATAATCGCAGAGAGAACGTTGCACCTCTTGATAAAAGCTAGAGTAACATCACACACGATGCTCACAGAAAGCTGGCTTTCAGCACACTAGCCCATGATACCTTGGGAATAACACCAGTAACGGCTGGTGTGGTAACTACGCTCTGTACGAGCGCAAAAAATTCAGTCCGAGAACTTATTGACTACACCTCGTACTCAGCTGAGGAAAAGAATTTGGAGGACACAGTGTTATCACTTTTAGACAGAAACTTAGTCTAAAATCATCACATCTATCAAGACAATTTTTATAACAGTGTGAGATTAGCTCAAATGTTGCTCAACAGAAACGTGAGGGTCTGCAGCACTATGAGGGCTAAGAGGGGCAATCCACATCACCTAGAAGGGGAAGGCAAGCGCTTGAAAAAGGGCATCAGCGTTCCGGAGGAGAGGTGACATAATGGTGCAAGTGTGGAAGGGCAGGACTTGTGCAAATGATAAGTACGATCCATGATGCAACAATTGTAAACACAGGGCAGAAAGGCAGGAAAACAAACTTGGAAATAAAGAAACCTTGTGCTGTTGTCCAGTACAATTAATTCATAAAGGGCGCAGAAAGGACAGGCCAGTACCTCAGTTATTACTCAGTTCTGAGAAAAACTGTAAAATAGTCGAAAAAGATGGTACTGTATCTGCTAAACTGTGCACCCTTCAATGCATTTTTTGTGTACAGGACACTAAATACAAATGAAAAAGTAAAGTACAAGAACTTTCTGCACAAGGTAGGAAGGTACGGGATATCAGAAGTCCAGAATCGAAGTGGGTCAAGTTCTGATGACCCTCAGTTGCCAGAGAAGCCAACAAAACCAAGGGGGCCTAAACAGGACCCGCCAGGCAGACTGTCTGGTGATTTCAGAATATACAAACTTGAAGAAATTGTTGCTGGTGGGAAGGGAAAAAAGAAGTATTCTGCAAAACAGTGTCAAGTGTGTGCTGCACATAAGAAGCAAAGTGAAACTAGAAACATTTGTAAATTCTGCATTATTCTGCTTCACAAAGGGTCTTGTTTTGAGAAATACCCTTCAGTGACGAACTACTAGACTACTACAGTGTCAAACCATAAGTAAGATTATGTTATGGGTTTGAACATTCAAAGCGTTTAAAATGTCCGGGAACTGGGGGTATTTAATTAAAAGACCATCCAGTCGGCAGATGTTAATATGTTTGGTGGAACCATACATACTAGAAAGAAAAACACAGAAGCTTTAGTAGTTGTCAGTAAGGAGATTGGACTAGATGTAAATGCCGATAAAACTAAGTACACGGTCATGTCTCAAGATCAGAATGCAGGGCAAAGTCACAATATAAAAACTGTTAATAGTTCCTTTGAAAGGATGGAAGAGTTCAAGCCTTTGGGAACAACCTCAACAAATCGAAATTATATTCAGGAAAAAATTAACAGCGGATTGAAGTCAGGGAATACTTGCTGTCATTCAGTGCAGAATCTTTTGTCTTCCAGTTTGCTGTCCAGAAATATAAAGATTAAGATGTATATAACTGTAATTTTGACCGTTGTTTTGTATGGGTGTGAAACTTGGTTGCTCACATTGAGGGAGGTACAGGGTGGGGCAAAAACAATTAGATGATTAATAACTTGAAAATGAACACTTTAATTGAAAATTAAATCACAACTAGCTAAACAATGGTAAGCAACATGGAAAAGCATTACGTTTTCAAGTCACTCTTTGAAGATAATATCACTCAGGTGAGCTCCATTGGAGGTAAGGCACATCTCTGCACGTTGTCTGACATTGTCCATGACTTTCCACTCGGCGCACATTTTCCGGTGTTTGTACAGTTCAAGGGCGACCAGGAGGCTTCTTGTTGACAATAGATGCAGTAGTCCTGAATTGTGTAACCCAATTCAATATTGTTTGGCTTGTCAGAACCTTTCCGTTCCTCCCAATGTCAAAATGTTTTCGAAAAACACGCTGTGTTACATTAGCGGAATCATTGTTTTTAAAAAATGTTTCCACAGCAAACGCTCGATGCTCTTCTGACCAACGCTGCTTGATGACTGAAAGCTTCAAACCGCTCTACCCAGTGATGTGTGTTTCACCGCGTCACCTACAAAGATGTCGGCATGGCGCTAAATTTAAATCGTCTAATTGTTTCTGCCCCACCCTATATGTAGGCTGAGGGTGTTTGAGAATAGGGTGTTGAGGAGAATATTTGGGCCTAAGAGGGATGTGGTGACAGGGGAGTGGAGAAAACTACATAACTTGGAGCTTAATGATATGTACTCACCAAATATTATTCAGGTGATGAAGTCGAGAAGAATGAGATGGGTGCGGTATGTATCACATATGGGAGAGAGTAGAGGTTTATACAGGGTTTTGGTGGGGAAACCTGAGGGAAAGAGACCACTTGGAAGACCCAGGGATAGATGGGGGAATAATATGAAAAAGGATCTTTAGGAAATGGGTGGGGGGACATGGAGTGAATTGATCTGGCTCAGGATGTGGGACAGGTGGCTGGCTCTCATAAACATGGTAATGAACCTTTGGGTTCCATAAAATACAGGGAATTTCTTGACTTGTTGAGAACTGACAAGCTTCTCAAGAAGGACTGTGCTCCACTGAGTAAGTAAATAAGGGAATTGTGTCCGCATTTGAATTTGTTTTTTTGTTTGTTTTTTCACTGATGTGTATGGTACACAACTTAGAAAGTTTATTTAAATGCAAAGCACTTATTTTGAAATACATGTATACAGAAGCTCAAGGTTAAAAATAATATACGTACAGACTGTTCCGCCACATAATGGCCACACTTCAGGAGCTTGTTTTGGTTTGGGTGGTTGGAGTACTGAGATGACCAATGATCTCTGTCTAGCACCAAACTTAAGAATGAGTGCAGCTGTTGTTGCACTCCTTTGTATCTTTATGCATGCTTGCATGGGACAATATTACCTTATGTTACCTTTTATCTAATTGCATAAACTTTGCCCAAAACAATTTGGCCCGTTAACCAAAATCAGTAAGTTTCTGTAAAATGGTCACACCACGATGTGCCGGCGTTTCATGGCAGAGACAGGGGTGTTCATTTGCTGTCCAATCCATGTGGGATTTGTGGTTCACCAGCTGCCACTAGGACAGTTTTTCTGCAAGTTATTTGGCTTTCTTCTGTCAGCATAATTTTACCAATGCTCAGTATTAATTAATTTGTGTATCACTGAGGCTATATAATCTCATTAATTGACATTTATGTTAAATAGTGCACTCTACTGTGCACTACATTCTGAATATTTTCTGTTCATTGGTACTGCACAGTTGTTTATGAAATGTTAGTAACACTAAAATACTGAATGGTGTCCAATGTTGCAAGGAACTACTGTGAAGACACAGTATTGTTGGATTTGATTGTACCCTAAGTAGCCTTGTCACACTTCTGTGAAGTTGCTGTTATGCCCTGGTTGTGAAAGGGATTGAAACTGGAAATGAAAATAACCTTTAATTGCAAAGGATATTTGCAAGTACCAGTGAGGCTAAAAGGTGTGTTGCAGGAGTCAGTCGTTCTCTGAAAAGGAGACTGCCAGTATTGCTTCAGCAAATGATAGGATGTCTGGAATTGCTGCATATTACTACTGAGAGTCTTTTTAGAAGGAGATAAGTTGGATTGAATGTTTTGACATGCAGTAACTGACTCCATGGAGCAAAATCCTTCTTCAGAAGCAGATAGTCACTCAGCTGGTTGAGAAATTTCCAAATCTTTATGAAACTTATACATTCATATCCATGGTCTGATATTGTTTTACCTTCAAAACATCAGTTCCATATCAGAACTTATGTGCACAGTTCTTACATTTTGCCTTATCAAGATCTGTGTTTCACTATTAGAGTGTTACTGTGTACAGGAACCTCCAACACAGGAAGAAAAGGACTGTTACATGAAAAAGGCTGCTGAATTCGCAGCATCGCTGGCTGCATCCCTTGAGGATCCTGATGCTTGTCGCCTTTACTGTCCAGCATTTAAATCATCAGCTTGTCAGTGTTTACAGAAGTACATAACTGAAAATGGTAATGAAGTATTTTTTATTATGTGAGATATTGGGCTGCTAGTTTGTTTTAGACACTAAGTGCAATACAGTTCGAATTAAGCAGAATTAATGACAAGTAACTGTAATTACATAGTATTGTAAGATGGGGTGTGGGGACTGACAGGAATGATCAGAAAGTGATAATTTTATTTGGACTTCTGACTACAGTTCACTTTGATAACTGAAATGAGAAATCCATTCCAAATACATGACAGGTGTAATGATAAGTTCCATATTTATGTTTTTAAGTGGTTGGCTTGTGTGTTTGGTCAGATGCATGAGCTCATGTTTTTTCTCTAAATGCATTGAGAGGAGGAGAGAAACCCATACCATCTTATCTGGAGTTGAATAGTTCAGTATGAGACCTGAGGCAAATTTCTTTTGTTCTGCTGCATGGATGTGTGTGTGTTTTTTGTATATACACCAAGTCCTAGTTTTGCATGCCAGTTGTTCCTGAAAAAGTGAGCATAAGTCAAAAAGATGTACATAAAAAATGATTCCCATTAAAAAAGGGCTTAAATAATGTAAATAAACCAGTGAAATGTTGTTAAACTGAAAATGAGAAAATGCAGATTAGGAATTGTTGTAAATTGGCAAGGGTCATTACAGTGAAAAGAAATGCAACAAACAGGCATAAAACAGGGCCATGGTGTATTAGTTCCATGTTCATGTCTATATTCCATGCAACAGTTCAGTTTGTTTCCTGTCAGAGTAATAAAATAGTTATGTTGTGAGATTTTTACACTGTTGGTTTTGCTGTATGAATAATTAGGTTACTTTCAAGTGTGGTGTTATTTAACGGCTGTTGGGAAATTAACACGCCTTTCAGAGTTTAATTTTAATTTTAGGTAAGAGCCAAGAAGGGTCAAAAGACAGAGCCTTGCATTTACTGTCACTTCTGAAGGAGGCTGGTCATTTGGCAAAACAAAAGAATGTCCAGCATACAAATGAGGTACTGGTTGTCTTGTTTCCAGGCACTGTGCTTCTCTGTCATGCCACAGCATATGTTTCGAGATCATGCTTGCTCCTTTCATCATGCTTTGGAATTGCACATTGTAATTAGTATTTTCCAGCATCAGTCACTTATGTGAAGATGCTTAAATTGTATGAAGGCAACATATGGACTACAGTTTAAAACATACTTCATTATCTGGAATAGTGTCACTGAAACAACTAGCTGAAAATTTTCCTTTTTATTACATTCTGGTCTTTTAAAATATTTTGTTTACTATCTTAATATATCCTTTGTGTTTCCTGATTTTTAATCAATGTGCTTAGACAACCAACAGAAGTATTTCAAGCTTTTGCTTATATTTTGTTACATGACATTATATAAATGTATCCACTTAGATGTAGTATTTTGTATTTTATAACAGCAATAAACTGGACATTTGTAACATATCTAATTTTGTGATATTTTGCCTTCCAGAAGGCAGAGCATGTTTTTTCCAGTGACTTGAAGTATTTAAAGAAATTTGGTATTCGTGAGTTACCGAGTAACACAGAACTAGGTGCACCATCAGAGAGTGAACATCATGGACAACAAAAGCCTCAAGTTTCTTACGGCCTACATAGGCGCAGAAGTAAAGACTTTGAGGCATTTGTGCTTAAAAACCGACAGTATCTCAGAGAGGAACTTCATTTGTGTGAAAAGGCTTCACAGAGAATTCTCATGTATTCAAACAACTTCTTGCACAAGAAACTGAAAACCTCTCTTGGCAGGTACGTAAAATGTTCATAAAATCAAACATCTGGTTTGGAAAGGAACTATTTCTTTCATTAATATGCCAGTGCACTGTGGTTCAGGCCAGTTGAATTCAGGTGAGAAATTTGATGTAGATGTTCTGTGAAGATTTAATTGGATGACTATAACTTAAGTGGCAACGAGTATTTGTTTATTATGAAGGAATTTGTTAGTGACTGCACTTTATGTGCATTAAATCTGAAGTGTGAATTAGGTTGAATGATGTTATTTCTGTGAATATGAGTTAACATATGGTGTCTTCTAGAAAACCCACCTACATACTGCATGACAAGATAACTTTAACTGACAACTCTCAGGCAGGAATAATAGCAGGTAGGAGATGTAGAGTCTTTAAATGTATCCCCTGATGAGATTAATATGTTCCTGCTGTCCAGCATAGTGTTGATCAACCCATAAATGTTGGGCTTTGCGTCTTCTCCTCAAGCGGCCAAAAATGGCAGCTCTCTCAATTTTGAGGAATGCTTCAAGTGCTAAGTTCTGTTTACAGTAAAAGATATGATATCTGGCACTGGATGATCCAGAAAGTTCTGTTAATTGGAAATTAACTAAGAGGCCCATTACATTTCACTGTTCTCCCATCTGGCAGCACTCAGCACTGATTCTGTGAGTTCAGCCATTTATTAGCAGTGTCTTTTTTTTTTTTTTTAAATTGTGTATTATATACACCATGTTAACACAAGCAGTTATGAAAAGGGAATAAGATGTGCAGGAGGGAAAACAGGACAGGATATAAAATGAGAAATTAAATGGGTAGGTCTCTCCGTGGGATTGCTAGGTATGTGGAGATACATATTGGGTGTAACATTCTAATATGTAGAAAACTGTATTCCCAGAGGTGCCAGATATTGCAGCTTTTACTGAAAATTTTGAAGTGCTATTTCTACTGACTTGGTGCCAAGGGCACTCTCTTAATATATCTAACTACCACATTTTGTTGTTCTTAGTAAAAATGTTGAGGTACAGGATGCCATGATGTTATCATCTGTGTTGAAGCTTAAGCATAATTTGTACCTTGAAGAAACTCATTACATACTGTGTATAAACCCTGTAACATTAATAATAGAGCAAACCGTTTCTAATCTGGTCCCAGTTAACACATTGAGGACGGGGTCATTTAAATTGTTTAAACCCCAGTTCCCGGGGTTTAAACAATTTTAATCAACTTTTATACTGTGTTTCTTTAAAAATTTATAACAAATTCGCTAACTATTTTTGTGAACTGAAATTTTCAGGAAATACTCACCAAAGACCCTAGTAGTGCTTGAGGGTGTGAT
>Ga0268261_10003142_pt1 | contig 12042 bp, 5 predicted proteins | sample TergutNc150P1_FD_190353 | JGI IMG/M metagenome (GOLD analysis project Ga0268261, IMG submission 190353) | Nasutitermes corniger P1 segment gut microbial community from laboratory colony in Florida, USA - Nc150 P1 (SPAdes) (version 2) | ecosystem: Host-associated > Arthropoda: Insects > Digestive... | reverse complement strand
TGGATATTTGTCTGTTGTGAGTGTCGTGTGTTGTCAGGTAGAGGTCTCTGCGACGAGCTGATCACTCGTCCAGAGGAGTCCTACCGACTGTGCTGCGTCGTTGTGTGTGATCTAGAAACAACAAGATTAGCCGCTCCATATATATATATATATATGACATTAGTAACCTAAGGGTTAACTTTGTGTGCAACTACAGGGCAACCCCTCATTTTTCAGCTGACAGTTAGGAAAACAACATGCTTGCCTTATATTTAGGTAAATACAGTAGTTTCCTTTTTTCACTGTGTCCTTCACAGGTGACACATTTTTGCAGCACTCCACCCCATTTCTCAAATACATGACACCCCATTTCTCAAATACATGAAGTAGATCATCTTCTGACACCTTCAGTAGGACTGCAGCAGTGACTTGCATCTCCTCCATATTGGGGCCAAGTTTCTGCCCTCACAATTCATGTTTAAGCATGAGCAAAGCCCAGAATCATTTGTGCAATACATAGCTGTGCAATGTCTTGGAACAAAAACCACTGTTTTGTAAGGAACTCAGGTCTCTTTTTCTGCATAATGTGTTCTCCATTGCAATGTTAGGAATATAAACATTACTGTTCCAAAGGTGCCGTGTCCTTTCTTCACTCACGGTGAGCCACTTTATTACCACACTTGAATTACGCTTTTACTCCAGGTCATAGCATCTTATCTACAACTCGTTACAGGTGATAACGGACAATAAGAATTTAGTGTTATGGTCAAAAAGAGTCAAATTTCACTTGCAGACCTCCATGCACATTCATTTCTGGTCACTGGTGAGATCATGAACAACCCAGTCTGTGCAAACGAGCAGCACATCTAATTTCAGTGGTACTATGTGCTAGATCCTTTCCAGTGACACATAAGATAGAAGACAATTCCCATAATGTGAATCTTCTGTCCTACATCAGCAATTTTTTAGCTTCTTAATACAGACATTTGCGACAGCAGTGCTTTGTATCTCACTTTGAACATCATCAACCACCTACTTGTCCCCTTCTTAAAAATGGTTCCATCATATAATAACTAAAGGTCTGCTCATTATGTCTGGTCCACAGCTTCCTGAACATACACAATGTTTCTTTACTGCTTTTCTTTAGGATCGCACTTTATTCTGTAACACATACCTGCTTGCAATGAGTGAAAAAATATTCTCTGCCATAAACAGGAAAATTGATCTTATCAAATATCTCATACAAATTGACCTCTAACAGAAGAATATTCCTGGGAGCAGTTACTCATCACACTTCAGACTGCAATGTAATGCATGCCTGTTACTAATCTTGACTATTGCAGGCAAACTGAACTGCCTGACTCATTACTTACAAACTTCTGTTGCACATGCCAAAAATTATAAAAAATAAAAAGGACAAGTCTACCTCAGAACTTGAGAATAGTTAACTTTTAATCTTTACAATGTGTCTGCCCTGCTAAGCAATCAAAGGTGTCAGGTTCAAAACCTGTTTGTCATTCACTATGCACTGCAATTTGGATTTATTTTCATTGTGCCTTTGTTTATTCAGAATACACATGAAGATGGCATTTGGATGAACATGGTGCATTACACATGTCAGAAAGATATAAATGTTTTTATTCGTGACCAAATAAATTACATTTTTGTAAAAACAGAGCACACTCTTAATACATCACTTTACAGCTCAGTCATTGACTGGCTGTGCAGACAACAAGGTTGCAATTCTCGGCAAGGGGAGGAGTATTTCTTATTTCCACCATGCCCAGGGCTAACCAATCAATGCGGCCTCATATCCATTGGATTACTGGGGCTGCAGTCTTCTAAGTTTGCAAATGATCACTCACTGCCATCAAAGTTATGGACGCATACAGATTTACCTTCACTCTCCCACACACTTTCAAGGAATAGTGCTGTGGAGCAGGGGCAATTTCACCTTCTACCTTTGCTGTTCAATAAATATGATAAATATCTGTAACAACTAGAATCTGAATCCCAATCCCCCCCCCCAAGTTCAAAAACAACATTACCTACAGGTACATTTTCTGAGGACTAGATACTACCCACTTCATCATTATTTATATAATATTTACATTTATATGCAACTCTCTTTCAAATCTTTTTGACATCATTATTGGCAACAAAAATCTAAGACATAACATTTATGCAAAAGAACATGATTTACATGAAATGGTGAAAACTTCAAGCCAAGCGGAAAAGTTATGACCCAGTCTATATGAAGATCGAGAAACGTTACTAGGTTGTGTTTCATTCCACATTGCAAAATTTTGGAAAGTGCATGTTTCTAATATTGATACCTTATTGCAGAATTGAGAAGTAACAACGAAGTGTGAATTATAAGAACAGGTCACTTGTCACTGTTTCCTTTAACCATTAAGTGGTTGTGTTGGGTCTAAGAGTGGGGTGGGTTTACTTCCAAGCAGCAAAGGTTTCTATCCCCTTCTTCCCTCTACTTCACCAGTACTGCAGAGTCTGTTCTTCTGGGATATGACACTGCACCAATAAGTAATGAAACCTCGATGTTTCAGGCAATGTATTGTCTTCATCCTTCATAGTCAAGTGTCCATGAACAATGCCACAGTTATGGGTGGCCGAACATATATGGAAAGTAATTGATGACTGGCTAACTGGAAGGGTTAAGGAGCCAATCACAGAGCAACTGGAGGAGTAGGATGTAAAACTGTGTTCCTGGGAAGTGAAAAGACTGAGGCATATTGAGGGCTAATCACCACTGGTCACCCATGGGAGAGTGGATGTTCAGCAACCAGCAGCACAGGGCTGAAGAGAAACAATACAAGTGACAAGAAGCAGCTTCAGCCACCACACCACATAAGCAAAGTGGCCAGCCACATCACTTCCTATGTACCACCACTGTCACCCAATTAAGGGTTAGCAGCCCATAGACAAAACCAGCCTTCTGCACGTGTGCATGAGACCTGAAAAGGGCAGGGATTAGGATGAAGTGAAGAAGTAGAATGGAGGTGAGTTAAGGTAAAGCAAGTTGTGGAAGATGAAGGGTTGTTGGGCTGGTAGTAAGGGAGAAGTGCAGGAAAGAAATCTTAGTAGATCCAGAAGCCATCAGCATCACTTGAAAACTCTCAGCAAAAAGACATGGCTAAAACAATTTTCTATCTTTGGACCCAACAGACCCACTGTGCCCAGTAGGAGCAGTTCTCATGAAGGTACATTTTAAACTTCTATTTCCACACCTGTTACATATTTTCTGCAATACATTTTTTGTTGAGGGACATTCTGTTTCACTGACTGTAAGCAACATGGAGGAAATACAGCCTCCTGACTGACAAAAACTACACCGAAGGATTCAGGTGAAGAGAACATAGAGAAATGAGTTGTGAAAACATGGTTCTTGATGAGATGAATTGACTGCTGGAAGAATTCTCTGAAGAAAGTTAAAACCTGTGATTTGGCAGACCAAGAAATTCAGAGACCCCAAAACAAGAAAAAGACAAAACTAAGGAGCAAATATGCGATAAACTGTAATTGGTCCATTATATAAACATCTCAGGCTAATTCCTTTGCACCATTTAAACAAACATGAACTTTGAGAAGCAGGCAGAGGCAACATTAATCAATTCCCAAAAGTCTAAACAAAAATGATGTATTTTAGTAAACCATGTGAAGTTTAACAATTATGAAACGCAAGAGGAGAGAAGGAAAGTGTACCAACAAGTGGCTGCAATTCATATAAGAATGTGCTCAAAACTGCCTGACTGCTAAGAATAAATATTTTTTAATTATGTGATGTTGCACTGAACAGTCCAGTAACCAATTACCTTCATTTCAGAGTAATCAAGTAAAAAGCACAGAATTCAGGAGACAGGTTAGAGAACTATATACAGTGGGACAACTTGGTCAAGAAAAGTTTGAACAGTGTGTTTGAGGTATTAAAATGAAAATCAGAGCAGTGGTGGGTAAAATTCCAGAACAGCCTTCTTCAGCATCTGGACAAATACCAGTTGTGAGGGCAGAACAGAAAAATTTACTGTCTTCAAGAAGTGCTTCATATATTTATGCTTGGAGCACATGACCATTCATGTCAATCTTGTTTTCTGGGAGAGAAGACTCCAAATAATTATCCAAATAAAAAGTATGCTCATTTTCATTGATTCTAGACATGCTTGTGTTTCTTGTATTCTAGGAAATCAGCATATGATCTGCAGTGATCACTATGACAAAGTTTTGTTTTTACAATAGTAAATATCAAAACAGTTAAAATTCATACCTTTTTATACTCTGTAGCTTGAGGGCCCATTATGATAACATTTTTGTGATGTGCAATTAGTATAATACCTACTAATTTGAGGTAAATATAAATTTTCTCTTCATGGTTAATTCTGCATTATTTACAAGCATTAGCCTCCCAGTTCCTCAGACCCAACACACCTGATCACAATACACAGTGGTGGGCATGACCAATGTAAGGTTAGAATGCACACTTTTCTTCATAAACAACACAAAGGTAACACATTTGTTAGAGAGACAATAATTATGAAATTAAGAATTCATATATTATTCACACTAACAAAACTTCGTTATAACCTTCACTCATATTGGGATGTCATAAGGTATGCACCTAGGAGAACCACTCGAAGTAGCAGTTCAGAAAACTGTTCTGGAGCACAGAGAAATATTATAACATTACCCACAAGCCAATTTGAATTTAAAAAGTGCTTTTGAACTATTGTATCATGGCATCATATAGGACAGTACCTACAGAGTGTCTGAAAGCAGTCATTTGATTAAGAATTACTTTGTATTGCTTGATTCCTTGTTTCTAATGTTATAAAGGAGCACAGCATGTGCTGTGGAATCCCCTTACAAGTTCCCCGTGTGTCTCTCTGGACCTACTTACATGGGAAATTAGTGCTGCTGACTTGCATCTGGGAAATATGGTATTCAAATTTAATCAGATCTACCAATTATCCTCAATGAAGATTTCTGTGGTCTTCTGCAGTATCTAAAAGTAAAACCTAAAAATGTAATCCTTGTAAGGCCAGAACACATAAAACCAATGTCAAGTAATTTCATTATTTGTTGCAGGTATATGAAATACTTAACATGGGATACTTGTGGAACACTTCTGAACCCCTGTATAGCAGCTACTGTTTCTCTGAAACTCAAGAATATCAAATGCATTTGGTCTCAGTCAATGCAGCCACAAAGAATGTGTAAAATGACTTGTGTCACATGAAACTTATGGAAATTGGCATCATGAAGGGCAAGGAAAACACATCACTAAGACATGATCTCTGGCCTTCATACATCACCTAACCTGTGTGTATGTGTGTGGCTAAAGCCTTATCAAACCAACAAAAGGCCTCATCTAGCATGTGTATTACTTATTATCATCTAATTGATGAAAGGTTCAGATACAGTATATTTAATGTTTATAATTTGGTACTTCCCGTAATACCAAGCTCAGAAGAAACTTCGTATGTGCTACACACAGTGAAGCCTTGATCTCAAACATTTCCCCTTGTAGCACACAACTCCACAGTAAATACAGGGTGCATATTAACTACATAGAACAATACACCCAGTTTTTACAGAAATTTAATTTTATCAGATTTTAGTAGTTAATATGCTGGCATTCAATGACCATGTAGGAAGTGTGAGACATACTTTGTAACACTGAGTGGCATTATAACAGTTTGCTTGGACTCCTTGTAACCTCGTAAATTAACCTGATGATGATCGTGACGGCAACTGAAACATGATGGTAATGAATAATGTGTGATAAACACATTTTACATATGTGCATTTGTTGGTCTTATTGTGTGAAATGAAATAACCATTTAATGCATGGATATGGAACATAATGAACTTGTATCAAGAGATTTTACACCAGAAAATTACCAACAACAATAATAACAACAACAACAACAGGCAGGTGAAGTGTATTGTAAAGGTACATTTCTAAACTGCATTTTGTCATAATCCACAAAGCTCATCTAATTTTAAATTAAAGTTTAAAAAAAAAGTCACTGAACTTTGAGTGGGGTCATGCAGTGAAGTGCAGTAATATTTTCAACCAAAACATATGAGATAATAATAAACGAAATAAAATGTGTAACAGCCATCCATGAGAAATACAGCATTCTGAACAGTGTGCCGGCTTTGAATCTGAAGGAAGCCCAAATGCACTGAATAACACAGGACTGAAGATCAGGCTGAACTTGATAAATACTGCAATTAATATGGTAAAGAATAAAACCTCTTATTTTGACATTTGTAAGACTGTGCATCGTAATATATCTCTATAGTAAAACAAACCAGATGCACAATATCTCAGATTTATTTTACGAGTATTTTGGAACAACACTCTACATGTTTCGGACGGTCTAGCAAGCAGCCACAGTACCTGTATGACATACACCCGATGCTGTATGTACAGTCTTAAGACTCCTGATGATGGATGGAAAGACCGTCCAAAACATGTAGAGTGTTGTTCCAAAATAAAATAAAATAAATCTGAGATATTGTGCATCTGGTTGGTTTTACTATAGAAAAGCTTTTATGTTATCAATGGAGGATTACATGGGTGCTGGGTGAGGCTATATTGCAGCGATTGTGGCCAAAGGACTAAAGAAAGCTGGTGGCTTATACATTTCTGATTGTAAACACGTACCCCATCCCTATTTGTGTAACATTCTTCGGATATTGTCATTTTTAGAACACAAGAACAAGAAAAGCAGGTTATGAAAATGACTAAAGCTAGCAGAAATTAAAATCTTAGTCTTCGACCAAAAACACTGTATAAAACACCTTAGTGCAACAAAATACAAAAATTGACAACAACAGACTTTGCCGATTCACAGCCTCTAGTCAAAATCAAGTTCACTGTACCGGCTGACTAAGGGCTGGCAATGTCAGACAATGGATTCAACAGCTACTGATTTGTTGGAGTTACTGTACATACTTTACAGAATACCAAATAACACAAAACTAATATAATACACCCCCAAATTAATTTTGGCACAGTATATGAAACTTTAACTGATGGTCCCAACATGGTAAAATGTGAAGTGGATCCAACTTGACTATCTTATACCCAGCTGTACACAGTAAATTAATGTTACTAGGGACAACAAGGCCTCCAAAAGTCTTGACATCAACTGCTGTGGTATTCCTGACTCCTTTTCTCCTACTCCATCAACTTCTTTAGTTACACAGACTCCAGAAAGACACATAAGGGCACCCTGATGACCCAGAACTAGAAGATGAAGGATACCCAAATGGAATACTTCTCTGATTAGCTGCACAGCCCAAGAGTATAGGACCAGTAACAAAAAATTACCTGTAAGAACTTAGGTCAGTATAGGTACTATTTGATAATCCAGAATATTCGATAATTTGACACCTGTCTGATCCTGTGAGAGTAAGAGTAAGAGAATTTTTTTGTACATAAACACGAACGCAAGGTAGAGGTACCATAATCAAACACGATAAAGCTTTGAAATGAAAAGCAACCAATACATTCAGATCTGAGGTTTTCACAGCAGTGTGGATTCATATTGTGAACTTCTCAACTGTTATGGAATGGGTCTGATGGGTCAAGATGGATGTTTCTAGGAACATAATGCCTCCCACTCCAGGGTAAACGTTCTTTCCTCTGCTCCGAAGGAGCTACAACATGTCACAACCCAGAAAACCACCATATAAAAAGCAGTCAAGTTCAGCCTAAGCCTCTCTTATGCAGTAATGTGAAAGAGAAACAGAAAAATTAAGTGACAAATATGCATCTAATGTTGGTGACAGAAGGTTAGTTTTCAGGCTGCAGCAACCCCTGTTCGTACAATCCCAGAACACACCATTTAGTTTCATATGTTTTACATCATCTGATGAAAAGAAACAGTCAAAAATAAAGGAAATTTAATTTAATTACATTCCATGTAACTCATTTGTAGTTGTGCACACTCCCTGCAAATAGCCAAATTATTTACAATAGTAAGAAAGTACACCCAAATGATAATTGTAACAATATTTCCAAAATAAAATTAATCTTACATTCCAAGTGTGGCAGTTTGAAACAACCTAGAGAGGGAACAATTATAGTTTGCTGGACAGTCACAGGTATGCAATGTAAGCATCTGGACCACAGCCACTTAAATGCTTCTTTTTCTTCAAACTTTTTTTTAGTTGAACATTTCATGTTATTATGGCCATAGCAGGACATCACAACAGATCGTAGCACCTATTAAAGCAACTAATAAATTATTTTATACTTTGTTTACTGTACAGAGACTCAAAGTAAGGATGAAGTTTACTGCTGAACCTGCAGGAAAGAATACTTTTTAAAATTGATTTACTTCCTTCTGAAAGACAATTTACATAAAAAAGGACTTTCTTCACGCAAAAATATGACATTGCTCATTCAATGTAAAAAAGCATTCCACTCATTTTGTGTATAAAAAAAGTGCTGGGTCTAACACGCCAGATTCAGCTTCTTTTTCATTTGGTGTGGTTGGTCAAGAAATACTTAATGCAAAATTGTCATATCGATTTCACAATTTGGCCAGAAGTGCACATACACAATGTACTGAACTACAGGAGCAGAACTCAGGTCCACTGTTGGTATTTAAATTACATTCTCTCTTCTCGTAATAAAATAAATTAGCACACAGACAGACAAGAGTTTCTTTTTTGCAAGTCAAAAATCACACAATGACTTGGTTAGCAAGGTAACAAGACCAGATGGAGGAAACAGCAGGAAGCAAGACTGAGAAATGCTAAAAGCACTATCAACAAATGGGGAAGAGATCCAAAACTGGACAGTCACAGCTCCCTGCTTCCTCTCTGGTCTCGTGGGGCTGCCACTTGGAACACATTCACGCAGGGCAAGAGCGGTTATCATCGTGACTGTGAAGACTCCTCCTTCTTATGTAAGTCCACCACTTGTGTGCCGTCCAGCGGTCTGGTTGAAGGAGGAGTTGGGCATGCCAGTTTGTGTCCTATTGGCCCTGGTCCTGGTCCAGGACCAGGTCCTGCCCGATGATGGAGATGATGATTATTTTGCATTGCTCCTGAGGGACTAGGTGCCTTTCCCCGTAAATGGGGACCTGGGGGTGGTGGGTAGGGCTGAAATAACTTGGCACGTTCTTCTTCTTCAGCCCTAAATGCCGCAGCCATCAGCGGATTAAAACGTAGCTGCTGAAGTGGGTCAAACCTGTACGCATTATCTCTGAAGGGATCTGTTCCTGGCCAAGTTGAACCAGGACCAGCGGAAAAGTGTGGCGGTATCGGAGGAGCACCTAGTACTGGTGGGACCACTCTGGACCGATCCAGCAATGTTGGAGGAGGGGGAATACTGTGGGGGTGTCGAGACAAATAGTGGTGGGGGTGGAAGCGAGCATCAGTTGCTGCTCCGGGCCGACTCAACAATACCACATCATCCTCCTTGCCAGTCCGAGGTTCTTCCTTCACTCTCACTCCATCACCATCTGGGGCAGTTCCATTTCGAATGGGTGACCTGTCTCGAGATATAATTTTGTTGCTATTTTCGACACGCTGCTGGTGAAGAAGACGTTCTCGTTCCCGTTCCAGTTCTCGTCTCTCCAGCTCTCTCCTCTCTTTTTCCCTTCTTTCCCTTTCCCTCTCTTTTTCCCTCTCCCTCTCACGTTCACGTTCCCTTTCACGCTCTGCCTCCAACTTGCGTTGTTTTTCTTCCCTCTCTCTTTCTCGCCGTTCTCTCTCACGCTGTTCTTCGCGTTCTCGCTCCCTACGACAGCGTTCCCTCTCCCGCTCACGTTCTCTCTCTCTTTCCTCAAGCTCCCTCCTTTCCAATGGACTTGGTTCAGGTTTCAGACCCCACGGACTTGCAGCCGACGTTGGGAAACCGCCCGCGGTTCGTTGCAGTCTAAAAGATGAATACTTAAATGCATAAAGAATAACATGATTCAGAATACTTTCACATTATAAAATTATCTCCTTCAGGTATCACTCACCGACTCCAGGGATCATGAACAGGCCCAAGGGCTGGGAGGGGTGGTAGGTCTCTTGGAGATGGAAAAACTGAAGTTCCAAGACCAGGAAAAGCAGAGTTTGGACCGCTGAAAGTTGCAGGGTATCGTCCAAATGGGGAAACTCCACTACCTGAAAAGCAATAAACCCATTACAATGAAATCCACTTGTCATACATCAAGACACTCAGTACTTCCATACATGTCCTACTTACTAAGATGACTGGTAGGTGGGTTAAGAAAGCTGCTTGGGTGAGGTGTGGTATCAAAAGGTGGTCCTCTATGTCCTGAAAGAGAAGTGGCAAATGAAGGCAGGTCATGTGGGCGTGGTGGAGCAGTTAGGCCACTAGGAAAGAGATGGTTTGGTGGCCTGAGCAGTTCTGCCTTTCCTGCTCCAACTTTTACTTCTTGCTGCTGCTTCTGCTGATGGTGATATATCTCCCAAGCAATACGAACATGCATTGCATTCCAACGACCCGATTTCTGCAATCAAACAGTTCATAAACCATAAACACTTAAATAAACAGTAATAGTATGTACACAGTATAATGTAAAGATGGCAACCTTCTGATGGCCGAGATGAGATACATTTTCACTGCCACGTAACTGGGGGATCATCGTACCTTTCTGGCATTGCACCACACTGAATCAATAAAAGTGACTAGTACTTCAGATGGACATGATAACCTCCTACATAAGGTTCCAGTAACAGCAAATTATCATCAAATGGTATATGGAAATATAACAGACTGTAACATATATGGGGCCTTTCTGAGCATTGAAGTGGAAGAGGTGATAAGCATAAATACAGAGAATAGAAGATGGCTGTATGTGTAAGACTTGATGACAACAGCAATAAAAAGTAAATACAACAAAACTTGTATTTTACATTCCTTGCAACTGTATTTGCCTTGGTCCTGTATTTGCTTTATAGGTCCCACCCAAACATCCATGAGAACAAGGCTATTTTTCTGGAATATATGTGTGTGTGCTTTCCAAACGCTTTCTCAATTATGCAGTCAAACTGAGCACAAACTGGCCTGTTGCTTTCCTTTTAGTATCTTCGGTTGGAAGCAATTAAAATAATCATTACAATTTCCTGTGTCCTACACTATCTTTGTTTATGCTTACTAGTCTGCAGCTTCAAAGTTGTGCTAGCAGAATACATCCATGGTTCCTACTAATGCAAAGCTCATCACGACCGAAATTTCCATATACTTATGAAATCACTGTATTGGTGTTACTTTTTGAATCTAGTGCAAATTGAACTGACAAACAGTTTTATTTTATGAACTTAGGACGTTCCATATCCGTGCATTAAAGGAACAATTAAACTCACAATTCAAATAAATCAACCAACTAGATGCAACAATTTCTCCAGTTTATTACTTGACGTTTATTTACAGCTCAACGTGTTTTGGGCATCCTCGCGCCCGTCATCAGGAGCTCAACAACTGCAGTAGCAGCCTCTGGTTTTACCGTTGGAGCGTGGTGGTAGCAGTGCTGTTGGTTGTGGTTGGGCCAGCCAGCCCAACCACGACCAACAGCACTGCGTACCACCTTCAAGAAGAATAACGCTAGTTTTTAAAAAATAAATTGCTCAACTAGTTCAACAACTTCAAGAATGTCAGCAACTGGTTTTTAAAAACTGGCATTATTCTCCCTGAAGATGGTACATATTAGAGATATGCTTTTACTATTTATACATAATTAACAGTGTGCATTTGTTTGACAAAATAAACTGAGTACATCAAAGGATGCAAATTTCTCAGCAGCAAGCTTTGTTCAGGTAAGACACAATTTAATTTGCATAGCAAAATACCATTACAATGAATTTCACCCGCAACCTACCCAAGCAAATTTTTATTACAAGAAAAAAACAAGCAAAATGTGCAACATACTTTCTATATTGCACAAAAAATTGCTGTATATCCCTAATGCAATTAGACACGTCTACATACATTTATCTTTGTATAAGTGTGGAAAGTTACCTTACTAGCAAATTCTATCCTGTTTGCACTGTACAACTTCATGTAAGTATTCA
>Ga0268261_10003141_pt1 | contig 12043 bp, 9 predicted proteins | sample TergutNc150P1_FD_190353 | JGI IMG/M metagenome (GOLD analysis project Ga0268261, IMG submission 190353) | Nasutitermes corniger P1 segment gut microbial community from laboratory colony in Florida, USA - Nc150 P1 (SPAdes) (version 2) | ecosystem: Host-associated > Arthropoda: Insects > Digestive... | reverse complement strand
GGGGCATGGATATTTGTCTGTTGTGAGTGTCGTGTGTTGTCAGGTAGAGGTCTCTGCGACGAGCTGATCACTCGTCCAGAGGAGTCCTACCGACTGTGCTGCGTCGTCGTGTGTGATCTAGAAACATCAAGAGTAGGTGCTCCATATATATATATATGATATTAGTAGCCTAAGGGTTAATGATATAACCCTTATCCTGCTAACGTGGAAAAAATGGTGAGCTTCTAATAATGCCAGCAAATAGCAGATGGGATTTAATTCAGGGTTTTAAGGGTTAATTTCACCTGAGACATCCAAAGTTCAGTTTCTTGTGTGAAAGTCTAATGTACCTGTTAACCGATTTCAGCGGCTGATTTAGGCTGATGGGTAAATCATGTAAAACCTTTGATAACATTGTGTCTATAAAAAATGGGTTTTTAGAATTTTGATTTGGGAGGGGGGAGCTGCTGGGCAGCAGCCTTCCCCAGTGGATGCATCCCTCCTGTGTAGTAACTTTGTTTGCAGTGCTCATGAAGAGAGGCTTGATCTGGGATGTGTAGTAAAACTGCCTTCTTGTAAAATGAATTGGGCTCATAGAAATCACGTTGACTGAATTCTGCTTTTGCCAACATTTTATCTCTTAGAGCTCATCTGTTCAAAACTACAGAAAAACCCTGATTTTTTTTTTCACAAACCTTCACAACTTCCTGCCAGTAGACCATATTGTGAGCCATTTTAGTCCACATTACACCTACTTATATGTTCTTAAGAAGCATATTAATATTACCATGCAATTTACATTATGGTCTCCCATACGGACTCTTCCTATCATGGTATCGTACTAATATTCTGCATTTCTCATGTGTCTCATGCATGCTACATTTTGGACCATCTCACCCTCCTTGATATCCATCACCCTAACAGTGTGTTATAAATAACAAGAATTGCGTGTATTAAGCTTCTCATTATATATATTCTCCCTACTCCTGCTTCTTCTTGCCTGAAATATTCTTTTCTGCACCCTGGTTTCAAACACCCACACAATCTGTGTTCTTCCCACAATGTGTGAACCCTTGTTTCATACATATACAAAACAAGACACAAAGCTACAAACAGAACAATTAAAGTTTTTGGATAACATGTGGAGATTTTTAAAAGAGGTAAAGGATTCTGGACTGAGTGGATGCCAGCATTCCCAGAAGGCAATCACTTTACTTTTTTTGTTTGTAGTAGTGTAGTTGGTGCAGCGAGTATGCTCTGGGCTTAATGGGCACTTTTCGTACAGCCCTGACCAAACTCCAGGAAGAACGGTATTTTTGGAATTTTAAACTTTCCTAGGTTTTGGACCATTTTATGTGGTTTGCACAAAAATATAAAATTTAGGTTTTAATGTTTGTGAATTAGTCTAAATCAATACATCAGTCATTATTGTCTTTCTGATACTAATCATTTATATTCACAAGCCTTATAAAAAAATTGTTGACCCAGTAAACAGGCATGATCTACAAAAATTCATAATGTTAGGTAATTATGCCTGCCCACTCACCATGGACATTTAAACATGGTACAGGAAAGTATACTAGTTAGATTTTATAAAATTTTGTTTTTGAAGTTCAGGTAGGACTGTTATTTATAGTCCTAAGCAATACATATTTGAAGAACAAAGAAATTTGCAGTGAAAACAACTAATTTTTTAAAGTGACCCATTTTTTTTAGGGTAGGTAGTCTTGTGAATTTCTATATTGTGTATGATGTACATGGTGTTCTTGCAATGCTTAGACCAGCAGGAAGCATCAGAGTCATTCAAAGATGACCAGCAGGAAGATCAGTTTTTTTAAGCATGACCAACAAGAAATGTTGAAGTATTCGTATCTTCATCATTGTTTCTTGAGACAAACTTTTCATTTTTGACAGTTGTAATTTTAATTGTGGTTGGCTGAGTTGCAGACACTTTGAATGCTTTGCAGTTTCCATTTTTATGGTAAAGTTCCTTGCAGTAGCCCTTGCTGTTGTGTTTATAGTACAGTGGAGTCACATCTTAAGTTGGGTTATGCTCCAAAGACAGCACATAAACTTAAAATCACTGATATCAGGTGATTACCCTTGAAAAGCCCATGAATCACCCATAAGGTGCATGCTTTTGTGAATATGCCCTATAATATGTATGCATATTATACACAGTGCATGCTGTGTAACTAAAATACTGTATAATTTTATGTGTAATTAACCCTTTAAACGCCGAGTTAAATCCCGTCTGCCATCTGCTGGCATTATTAGCTCACCATATTCTCCACGTTAGCAGGATAAGGGTTAAATAAAAATAGAATGTTGAAAGAATAAAAGAATAAGTCTATGCCGGAAGTGAGGCAGTCGGGTGTCAAGGTATTATGCTGACATTAGGCGTGTGCTGAGTGGCGTGGGATGCAGAATTGCTTGTGCTATTTAAATTTTATTTTTTATTTATTTGATTATTTATTTATGTATTTGTTTATTTTGCAAGCATGTGTAGTTGAATTTACTGATGTGTGTGTATGATGTGACTCCACTGTGCTGTAATTTGTTACTATGGCATACCAGCTTGCTGCAGCATCTCATGACCAGAAATGCGGAAAGTTGTACTTCACTGGAACGCACATACATTTCTTTTTGATCTTTAATGTGTCCTGTAGCTGTCAGTCTTTTGGGGGGGTTTTAAGTCCTAAACTTGCAGTCCACCACAAACACACATGTACAGTAGATCTGTACTTATCCAGATTAATTGGGATGATGGGCCATCCAGATATGCAGAAAATATGGATAATTGGATTTTTTTGTTGAAAATAGGCTACATTGGTGGTTTTTCAAGTGGAAAAATTTCTACAAACAGCTGATTGAGGCTATGTATTTATTTAAGTACAAATAAATCAATGAGACATAATTCCTTTATGTATATGACTAATGGGGGGAAAATTTAAGCCATAAAAGATGTAGTACAATTACAGTATGAAAATGTTTATGTGAAGGGCCAAGCAGATCCAGATAATTGGCAATCCGGATAACCAGCATCTGTATAAGTGGAATTCTGCTGTATTTTGTGCTTTGTGTAACATAGAAATATGAAATTAAAACCTCCTGAAAGAGAATACAGTTCTCTGCTTAGGGGCAGAATATAAATTTCTAGCAAAAAAAATTTACGCATAAAATTTGCTAATGACATCAGAAGGTATTTTTATATAATAAGTTTATGTAATTTTTGTGAATTTGGAATATAAAGGGTGTTTTTTTTTTCCTGCTTGAACAATAAGCACCTGCCTGACACTCCAGTAGTGTTATGTCATACACTGGGTCATGGGATGTTTAACAGTCGGTGAGGGAAGTTAGAACATTCATTGTGATAATAACTTTTAGAAAGTGTAATAAAAATTCACCAGTGCTATAGCAGATGCTGAAAATTTTGCCCTTCAGACCGCATGCACTTATGTACAACTGCAGAAGATGTTGTTTACTCTCTGAAATTATTCTCTGGAAATTGTTGAAATCTTGCTGCAGATGTTGTTTCTGAGTTCTTCCAGAGTGTGTACTTGCAACCAGATCATGTTCCTTGAAAACCTTATTGTCTTTGTTCACCATTGTAACAGTTTTGTGGCCCTTCTTACAGATATTTTAGAAACACTCGTCTTCTGAACTTAGAAATTTTCCCGCAGACTCTTATTTGACATACAGCTGCACCACTAAACACATGCTGTTCAACACTGATCCCGAGATGAGGCATGCTGTCACATCACTGCATGACTGAGATACACATTTACCTGCAACAAACGTGATGACTCATAGTGCAAGTCTGTTGTTGTCGATGTATGTGCTACTTTCCCATTTGAAAGCAGTGCGAGAGAGCTTACACAGCCGCGAATTAGATGTGGTCTTTGGTCCCTGCATTCCCCAGTTTTAACAACCTATGACTTTTATTTGTGGGGAAGTTTAGAAGATAAACTGTATATAATATATCTGTACACACGAAAGAACTTGGAACATAATAAACAGTGAATCTCATAAAGTACAAATATGAATCATGCGCCCTCTGTATTTAAATTGAAAAGGATTAATATTCACATACGTCAGGCCACTGAAGCCTTTAACAAATATTTTCTAAATTTGGTTGAAAGTGAATAATGCTGATTATACAGCTATTTCACTACTTAGACATCTCTTTCCAGTTAATTTTACAGAGATGGAAGTCATCCCAATTACTGAATCTGAAATAATTTGTACAGTTTCCTCTTTAAAGAACAAGTCATCTGTTTGTGAAGGAATATCAAGTAAAATGTTGAGACTATGTGGAAAATTTTTAGGTAAACCTTTCTTACATTTTTAATAGTTTGTTAACACAGGGTAAATTCCCAGATTGTTTAAAGCATTCTGTAGTGAACCCTTTATAAAGGTGATAAATCTCAATTAACAAATTATAGACCTATGTCACTACTTACAGGTTTCTCTAAAATATTTGAAATAGTAATATTTCGAAGCTTAATCAGCATTTACATTACCATAATGTACTAGTTTCTGAATAGCGTGGCTTTCGAAAGGGCGTTTCAACAAATAATGTGGTATATAAACTTAGAGAATCCACTTTCAGTGCTAGGAATAGAAAGAAATATGTTGCAGGAATTTTCTTTGATCTCATGAAGGTGTTTGATTGTGTTAACCATGAGTTATTGATACATAGTCTTCATTTTTATGGTATTAGAGGAGTGACCTTGGATTGGTTTAGATCCCATCTATTGGATTGGAAACAAAGAGTAAAAATGAAGCTTATAAATACTGTAGCTGACTCCTGTAATTGGAGAATTATTAAACATGGAGTGCCTCAAGTCTAGGTTCTGGGACTGCTGTTATTTAATATATACGTATCAATTTTCCTGGGCTGATCGGTAGTCATTCTGATGTCATGTTTGCAGATGACGCTAGTATATTAGTAACAAATGCTAACTATGATGAACTAATTTTAGATTTCAGATCGGTTCTTAGTCCAATATCAAAATGGTTTCAGGCTATTCAGCTTATATTAAATATAGAGAAAACAAGCTTAGTAAAATTTGCACCAACTAAATCATATTTATGTCCACTAAACCTATCCTGTGTTGGTCAGATACTTTTGGAATTAAATAATATAAAGTTTCTTGGTCTTCAATTAGATAGTCACCTTACATGAAAGATGCATATAAATTACTTGTTCAATAAACTGAGTGTCTGTTGTTTTATAATGAGAAGGCTTGTTCATACATTAGACATAGAAACATTAAAGTTTGTGTATGTTGCTCATTTTCATTTCCTGATAAGATATGGTATAATACTTTGGGGAAATTCAACCACAGTACATAAGGTGTTTTATAGTTCAAAAAAAGATATTAAGAACTCTGTTGGGATTGGGCCCAGAATGTTCCTGTAAAGGCTGGTTTGTGAAACTAAATGTTTTGCCAGTACCACTCTTGTGTGTTTTGTCATTAATAATGTTTGTATCAAATAATTTGGGTAACTTTAAAACTAATTTGTCATTGCCTGATTTTAATACTGGGAGCAAAAATCAATTACGTTTTCCATCAGTGAAACTCACCTCTGTTAAATAGGGTATCACTTATTCTGATATAAAAATAATTAATCATTTACCGTATTAGAATTACAAGGAAATAAGGTGCCCTTTGAGTCAACACTGAGAAAGTTATCTCCTTACTCATGTATTTTATTCTGTGGAAGAATTTTTAGTACATAACAGTGATACAAATTAGTAATCTTATTATAAGTAATGTTGTTATACATATTTTATATTTTTACAAATTTACGCAATTTGCACTTTAGACGTTGTACTGTTGTGGCGTTTTATATTAATGGTATTGTTGCTGTGTTCTGTTATGTTAATCGTTGTTTTTTTACTTGTAAGTGATGATGTTTTGTGAAAGAAACTTAAGATATATTTTCTTGACATGTTTCGTATTCAACCGTCGTTGGACAGAGCTTGGGTCTTTGATATGTAAATGAAATGTAATTTTAAGTGTAAACTAAGAAACAACATCCGCTGCGAGATTTCAACAATTTCTGGGCAAGATCTCCGGAGAGTAAACAAGTCATCCGCAGTGGTAGTGGGTGCATTCGGTCTGAAGGGCAACATTTTCAGCATCTGCTGTAGCCCCAGTGAGTTTTTGTTGGGTTTTCTAAAGGTTATTACCATAGCGAATCTTCTAGCTTACCCCGCCGAGGTTTAAACGACTCGGCGTATGACGTAACGCTATCGGAGCGTCGGGCGGGCACGTATTGGTCAAGTAAGAAACAAATACGGTTTATTTACCCTCACCGTACGTGAAGTGTGTAATGTTACTTTTCACAAAAATATATAACATTTGCTTGCAAAGGGCGTGTTTTTTTGTTTAGACTGCAAATTGATACGGGCTGCATCACTCCATACACAACGCTGCTGCCTTGGTTAAGCGACTGGCTGTTCACGCGTGTTTGCCGCTCTGAGAGCAGTTATCAAGACGTATATGTACTCAATGTTGTTTTGTAGCGGACGTAGGCAATGCTGTTCTTCGCTTTCCTTTGGACGGCATTTGTTGTGATTGTGTCGCTTATAAAAGGCCTGGTCGAAAAATAAATTTACTTAGTGTTCCCCTGGAAACGCCACTTACCGTCACATTTTCGTCCGATCAGACCAGATTAGCAAATCGCGAACGAGAACCTCCCGAATATCCTTGTGTGTCTTGTTACTCCACTTTCACGTTTCTTGGTCAGTTCCTTAGCTTGCACCGAGTATGTCCCATTCGAATTATGAGTGTGAAAAATTCATGTATTTCCTCGATCGTAACATGGGAAGGTGTGCCCCTTGTTTCTTGGGATGCCATACATCGATGGAAGGAGTGATTGCTTTCATATAATATAATTTGAAGTATAAGGGCTATGATAACAAGGCATTTAGAAGGAGATCAGTGGTTAAACAGAAAGGAATGGTGTTTGGGTTCCGGAAGACGGCGACAGCTGTCACAAGACTGGAAAGAAGATAGAAGATAAGGGCTATGAATATAAATGTATCATATCTGCCACCAGTGTCTCTAGGGACGTATGTGCCAGTCCGACACTGAAAACAACAGCATCTGATGCGTAATACTTCCAAGAAAGCTGCCAGAGCATTGCAGGATCACGTTTCTTCGTTACATTCTTAAGACAGTGGTGTCTCGTTTGCCAGTAGCGGCCTTCCAATTGAGGACGTAAATAACCTCGAAATTCTAGCCGCTGCAGATATGATAGTTCAATACTATTATCAACCTTTGACTGGGGGGGACCCACAGTGGGTCTGCTGGGCTTTTATGATACACGGAACACACAGCATCCGTGCGTGCAGTGCATGCGCTGCGTTACATGCACCTGTATTTCGGGCATGGAGGATTGCTTACTGTGTTGTAGGTTTCGCGCGTGCTTTTAACGGTTAAGGTGAGAGATGGTTGCATTCAGCAAGATTTAATGGTATTTTCGGCATTTAGTGGTATGGAATACCGCATCATAGCGTTTCCTTTGTAGAAGGAAGACGAAACACTCATTAAAAAAAGGACATTCTTGACACCAATAGCAAAAGTTGCCTTCACGTATTCAGAGAGAGGAAATTTGGCTTCTTTAGACATTATTTATGTGTTCATGATGTTGGAATTTGTGTTCTGTAACTCACAAACATAGTGCATCTGCAATGACCACTCTTCTGTCTTAAGACTGATGGTGTGCCAACAGTAAACAAATTGCAACAATCCCTCTTGACCTTGCAAACTGGCAGGTGTGCAAAAATTTTTAAGTTTTAAAAATTTATGGCAATTTAAGGTGTGTCAGCAGTTTCTGTAGCATGTTCAGCAACAAGTGAGGAATTGAAGAGAAGAATTCAGTAAGATATTGTGCCAGTGTCACAACAAGAACTTCAGAAAGCAATGTCTAATCAACTTTCACTGTGAAGGGAGGAGGGTGCCTCTGCAACATTTGTTGAAGAAGTAGGACAGTTTTGTATCAGTACTGAATTTCAAAATCTTTATGAATATTTTGATATTGTGCCTTTGCCTGTTCCATCACTTTATTTATTTGTTTCTCATTGTCAAGCATTCTGTTCATGTCACGGAATTAGTACCACTGTAATGTATAAGTTAAGCAATGCCTCGTGCCATTTTCACTCATGTAATTTGTGACCTCTATGTAGTTTTGTAATTTCAATCTTTGTGTTGCAACCTGTGCCAGTAGGTAACAGAAAATTCTTTTGTGTGTAGTTATGCTCTCTTATTGTCATCATTTATTAACAATCTAACCATACTTTCAGGAAAAAGAAGGGTGAAAAGAATGCTGAAGCTGCTGTTCAGGACAAGGTAATTTGCTTAGCATATCTGTGTGGCAGGCTTGTTAAACACAGCCCATGTCAAAAGCCTTCTGATATATTGGTAAATACACAATTTGTGGCACTTTATGCGGTTTGGGAATATTACATTTGAAGACCATGTGTGCTGTTGCAAACATATGCTAATGTCCCAGTGGCATAGACTTGACTGTCCTGCTTATCTTATTGATTCTTCTGTGATCTCTGTTACTCAGGGACAGGAAATACTTTTGGAATTGAAAGTGTTGTTTTAGTTACTCAGATTCCCTTACATGTACCAGGAAAAGTTATTGGTAAAGTCATTGCAGAAGGTTTTGTTAAACAAAATAGTATTCCAGTTGTGAAAGTGTGGTGTGGAAAATAGTAAGACTGCAGTTAGCCCAAAAATTTTAGCCAGGCAGGTGGTGATGAGGTATTACAATCCATGCTGATATGTACTTGGGCCTGGCTGTAACCCACAAGGAAATTTTGTATAGGAAACAATAGATAGAAGTTCCACAGTAATATATATTAAGCTCTAGCTGTTGAGACAAACATTTTAGCCATGGTTGCAAAGAGAAGCTAAAATGTGATGAATGAGGTTCTGTTTTAGTGTGCCTTAAGTGTTCAATATATTTTGGTATTAGCAAGGTTAATGAGTTTATAAATTTACTTGCTTGTGCTTAGCATAGAGGAATACTGTAATACAAATATAGGGCAGTTTGATAGAAGTGCAGTCCCCCACATTTTCTGTGCCTACAACTTAATATGAATAAGAGGAATAGGATCCACAACCAGATTTTGTGTAAAGTGCAGCTCAAACTGTGAACACCATCAAAATTTAGAGTACTGTGTTCACATTAATTATTAAAAATTGTGTCCTTGGTTATGGCACTGAGTAGTATAGCAGGGGAGCACCAGTGTTTCAGAAGAATGTACTGCCTCCATATTCTGTTTGTAAGTGGACCAAGTTCCAAAAGTTGCCAATGGTATGGGAGGGGTTAGGGGAATAGGGGTCATAGAGGACAAGAGTAGTCAGTCAGCCTGCAATGGGGAAGAGGGGATGTGGCCCTACACTGTGTAATGAGAGTCATAGGTTTTGAGAAGGGAGGACAGAATTAACAAAGAACAGGAGACCCAAAAAGCAACACTACAAGGGCTCATTTAAGGGGCACATATCTGGTATTTGATAGGACTTTGTGGTATATGTACAAAGTATATTGATATCTATGTCACAATATTCGTAACCTAGAGTTTTATTTGGAGACTTAACTCCATCTGGTTCTCAAAGGCAGATAATTAGTCATCCCTGGTTTAACCCATTGGCATACACAGACGTCCCTGAGACGGCCGGGCTCGCTAGGTCCATTAATACACAGCCGGCTGTGAGACGCAATTCAGAGACCAACCCAACATCACAGCACAACAGGGGTATGTATTGAAGTCAATAAAAATTAATTTTGCATCAATAAAATATAAATGTACAAAATTGCCATTTTTGCCTAAAAATTAGTATTTATAGGTGCGCCATGTGTTATAAAAAGTAGTATGCCAATGGGTTAAGTGGAAAATGATTTAATTTAAGAAGATGACAAAAGAGGCACATGTGGTACAGTGTGTATGTTTCTTGGAAGGTGGACTGAGTCATGGATGTTGTAAGCCAGGCCCTCGTCTGATGTTACTGTGAGGTATCAAGCTCTGACAGCGGGTTCTGTGAATATATTGCTGTCTTCAGGGACATGCCAGTGAACAGCTGTTGTATGTGGCACGTTCTCCAGAACAAGACGTGCGCCAAGATTCTAAGTAGCAAATGTAGGGAAAATGTGGTTTATTCATGCTTGAAGCACCTGTGGGTCAGAAGACACAGGAGAATGTTTTACAACATTTTCTAGTACAAAAACTTGTTTTATGGTCCACCAGATACAGTGTGTAGCAGTGTTCTGGAGAAAGCTGCCTACCAAATTTCTTGTGGTACATCTCGTAAGACATCGGTCCTATAATGTTGATGAATTAAAGACAGTTACTGTGTCTCACCATCATGAGCTGAGTTTGGTGACCCGGCACATCGAACATGTGAAACAAACGCACCACTTTAAAGAGGAACTTTTTTGTAAAATTTGGGTTGAGTTCCTATACTGCATTAGTTATCCACATTACTGACATAGCTCATATTGAGCCTGTGTAAAGTAAGTATTTGGAGTGACTCTGTTGAAACTCTTTAAACATTACGGGAGGGAATCGCAGGAACAAGGATGGGTGAGCGAAACATTTTGTGCAGAAGGAGGAAGAGATACTTTTGCAATGTTGCAAGACTTTCATTTTAAGAACGGTGCAGCCAGAATGTGGTGTGTTACGCGGCTTCGGTGGTCTAGACGTAGCGTGCTGGCCTTTGGTACCCAAGTTTGCAGGTTTGCACCTGGCTGAAGCCGTTGGATTTTTAGGCCGAAAAAATCCTCAGCACGCCTTCCTTCGGAGGGGAAGTAAAGCTGTCGGTGCCATGTCGTAGCTTTACGGCATGTAAAAGATCCCTAAATTTAACGTGTAAATCGGCATTTAGGCAAAATTATCGGACATTTCTCGCCCACACTTCCACCTTCCGCCGCTGGTTGCTCTTGCGTGGTGACGCGTGTGGCAATGCCTGGTGGCGAAAGTTGGAACGTCTAACCCAGATTGCACAATAAGCCTTAAAGGCTGCAGTGCATAGTTGAAAATAAATAAATAAATGTGGTGTGTTACGCTACTAAAGCCTCGGCCGTCCATTCCTGACACTTGGAAACACTGTCAGTTGCCTGCATATATGAGGAGCTTTTACACACAACTAACCCCTTAGCCAGCTGATGCTGATTGGTAATTGTGCACTTCCCTTGCTGCAATGTGTTTTGCAGCCACCCACCATTATTTCTGCATTTATTTCTTGGTTTGTGTGAAATAAATTTTCCAAAATTTAGACTTCATATGTAATAGCTCTGTGGACTGATATTACAAATATACAGAGTGTTTTCAGGAGGAATAGTAAATATTTTAGGAGGTGGTAGTATGGACTGTTCTGGGTAAATAAGTTCATATAAACATGTGTCCAATTTTCAATGGGTGTGGAGATACAGCTGTTTGAATGTTACACATAAAAAGCCTTACAAAAGGTATGAAGGAAAGACAAATGACTTATTGATTGCATTTATTGGTTATGTAAATGATCTCAATAAATTGCAACAGTTCAAAGTAAGTGTTCAAAAATCCTACCATTGACTTCAGTGCACTTTTCAACTCTCTTGGCAATAGTACGTGTAGCTCTCCTGAGCTCGTCTTGGCGTTCTTGCTTTACGAGGGCAGCACTATTCATAATGCGAGCGACCAATTCGTCTCTTGTGTTTACTTTTTCTTTGTAGACTTCGCTTTTCGTCCATCCCCACTGACAAAAATTGAGAGGAGTAAGGTCTGTACACGCCAATTTCAAACAGCTGTATCTTCACACCCATTGAAAATTGGACACATGTTTATATGAACTTATTTACTCGGAATAGTCCATACTGCCACCACCTAAAATATTTACTATTCCTTCTGCAACACCCTGTATATGGAATTAACCCTTTAAACCCCGAATTAAATCCCATCTGCTATTTGCTGGCATTATTAGCTTACCATTTTCTCCACGTTAGCAGGATAATGGTTAAATCATTAACCCTTAGGCTTCTAATGTCATATATATATATATAT
>Ga0268261_10003140_pt1 | contig 12044 bp, 7 predicted proteins | sample TergutNc150P1_FD_190353 | JGI IMG/M metagenome (GOLD analysis project Ga0268261, IMG submission 190353) | Nasutitermes corniger P1 segment gut microbial community from laboratory colony in Florida, USA - Nc150 P1 (SPAdes) (version 2) | ecosystem: Host-associated > Arthropoda: Insects > Digestive... | reverse complement strand
AACGGTCTTTCATGCACTTCATGGGGCTTTGTGTGGCCCAGTATCAGAAGTTCTGTTTGTTCACTGAACCGTTTAGGTGGAAATGTGCTTCATCACTCATCATGATGATCATGTCCTCATGTTCTTCGATAATTTCGAGCATTAGCTCGGCGAAGGCTAAACGTCGTTGATAATCCCCTTCGTTTAACGTCTGAACGATCATCATTTTGTAAGGATGGAATCCCAAATCTTTGTGTAGATTCACCTTACCGTGCTTTCGCTCATTCCCAGTTCGATAGCATGTCGCCGAGCAGAACGGGTTGGACTCCACGACGGCCTCTCTCAATCTTTCCACGTTCTCCGGGGTTCGTGCAGTTGCGACAGGACCAGGTGGTTTCTTCTTCCTTATCGTTCCTCTTGCTCGAAAAGATGTGAGCCACCGCAAGATGGTATTGCAACTTGGAATGTTACCATGACGCCCATTATTGAAACGACAACGAAAGAGCCGCTGAGTTTCAATAAGCGATCCACCACTTTTTACGAAACTGTCGTATGCCGACACACGATGCTCTAACGTCCACTGCGGCATGACGTCAACTGAAATGGCATGGCCTGACGAGTTTAATTGCCCCTACCCAAGCCTTTGCCCCCTCTACCTGCTCCGTAACATCCATTTAAAAAAAAACATACGTTTCCCGTGACGCACCCTGTATAACGCTCCGCTGCGATGCTGAAGAACACTCAGTTACGGAGGGGATGAAAAAAAAACGTTAAGACGAAGTCGGAGGGGAAGGAATAAAGTGGAAGTACTTTGCAATCCAACGCTCCCGCTTTCCGAAAACAGAACTCCTTTCCTGAAGATTTCCAGGTTTCGCCCGTGCGTGCTTCAAGTGACAGCAGTATGAAGATGAATATGAATATGGAGCGCTGCTGGAATGATACTGACAGGGGCAGACGTAAACAGAGAAAAACGTGTCTCAGTGCCACTTTGTCTACCAAAAATCACACATGGACTGACCTGGGATTGAAACCGGTCCTCTGCTATAAGATATCAACGACCAACACTTGAACCTTAATTACAGAGTGCGGGCCAAACGTTTTAGGACTGGTTTTTTAAATCGAAGACACGAGGAAAACACGTATCTTTTTTTAATTCAATATAAGCTCCACTGGCATATATACATGCTTTTGTGCGATCGTACAGTTTCTGAAAAGCTGCCGAAAATTCCTCTTTTTGGACCTTCTTTAATTCATCAGTTACGGCTTCTTCGATCTCAGAAACATCCGCAAAGTTGAGTCCTTTTAACTTCATTTTCAACTTGGGAAAGAAATAGTCTGGCGGGGGTAAATCTGGGGAGTACGTGGGCTGATAAAGGGTTGTGACATTTTTGGGGCCGAAAATTGGCAAACACTTGCAGCTTTGTGGGCGGGGGTATTATTGTGCAACAAGAAAAAATCTCGAGAGCAGACTGCACCTGGACGAAACCGCTGAATGCGCTTCAGGAGGCGATCCATTACTCCTTTATAAAATTCTGCATTTACTCTTTCTCCCTCTGATACGAATTCTTTGTGCACTACGCCTTGAGAGTCGAAAAAATTATCAACATGGTCTTGATGCGGGACCTATGGAATTTCAGGTTCTTCGGCCGAGAGGGTGTCGTTGAGAACTCTGTCGCTTTGTTTCGGGGTCATAGGCAAAACATCAGGTCTCATCTTCCGTATAATTTTGTTAAAATGTTTTTTTGTCTGCATCGGCCAACGCGATGATGCCTTGGCAAGATGTGACTCGATTTTCCCTTCGCTTAGGTGTAAACGAGTGTGGAACAAAACGTGCACACAACTTTCTCTTTCCCAAATCCCCTTTCAGAATCCGAAGACCTGCATCTATCATTCTTGATGCGATTCGACGATAATTTTTTACTAAATCAGCAACAGCAACAATGTTTACCTCAGTTCGGATCGATTTTGGACGGCCACCTCTCTCGTCATCTTCTACCAGCTCCCTACCGTCTCAAAATCGAGAATACCACCTAAAAACGTTTGATCCGTTCACAGCCTTATTCCCATAAGCCTTTTGCACCAATACCAGTGTTTCTGTCGCAGAAAGACCGGCTCTGAAACACAGTTTTATGGCGACTCTCTGTTCATTTCCACCATCCATGACGTATAAAGAAAACTGAATTTACAAGACAAATTATAACTCGTACACTATCGAAGATAAACAAATGAAACTCGATGTGTGAACAGATAGTACTTAGTTAGTGGGCTGGCCGATAGATCGCTCTAGATGTTATAAAAAATTGTCCTAAAACTTATGGAGCGCACTGTGTATACATATAAAGACCCAGTTCGTACCGCGCAGTAAACAATCTCCATCCCGGTTATAAAAACCAGTCAGTTTATGCTGTTACAGTGAAATAATCGCTGTTTGTTCTGATATCCACACAAAACACATAAATATAGTGTAGGCAAAACGTAGAGATGTTAAACTGGTGGTACATATAGTGACCACTAGGCTTTAAAAGTTAAATCTCTCTATAAAACCAGTCAGTTAATGCTGTATAGGAAAATAATAGCTATTTATTCTCAGATCCACACAAACCACATAAACTGTGTGGGCAGAACGTAGAATTGCTGAATGTTAAACAGGTGGTACATAGAATGACCACTGGGCTTTAAAGAGTTAAATCCCTCTATAAAACCAGTCAGTTAATGCTGTAGACTCTAAAGAAATAATCGCTGTCTGTTCTCAGATCCACACAAAGCACATAAATACACTGTGTGGGCAGAACGAGAATTGCTTAATGTTACACCTGGTGGTGTATATATTAACCACTGGGCTTTTAACCGTTAAATCTCTCTATACACGTAAAACCAGCCAGTTAATATTATATAAGGAAATAATCGCTGTTTTTTTTCTCAGATCCACACAAAACACATAAATACACTGTGTGGGCAGAAGGTAGAAGAGCTGAATATTAACCTTTTAAAGCCCAGCGGTTTCTTTACGTACAACCGGGTTTAACATTCAAAAATTCTACATGGTGCTGTCTTTGCGTTGAGTGTTTTGTACGGATCTCAGAACAGACAGCGACTTTTGCTTTATACATCACTGACTGATTGGTTTTTATAACCGTGGTGGAAAGTGTTTACAGCGCGGTGCGGACTGATTCCTTATATAAAGCAGATTACGTTTCGTCTTTAAAAGGTTAAACTGGTGGCACATATAGTAGCCACTGGGATTTAAATGATTAAGGGTCAGGGGCAGCAGAGTCTGAAACACCAGTACGAACTGCAACTATTCAACTATAGTTTGTTAATCGTCATGTGGTCTCTTAAATTAACTGTTCTAGTTTATCAATATCTTTATTAATTCAACAAAAAACACGAGAAAGCAAACACAGTCCCGTCACAGCCAATTCCTACCCGCGCTGTAAACACTTTGTTCCCTAAACCAGTCACAGCTAATTCCTATTCGCGCTGTACATGCTCTGTTCCCTAAACCAGTCGCAGCCACTTCCTAACACGCTGTACACGGTCTGTTCCTTAACCCGAGCCAACTGCGCCCGCCCCGAACGATTACGTGCATGGAATATGCAAGTCTCTGAGCGGATGGTTCCCGACGTTTCGAAGGCTTTGGGACTGACACTGGCGACGAAGTCACTGCGATCCTCCGAAACGTCCGGAACTACTCCCAAAAACACAGTGTCACACCGCAGGAAGCTGCCATGCGAAATATCACCGCTGTAACCGCAGACACATGAGAAAAGGACACATTGACAGCCTGTTACCACAGTCACACTATACGGACACGCTGACAGCATGTGACAGCAAACATGTTACGGACACACTGACAGCCTGTGACCACAGTCACACCATACGGACACACTGATAGCATGTGACCACAGACATTATGGACACACTAACAGCCTGTGACCACAGTCAAAATACATGGACACACTGACAGCATTTGACGACATGTTACGGACACACTGACAGCAGGTGACCACAGACATGTTACGGACACACTGACAGCCTGCGACAAGACATATTAGGGACACAATGACAGCATGTTACCAGTCACACTATGCGGACACACTGACAGCATCTGACCACAGACAAGTTATGGACACACTGACAGCATGTGGCAACAGACGTTACGGATACACTGACAGCATGTGACAGCAGAGATGTTACGGACACACTGACAGCCTGTGACCAGTCACATTATACGTACACACAGCATTTGACAACAGACATGTTACGGACACAATGACAGCATGTGACCACAGTCACACTATACGGACACAATGACAGCATGTGACCACAGTCACACTATACGGATACACTGACAGCATGTGATCACAGACATGTTACGGACACACTGATAGCCTGTGACCGCAGTCACACTATATGGACACTGACAGCATGTGACCACAGACATGTTACGGACACACTGACAGCTTGTGACGACAGTCACACTATACGGACACACTGACAGCATGTCCGACTGTCTTGCAATCTTGAACTCTTGAAACTTGTGTGCAATTTTTATAAACTTTAATACCTTCAGAAAAAAAATACAAAAGAAGCAGAATCTGAGAAACTTCACCTGTTCTGCATGTGATACCTTTTTGCTTCAGGTTACTGTAACACAGGGATAAGCGGTGGCTCCGTCAGTATCAGACTACGGCATGAAACTTAGAACAGCGGTTTGAAGCCCGGGAGGGTCGATATATTTATCTCTTCTCAGAAACGTCCACACCGTCTCTGTGGCCTTTCTATGTGTCCAGTCAGCAATACAACCTTGTCACATCAAACGGTCTGACGACAGCACGCACGTAATGTTCACATTCCTGTTGGTGCAGACTGTGCCAATGACATGTCTGTGCCACGTGCAGGCCGAGATAGAGAGCTCAGTCGGTACAGTGACTGGATACCGGCTCGATGTACAACATAATGTCCAGACCATCCGACCTCCTGTTCAGTTGGCACCAGAGACTCTTCCTTCCCCGGGAGTAAAGCGACAGAGGCGTGACGGTGATCACTCACCTCAAACCAGCACCACTGTACCTCCATTCACCTGTATACCTCCAGACGTGTTTCATGCTTACAAACGCTTGGACATGAATTAATTTCAGGGAAGCGGCATGGGCCACTGCCACTTGTCTGTCAGTCTCCAGTTTGGTAAACACCCAGTAGAATTACAACTGGTAACCGGCAAACTATTGTTCCAGGCTTATGGCTTTATCGGACTATAAGCGACTGCCGGCCCCCTTGTGCCTTATCCCCCTGGTGTTGCACATCGCCCTGCCGTTTATCGTCTGGTACTAACATAACGTTTCCAGATGGCAAGACTTCGTAATGTTACGGAACAAATACGACGACGACGATCGTACAGTGTTTAGGCTAAATGTGTTCAACAGCGAGATTGATGGACCACGGAAATATTATCGGGGAACATAAACTTATTGAAGAACATGACTATATGACTGACACAGCGTCCTTATTTTATCTGGCAACTATAGTTTGTCACTTCCTGCCTGGGCAATCCACCGCGCGTGCGGGCGATCGGAGAATGGGTTACACTACGTGCCGGCAGGAAAAACCAACAGCTGTCAGATAAAATACTGACCCTATATAATGCCGATACAAATACCGTAACTTAAAAACCGGAAATTTTTTTAATACGGCTGCACGTACGCGCGCGCGCGCGCGCGCGCGCACACACACACACACACACACACACACACACACACACACACACACACCCTACCAACGTAAGTAAATGATGAAATAATAATGTGAATTGAGAATGCTGCTATCTGGAGGTTTCCTACAAAATTACGACAAGAATGGACGATGGAACGCCATTTTCAGCACACTGCCGTCATATTTTGCTCCCGTTTGCAACCAATACCAAATTATCTAACATGTCCAAGTCACAATCTTACTGCCACCAGCTACGTCTAACAGCCCACAAATCCAGCCATCATCAGGCAAGTATACAAAATATCATGCACATTAATTTAGTGCAAACTGTAAAGAACGAAAGCTGATGTATGGTGTCCTTTGCTTCTTTAGACATGCACCTGTACAGAAAATGTCTCTGACTGTTCACACACATTGTGGATATGGAATGATACAGACACACGTATCGCGATACTGATACAAGTACAATTTTGTTACAATATAGAGATGAGCCGAAATGGGGTTCAATAAAATAAACAGATATACAAACTGTGATACACACAGCTTACAGTGACGACTGTGGTTAGATACTGTGACGCTACTTTCTGGACCCGTTACGAAAATGTATTGCGTGCGTGTGTGTTTTCGACTACGTGCAGTGGCGGACTGTGACGCCGTGCGCTGACTACACGGAAGGAGTGTGTCTTGATCTGTCTGTGTATTTGGCAAGTTCCCCCGTGCCACACTGTACGCACAGTTCCTCTGTGCCACACTGTACGTACAGTTCCTCTGTGCCACACTGTACGTACAATTCCTCTGTGTCACACTGTACGTACAGTTCCTCTGTGCCACACTGTACGTACAGTTCCTGTGCCACACTACGTACAGTTCCTCTGTGCCACGCTATACATACAGTTCCCCTGTGCCACGTTGTACATAGATCCTCTGTGCCACACTGTACCTACAGCTTTATGATGGCTCGATCTTTGAGCCGAAGAATGTAATGAGGTAAAATAACACTATCAACTGCAACATTCAACTGTACGTGCATGTACACTCTGTTCAACAAAAATCAAGCGGCCTGAAATTTCGTACGTCCCGCTTCAGGAGTGACGTGACGTACAGTTGCCATCATACAAGTAATTCCAGTCGTTTTACTTTCCCCATATTTGTGCATTTGTGGCGTTTCTCTGTCTTCCATTCATTACAATCAATCACGCCGCGTATATATTAACCAAAGACACCAATACTTTGCTTAATTTCAAGTTAAAACTTGAATTACACTTCGCTGATTTTCCCAGGCGTGCGGCTAGCTATCTCTGCTGCCAGGGATGGATCGACATGTCTGTTCTTACATGTTTCAGGCGTAGGCGAGTCAGTTAACGCGTGACAAGAGTACTCTTCGGAAACGAACTACGTTGGTTCGATTCACAGTATCGGCACATATTTTATTTTGGACATGTTTTAAACTCACAAACACTCAAACTGTGCAGTACCACATCTATTATTTAATTATACGTTTCAAAAATTATCTTTGCCAGTCACAGCGGCAGCGCAGTCTAAGGCGTGAGTCTGCGGCCGCTCGCCTGCTGAGACTGTGGGTTCGAATCCCACCGGGGGCATGGATGTATGTTTGTTGTGGGTATTGTGTGTTGTCAGGTAGAGGTCTCTGCGACGAGCCTATGACTCGTCCAGAGAAGCCCTACCGAACATGGTGCGTCATTGTGTGTGATCTAGAAACCTCGCGAATGAGGAGGCCCTGACCCACTGGGGGCTGTTGAGCCCAAAAAAAAGTTATCTTTGTTCTATTGGCAGAGATAGAAATGAGAGTGACGCAAACATGTTATTTTTTCGTAATTCTTTTTTGTTTACCGACATTCTAATTTAGAAGGTCCGTGTTCGAATGGGGATTAAACTAGGCATGTGAATCTCGTTGGTGCTTGCGGGCCGTAGCGGGTCAGGAGATCTGACAGTGGGCTGCACGATTTGAAACATTACAGAAAGGAACTGTTGAGCGTATGATGGGTGTTCTTGTGAGGTATCTAGATCGAGGGTGGTTTTACTCTCGCTTTGTTTCAGGAGTGGGGTGGGGGGAGTGACGTTCTGTTGGAACAGGTGCAGCTCAATTTTAGCTTTCGAAACAAGTTAATAATTGTTCTTCCGTGTGGTCTTCTAGTAGACAATAACACATTTTCAAAAATGTGCGTTTTCAAAAGTCTTACTGGCTACACTGATGATGGTGGTTCTGAAAACCGAAATGCATCTATTGTAATAATAATAATAATAATAATAATAATAATAATAATAAAACCAAAGGCAATGAAGAGCTTATGTTGGTTATTTTAAACCGTAATTTGCTGCGTAATCAAAATGATGGATGGACTGTGCCCTAACCTGTATTTTTGTGCTTGTCGTAAGTATGTTTACAGCACGCAGTTTTGAATTTATACAGAAATATCAATACTCGCCCAATAATCTGGTAACAGATCTTATGAACTTATCAAATCGAATGTTTCTGTTTACAAACTATAAGCTTCGAGACGTATTCAGTTTTCCAAATTTTCGTCGGTCGCCAAAACCGAAATGGGCCCCATGCGGCCCATTTCACCCCAACTTTGATACGCTTGCTGCAGACAAACAAATTATGTGCAAACATGCAAGGTTTAAAGACGTTTTTGTTTCTCGAAGTATGTCACTTACGCAAAAAAGGGACTACTTTAACCCTTAAAACGGGTTTTCAGAAACTGGCCTCCTTAATAAAAAAAAGTCCAGAACCCCTGTGCTTCGACCACTGATTTCATTCGTCGTTTCATGGACTCATTCAATGATTGAACGTAACGCTGAGACGAAGCAACTTCACCCCAGGCGTATGACACAAGGAACCAAAGCTCATCGCTATTTCTGGGAGGCAGGAAAGGCTAGGTTTTCTGTATTGTCCTCTTCACCTCATTCCACATATTCTCGATGGCCCGCAAGCACCAAAGAGATTCACATACCTAAAAGTCCCATTCGAACACGAATCCTCTAAATCAGAATGTCGGTAAACAAAGAAAAAAAAACTTGCGGAAAAATAAAAGAAATATCTATGTCACTCGCATTTCTAACCCTGCCAATAGAACAAAGATAACTTTTGAAACGTACGAGGGTCATTTCATAAATAATGCACACTATTTTTTCACTTACACGTATATTTTATTTTAGGAAGTATCTCTTTACACTCCCTCTACGTAGTCTCCCTGCTTCTCAATGACCGCGTCCCGTTTCCGAAGATTTGCTATTCCATTTAGGGTACCACTTTTGTTCCGTCCTCGGAAGGCTCGGGTAACCGCTGCAAAAACCTCTTCCAGGGAGGGAAAACGGTGTCCACGCATGGGCTCTTTTAACTTGTGGAATAAGTCGAACTCCGGTGGACTCATGTCTGGACTGTACGGCGCGTGAGGTAACAATTTCCACTCATATTTACTTAGGAAATCGGTCACAACCTTTCCCAGGTGCGGGCGTATATTGTCGTGCAAAATGAGTGGCCCATCCCCGAGCAAGTCAGGTCGGTTTTTGTGCATTTTTCTTCGCAGTTTTTGCATCCGGTCACGACAGTATGCTGCTGTCACACTTGTTCCACATGGAACTCTGTCATGATGAATCCTCGGTGATCATAAGCAAAGATCATTTGCTTGACCTTTGATTGCGCTCGTCGAAATTTTTTGGGTCGCGGGGAGGTTGGACTTCTCCACTCGTTTGACTGCGATTTCAACTCCGGTTCAAAGTCTCTAACCCACGTTTCGTCAATAGTGACAATTCGATACAGGAATGCTTGACCTTCAACGTTAAATCTTTTTTTTTCAGTAATGTTGCAATTTCCAGGCGTTTCTGTTTCTGTTCAGAAGTCAAGCAGTGAGGGACCCATCGCGCACAATTTTTTTTCTCCTAATCATTTCTCAAAATACGGAATACTGATGTTGGTGAAATCCCGGTAGCTTGTGATATTTCCTCGCACATCGCTCGACGATCTTGTGCAAAAAAGTCCACCACAAATTTCACACTTCGTTCATCTGTTGATGTTTTCGGCCTTCCTGGCCTTTGTCCATCGTTTATAGTGACACGTCCTTCACGAAAACGAGTAGCCAAACGGGAAACAGTACTACGGTCCACTGTCTGCTCACCACAAACTTCACGCAAAGCACTGTGAATTTCTGTTTGGTTCTTGCCACGTAAAGTTTCAATCTTGATGCACGATCTTTGATCTTCAACAGTCACAGTACCCGAGGCGCCTGCAGACGCCATGTCGAACACTCGTCAATTCAAAACGGCGTGCACTTGGGAAGTAACGAACACACGTGCTGCTTCCTCAAGTCTTCAACTGTAACTGACATAACTTTCACTGGGATTGCATCAACCATTCCGCAGTTTTGCCACCTTGTGCATTATTTATGAAATGACGCATGTATAATTAAATAATGGATGTGTTACTGCATAGTTTGAGTGTGAGTACAAAATATATCCAAAAAAAAATATGCCGACACTGGGACTCGAAGCAATGTACTTTGTTTTCGAAGAGTACTGTTATCATGCGTTAACGCACTCGGCTGCCTCCGGCTGCGACAAACCTTTCGCAACATCCATCCGTGGAAGTAGAGCTAGCTAGCCAAACGCATCAGAAAATTAATGACATTTAATCCACGCTTTAACTTCGAATTAAGCAAACGTACTAGGTCTTTGGTTAATATACAGAGTGTCCCACGAGGAATGTGCCAGACTTCGGGAGGGTGTTCCTTATGTTAAAGTATACCGATATAACCCAAAACACCTATGTCCAAAGTTGAACGGTTACGGAGATAATGGCCAGAGAAAAGTGTGGTCTTCTGGCGGGTCCACGCACTGTACCTGTCAGCTGACAAGTCTTATCGATGTTTGTCCTTGAGTGTGGTGTCCGCTCACGGAAAGTCAGTAACTACAGTTATGTAGTAGGCTTATGCCAGAATGCGCAGTCAGCCATGTTACGTCAGTGCTTGCCATTCATGTGCCATGTATAGTGCTTGGAACCCTAAGGACAACTATGACATGCGTGCGAGTTTTTTTGTAGTTCAATTTAATGGCTTTATGTCACTCACAAGTTAGCTTGATGCTAAGTACAGATATTAACATTACAGAAACCACATATTCCTGCCAGTTTTAATATGTATTAGGTAATCAATAAGTGTGTAACAGTTGTCAAAGTTTCAAACTTCTCTGACCATTATCTCCGTAACCGTTCAACTTTTGACATAGGTGTTTTGGGTTATATCGGTATACTTTAACATAAGGAACACCCTTCCGAAGTCTGGCACATTCTTCCTGGGACACCCTGTATATTTGTTAACTATTATTTTTTTTATGTTTAATTTGCTTTCATTCGTCTGTTCATTAATACTGCTGGCGTGTTTCGAACTTTGTGTTGCCTGCCAAATTCTCCAGACAGGGCAGAGTTGCTGTACAGTGGCTGGGAACCGCAATACTCTGCTTTGAAGCAGACGGCTGTATAATTAGCACAGCGCATTTAAACACCGTCAAAAGAGATCTTTCTCTCCTACACATAAAATAAAGTTTAGGATGTCTAAGCTTCTGGATTTTGTCCACCGTCTCGTATTCAAAAGCAATGCGATGTTTCGGTCACTGCACCTCCTCCCTTTCTCAGGTCAAAGGATGGGAAAGCCGTTAGTTCCAGTTATTGAGAACAATTGTTGTGTCGGATTCAACTGGCCAGCCTACGTGGAAGTAATTCTGTAAACTGAAAGCTGGAAGCAGAAAGTTCCCTGCAACATTGCTATCAATTCACAAATTTGTACTCGTATGCTACTTGCAGTAAAGACTTAAGAAATGAGAGAAAATTGAACATTTATAGTGCACTGATTAAAAGCAGCTTATTGTATGGTTCCGAAACATGGAGACTGACAGAAAATAATAAGAGACGGGTCGAAGCTACAGAGATGGATGCCCTGAGGAGATCCTCGAGAATATCAAGAAAAGAAAGAATTAGAAATGTGACAATAAGAAAACAAATTGGACTAGAGGAAACAGTTATAAAAGAAATTGAACAGAACCAGCTTACATGGTACGGCCATGTTTAGAGAATGGCAGAAGGAAGATTACCCCAAAATAGCATTGAAGTGGATGCCGAAACAAAAGAGAGCACGAGGAAGACCGAAGAAAAATTGGATGGAAGGTATAAGGAAGGCCATGAACGAAAGAAACCTAAATGAAGGCCAGTGGGAATCTAGGAAGCAATGGAGTCTAGGTGTCGGACAACGTAGAAATAACGTTTTGAAACCTATATATATATATATATATATATATTTATATTTATATTTACAGCATGCAAGTAGCATATATATATATAT
>Ga0268261_10003139_pt1 | contig 12047 bp, 8 predicted proteins | sample TergutNc150P1_FD_190353 | JGI IMG/M metagenome (GOLD analysis project Ga0268261, IMG submission 190353) | Nasutitermes corniger P1 segment gut microbial community from laboratory colony in Florida, USA - Nc150 P1 (SPAdes) (version 2) | ecosystem: Host-associated > Arthropoda: Insects > Digestive... | reverse complement strand
GGGGGGGGGGGGGGAAATTAAAACAGTCTTATGTAGAATATCTTTATCACAAGTTGTAGGTTGAGTTGGATTTGTGTGTATTGTTTAGTTTTGTGTGTATTGTCATTAGATGCGTTGAATGTATAGTAGTTTTTGTAGTGGGTGCATTGGATCATAACTATGTATAAGTTGTACTTTGATCTAATTACTGCTTTTACTTTGATGCCGGACAGCTGGCTATAAGTCAGCATCCGGAAGGTCCTGCGACCGGCCATTTCAACACAGGTTTTTCTTGGTTTCCCTGGGTCCAAGAGCGAATGCTGAGATGGTTCCTGCCTTTCCAAGTTACCTCTACATGCTCCTCATGTAGCCCTCCCGACTGAAATTCAGTAGTTACCAATTGTCTTTTATCATAATATGTAAAATGACCACTGTCACCGGGTGACAACCCAACTGCAGTTAATAAATATTATTATTATATGAATTTGTAAGCCACTGATGTCAACGCCAGTTTTTCCTGTTATAATAGCATATGTGTGTGGAACATTTGTTGTGTACAGGTTTGCTACACTGTGGTGAATGGAACAATGTGAAAACCTGAAGTACTTCACAGTTTCAATCGGTCCCTCCGGGCAAGTACCAGGATAATACTTCGATTGGCTACGACCACTTCCTTTCCAATAATTTTTAATCCATCGTGCAAACATAACCCTAGCATTCGTTATTGCAGACTTGGTTTATTAAGAACATTTCAAAATGGCCCTCCAAAATAAAAGACATTCACATTAAAGTGGGTAGGCGGAGTCTTATTTGGATGGAGCACAGCGCTAAAAGCGGGAATTTCGCGGCATTTGTTCATGTTTGGGTCACTGGGATTTTTTATTGACTTAATCCTTCCGTCCACACCATGACCCTGGGGTCGACTCATCCTCTAACAGAAATGAGTACCCGAGTAAAGGCGGCCGGTGCATAGGGCTGACAGCCTTATGACCTCCATGTGCTCACTCTCTGGTAGCCTCCAGCTCCTGCAGCCCCAAGGGCCTGTTTAGGCCAGTAACGGGATATCTTCATCATATTAAACAGATTTAGTATGCGTGAATGTAGACAAAATAACCGAACTTAGTGAACACTTAAGGTTACAAATCTGAAGAAAACTAAAGCTTCTATAGCTTAAAGTAGTGACTTCATGTATTTGTGAGATTGTCAATGCATTACGTTCACCTGAGTTTCTGTTCTCTCCGCTAGTGGTACGCTCGAAACACAACCCTCATGATCCAATCACGAGCCTTCGAATGCAAGTAAGACTGCCTGCTCTGCCCGGCTACACATTCCTTTATCGATCGTGGTTATGCTAGAAGCATTATCTTTGATGGCTACAGGTGACCCAGAATTGAACCCAGTGACACGCCATACAAAGTTGCGAGGTGCAGCTGCAGTATTTCATTGCTACTCTTGCTGATTAATAGCGGCTGTCTTTGCCCTAACAACAGTATAAATACAAGTGCCACATGAAAACGGCGTACAGTAGCTCAGTTTGTTCAGTTCAGCAGTGCGTACTGCAGGAATAACGCTGCACACGCATCTCTGGCGTTTAGCGGTCATGTTGACATGCTGCTGATGCTGCTGCTGCTGATGCTGCCTGTGTTAACGGAAAACATAACGATGTATTGACGGTTGCACTGTGCCTATCTGTGCTGTGCCTATGGCGGCCATTGAGGGTTGAAGGGTTTGCAAATTTTTTAAGTCTTACAGCTTCATATATCTTAGTTATACAGTACTTGTCCTGTCCAATTTATGGCAGTTTTCCAGTTTCATATCAGACGTAATCATTTGCACTACGTTGAATATAACATAGTGTAATGTAATATATTGTAATATGACACGTTTGAATTCAGTACCCTGTGTGGTACACAGAGGCGCTCTCAAACATCCATTTTGCAATCAAATGCTCTTTCGTATTGTTACTGTGGGAAGGGAATTTTATGGACAAAATTGTATGGAATTTAAGATAGGAAATAAATTCTTCGGGTATGAAACAAAACTCAAATATTTTGTAGCGAAAGTAATGAATCGAAATCACAAATATTCACTAATGACTCAACAGTAAATTACATTGAACTGCAGAATGTCAACACAGACCGCAAACGGTGCGTATGTTCCTATTTATTATCTGAAACATAAGAACTATAATTTTTCAGTTGTTTACTTTCTGTCGTGAAATTTTTACAGTAACCGAAAGGAATCCCGATGGAGACCTTCAGAGGGATGTTACGGAGAGCATGTGGAGCTATGAAACAGGAGGGTACAGGAGAATGGAAAAAAAGGGACTGTGAGAGGCGTAATGCCTACTGTTCATTCAGTACTACTAGAGTGAACAAGCCAAGAATGATAAGATTGTCGGGTCGTGTAGTATTCATCGGGAGTAGTATTCATAAACATGTACAAAGTTTGAGTCGTGAATAACTGGAAGGAAGATACAACTTGAAATATATGGGCTAGGGTAACAATATAATATTAAAATAAATCTCAGAAAAATAGGGGGCAAGCGTGTGAAGTGCATAAAGCTGCTCGGCGGAAAGTCTAACTAGGGGCATTGTACACATGTAATGGGATTTCTGGGTTCATAAAAGAAGCAGCGGGCTTCTTTAAGAGCTGATCGACAAGCGACACTTCATACAGTAGCTTCTGGCTGCGAGTGGTTTGTTCTTGAAGGTTCAATTCGTGGGCAACCCTGCACTGTCCGCCTCAAGTATCGCATTTCGTCGCGGTGTGTCGCTTAAGGCCTGCAATGACAGCTGATGACAGAACGAAAGACGCGTTCTTCCTATTCGCTTTTGTTTCATGATATTTGCGTTAAAGCCTCACAAAGCATGGGTAGAAGCCCTTCTGAAAGAGATTTGCCAGTGGTTACAGGAACAGACTTGCACACTGAAGACAGACGTGTTCAGTTGCACACTCGGAGGTGCTCATACCGCATTTTCGTTCAGTATCAGTGGACCCTGTGCATAGCGTCCGGTTACGCTGCGTCCATTCGAGTTAAGCTCCTTTTGTTACGCTCCTACAGCTCTCTTGCCTTCGTTTATGCCCAAAGGATGAGCCAACTGTCAAGCTTTCATAGGCGATTAATATTGTACACTGCCCTCAGGCGAGTGCAGCTGAACTCCGATCGATATGAGGCAGTAAGACAGACAGACCGTCTTGTGACAAGGACATCTGGATGACTTTTTCATTGCCTACAGACATTTTAACTGGATACCGTCAGCTCTAATAAAAAGCTTAACGAAACTTTGAAACTCTTCCTGAACCAGTGTTTTGCGGCATTCGGAATTTCAGGTCCAGAGTTTCTCCTGACTTAGCTGATAGTGGCTACAGGGTAGTAAGAAAACTATTTTCAATTTTGAAATTTAAGTTGCCCGTCCACGACGTGAAGGCATATAGGGGGAGAAGACGTACAACTCTACACATTCTCCTCCTCGGGGCTAGTATTAAATGAGTGGTCGAAGTCAAATCCTGGAATTTCAGATTATTATTATTATTATTATTATTATTATTATTATTATTATTATTATTATTATTATTATTATCCTCGGTATCTCCTTTACGCAGGGTATCTACACTCATATTCCTGAGACAAACCATGTCCCTAGGGAACACTGTGTTGCAACTATTCTGATATAACTATTCATGGTGCGTATATCGCCAGTTCCTGTGTTAACTCCATTGTATATCTACGTTAGCACTTTCCGAAGTATGTGTCCAGTGCCCAACATGGCTGTTTTCTGTAGTTCTTTAACTTCGTGATTTCCTGGTATGTTACTCACGTATTTTCTAAATGACTTTGAAATGGTCCCAGTCGCGCCTATTGTTACTAGAATCGCCTTTGTTTTTACATTCCACATGCGTTGTATTTCTATTGCGAGGTCTTTATATTTTAGAATTTTCTCGGCTTCTTTTTTAATCACATTTCTGTCCCCCGAAATTGCAACATCTATTAACATACATGTTCTCTTTTCATCATCATGAATTATAATCTCTGGTTTGTTGTTAGGAATAGTTCTGTCAGTTTGAACTTGTTGATTCCACAGTATGGTTACGTTGCCTCCCTGGACTGTTTCTACTGATTTTGGAACATTTTCGTACCAGTGTTTTTTGTCCAATTGTACCCCTGTTTCCTTACATATGTTAAAGTATAGTTGTGCACACACTCTATCGTGTCTGTTTATGTATTGTTCTTTTGGTGGTATGGGGCATGCCGATATTATATGGTCTATTGTCTCATCAAAGTGTTGGCATAGTCTGCGTTTGCTATCTGTCTCTGTGTTTAATATCTTCGTTGCGTAATATTTTGTTTGTATCGCTTGGTCTTGTGCTGCTACGATTTCACTCTCAGTTTCTGCTTTTAAGTCTCCCTTCGAAAGCCAGAGGAACGTGTCTTCTTCACTAATAAGCTGTCTATCCATATTTCTAATGTACTGCCCATGCATTACTTTGTTTTTCCATCTGTTCTTTAAAACCTCTCCCAATCTTGCCTTTGTATGTTGTATTCCTTCCTGTTTTGGGTTACTCTTCTCACTTGGTTGACTTAATTCTTCTGCAATCTTTGCTGCTGTCTTAATTATTGAGTTCATTATTAATGTTCATTATTATGTCTTAATCATTGAATTCATTATTATTATTATTATTATTATTATTATTATTATTATTATTATTATTATTATTATTATTATTATTATTAAGTCGCAGGGGTTTAGCTGGTTGTCGAAGAGTACGGGTCACCGACTAAGCACTCCTTGTTCACTATTCAGCTAAAAACTATCGAACTTTACAACATGTGTTGAGTATTACTGCTTTCTGCATGAGAATATACAGACAAGGGCGAAGATGTAGCAGGTCGGTACCAGTGTTGTGGATACTGCTATTGGCACCGGCTTCACTTGCTATGTTATTATTATTAGTATTATTATTTAATACTGTTATTTTTGTTGGTGCAGTTAATGCTAATTACAGTGGCCACAGTTGCTAAAATCCTAAATGGCCTTGTACCTTCCTTACACTGGGCCTTCCGGTTCATATCTTGTCCAAGCCTTGGGTACAGTAGCGTTTGGCGCTATTCTGTTTTGTTATGTATAAGAAGAAACTGTTTATTTTCCGATCCCCGGTCCACAGAGTTTGGCCGATTGTCTAAAAAGTGTACCAAGGAATTCTATACCATTGACTTAAGACTGTACAATAGAAATGATTATTATTATTATTATTATTATTATTATTATTATTATTATTATTATTATTATTATTACCATCATCATCAACAGCAACAACAACAACATTTCCTTTTCTCTTGTCACAGACCTTTTCTCCCCGGTACTTCTCCTGAAACAACAGCGATTCCCACCGCTCTGGCCGCAAGTTTCACAAGGCAGTGCTTTCCTTATAATGTGTCCTGTTCCAAATGCAGCTGTCTTTTATAGCGAATTTATTGAATGTTTTCCTGTTATGGCTTCCAAAACTCTTCTTCAAACTTCTGTTACTCTTCCGGTGGCTTCAGTTATTACTGGTTATTGTCATAATTTCTTGTTCCACTTTCGTTGTAAATCTTTTACCTTCTTTCTTTTCTGCGTCAGTTTGCGTCACATTCCTGTCCGCTGCTATTTGCATATCCATCACTATGCGTGTTTTGGCTTTTAATTACATATCTCCTATTGGCCCTGTCATCTCTAATATATACCGCTTGAATCCATAACACTTCTATATCCTGGAGTTACTGTACGAGTAAGTGTGTGTACCATTGTTCTATCGCTGTGATGTCTAGTGCTGTGCATATTGCATAATGTAAATGTGCACCAGTTCGGTCCTGTCTCTTCATCGAAATAATTGGCGCTCCTGAGGTTAGGTGGTCAACAGCTTCTGAATGTTGTTGTCATTCGACATTTACTCTTTTTTTTTTCTTCTTCTAAATTTCATTTTTAAAATAGTTTGTACTCTACTGTTATACTAATTTTGGAACAAGTTTAAAAGCCTTCGGGTTCCCTGAGAGGTAGATGAATTCTTGATGAGTTGAGCCAATGGTAGCTTATCAAGGATTCTGCTGCTGGGACTTATATCCGTCTTAATTCTATCCTCTCAATTTTTTGTCTCTTCGAAATGTATAATTCCAAACAGAGTAGGTGAGAATTTCATGACTAAATCAGCACCAGTTACCGTGAAATGTGCTGTGCTGTTATTCTGTGAACACTCTGAAGCCATGTATATTCTGGACTGAAGAACTTGTACAAGATACTTCAATTTTCAAAAATACCTCTTCTTTAAAACACAGATGTTTTCTTGCCATATCATCATCATTATCATTTTGAAGGAAGGCGCGCAATTTTTACGTGTTTATCTGTTAGGCCACTACCTTAGATGTTCATAGTAAAACCTTTAACCTGAAACTCGTCTAACTTCATTCGTCTGCAGAAAAAGTATGTTTATGAGCTATAAACCTCTTTTTTCGATTTTACGAAAGAAGTGATGGTGTTGTACTAGAGTAGGATCTAAATCATAACTTATGTACTTGTTCTCTGTTACGTTCTGAAGTTACAGGAAGCGGGTCAATGTTATGTTGAATGGACTGTACCACACAACTGTATGTCTACACCGTCTGTATCGCTGACAAAGCAGAATATCAGAAACGTGCAGTACGTTTCTCCTGTTACGTTTCTTTGTGCATATAACCCCAGAATTATGCTGCTTCTGAATCCAGATGTTCCGCTTGTGAAATGCACTGCGTTTTGTTTTTCTAATCGCAGTATTTTTATAAAAGTCGAATATCCATCAGGATGTGTAGTGTTATTAAACAGTATGTACTTTTCCCGTAATAGTCCTCATAGTTCCAGTGATGGCAAAAACAAAACCATTGGGGTTAACGTCTGAGGAAACAACGTGACGCTATGCGTTCTGCGACAGTAAGGGATTTGTGGCGAACTGCCTTAAGGAACGGGAGACCGAAAATGTCGATTTTTCAAGGTTACGGCATAGAAATAATTATTTTATGAAGGTGAGGTGTTGTGAACTGCATAGTATGTGTATTGGAAGCGCAATATAATGAGAGTAAATGGCAGCTTTTTGGTGAATTGTTGCGGAAATTTGTTTTCATTTGTGACTTTATTTTGAAAAATGGTTTTAGTTTGCAGAATTGAGTGTGGTGTAATTTAGATATTGGATGGAAGCAATTCTGAAGCTTTGTAGAAAGGTTTTCCCGTATTGCCGAGAAGCTGGCGTGAATATTTTTATCGACCATCGATTAATTGCTGTATATGGCAATACAGACTATATTTCGGCCATCAAGATTACTGGAATAGAACAGGGTAGTTGTGTATGAGGATGGCGGTGACTGTTAGTGGTTACATAATGCGCAGTAGACAAGGGCGATTTTACCGTTTTATGTAACCCACAAGTCAAGAGATATCGGTAAAGGTGACCCAATAAATTGCTAGCAACGTCACTCAAAAATCCATACTGGTAGAAATAAATGGTGTTCTCCACGTACGTTAACATAACTGCAGTAAAATGGTACGCTAAAGCTTCCGAGCAGAAAGCGTCACTTTTCCATTTACAGTACGGCGGTCGGCAAGGAGGGAATTGGAATTTGTTATCGTATGATTTATTTACCGTCAGCGACTGGTGTGCAGTTTGTTGACGTATTCACATTTAGTAGAGATTTTAGTAAGATCGCAAGATCCTTAAATGAATTGTGTATTGTTTTACTGTTACATTTATGGTTAAAGTGATTTTCAACATAGAATATTAAAACAGGAAGTAAGTAAAACGTTATTACATTTTAAACAGTAATCAAACAATATATTTTATGTAGAAAATTTTGCGATAAGACTAAATGTGTTTTCTTGAGGATGTTCAGGTTGTGTTGAGACATACACTGAGTACAAATAAGTAACGTAATTTGCAAAGTAATCTCTGTGTGCGACTACAACATGCAGCAGTAAATACAGACAGACCCACTTTGACGCTAATATACACCATTCCAAAGGAATTAGACGCTGGCATTAAGTGATACAACAGACGGTATGTCAGTATAGAGCTGACTGAACCTGCTGTCTTATTGCACTAATTTGTGGTCCCACAAACATGGGGTTGTTAATGGGATGTTTTGGTGCACACGAATTGCAGGGTTACTGAGAAGACAGAGTGCTGGACTAGTCAGGTTGAGTATTGTTAAATTGCAGATTTTATTTTTAAATTTATAAATGTATTATAAATAGTAGTAATAATAATAATAATAATAATAATAATAGCAACAGCTATTTTTATGAAAGTAGTCTGCAGATATTTGCCCGTGTGAATTTTTTTTAGACAACACCTACGTATTTCGCACCGTTTCCATATTTGCAGTAGCTGACTTGTAAATAATATTCAACACACAAACTGTAGGTTTCTGTTGCTGTACAAAATGTATGCAGTGATCCAATTTTTATTATTTGTCGCCATCTAAACTAAAACAACATATATTTTTACTAACCTGTTAACCACATTTTTGTGCTTTCTGCAAGAAACTTATGCGTATTCTAGCGAGATTTGTATTTTTCTCGAAATTATACTACCGTACGTAAATTCAGGATCCTAGGGTGATTATCAGTAGTGCTGCTCCTACACAGTACGTTCATGCGTTTTTCCATGCACATATTACCAGTCTTTGAGAAGGGAGATGCGGTTTAGAATAACAATGACTTCAAATAATCATAAGTACGATATATTCGGTCTAAACACAACAATTTGTCATACAAAGTCAGCTACATGTTTCGGGTAATATATATCGGCATCATCAGGTTGACTACAACGAAGAAACATGAAATATTCAGAGTTGCGTGGGGTCGAGCTCTCCAAACTTACAGGTTATGCTCACAGCACGACGGGGATTAATTGTCTTAAAATGACACCACATATTTGTGGATAAGCGGTCTAACAAACACAGACGTTGCAATTGGTGCAGGTAGTCAGTACGTAGGACAAAGGGAAGCAGCACCGTCATGAACCATGGCTAACGTGGGACGTTTTCGGAGGTAAACATATGTCTGCGCAGTTACAAGGTTTCATGATCAGTTCTCACGTGTACTTTGTCTGTAATAAAACACGCGTATTTCAAACAATAGATACGCTCTTCTACGGCGCCATTCCAGAATTTCATCGACTGTCAAGTTTTGTTCTCATAGCAACCTGGACTTTTCGTTACGTAGTCACAGCAGGCTGTCTTCCTCTATTGTCGCACCGAGTTTCCGTCATCTGTGAGTGATATCAACCTGACTGCTTGCATACTGGTGTAGCCCGACACTGTTTCAGGCAGTCGTGTTCCGTTACTTGTAGAGTAGAAGCTGTTAATCACCAGCGACTGATACAGCAGCACTTTGAATAAATTGTTAAAAATTTTGCATTATTAATCATATCGTAAATGTAACCTTTAATTACGCGGTTTTCTCCAGCATCCTGTTACGTCCTCTTCCGCAGTCTCAACTATTGGTCATCGGACTCTGCTTTAAAGTGAAAGATTAAAATTAGTGAAATAATTTTTAGTGACCCATACGGAGTAACTGAAATATAAAAATGTGGCCACGCTATTCACTTTCGTAATTAGAGAAACAATGTTCCTTAAAAATAAACAGTTTGTATCGCCACAATATCTTAATTAAACACGTATCAAGAAATTAGAATAGTAGATGTTTTATAAAAGAAAAAAAGAATCATTAACCAGTCTCGAGAATTCGTCGGTGTTGATTGTGAGCTGCTGTACCGACTGTTCACTTTGCGATTGACAGGGTGCACACAAAAGTATTGCAACTGTCGCCTCTTTAATTTGTAGCAGGGGAATGCACACAGTTTATTGCAGTATCTTTTGAGTAATGTTTATGGCAATAAATGCTGGTCTACTGCGGACGTTCCCACCGACACAGACGTCACATATTTTTCTGTTACTTCAGAAGAGTGAACGAAACACGAAATGATGAAGCTGCTCATTACTTTTTGATTTTCTGCAATGCAAAATCCGTTCTTTCATCTGTGACTAAAAAACAGATTCTACATAGATCGTAAAATATTTGTGGTCCTAATATCCGGGGTTTAGTCTGATTTTATATGCTTTCAAATGGTTAACTTGAAAAATAATTTTTGTCTTTCGTTTATATGAATTTTTTGTTTTGCTGGTCGCAGACTAACTGCAACTGCTTTCACGAAAATGTATTTTGTGCCTCATGTACAACATATGGATTAAGCGAAATTAATCTGAAATGTAGCCAGACGAGTGATGGAGACGGACAGTTAAAGAGGCAGAAGGATAAATATTATTATTCGGTGTTGCAGGTGGTTCAGCAGAACTGAACTTACGTACACAACTCTCCTATTGCAGACACATAGTCTATCGTACACGCTAGTACTGTATCTGTACTTATAGTAGTCAGCTTTGTAATTGTTGGCATGTTTCATACGTAATGTTAAATTCTAAGCTGTCTTCTATTTTCGCACCACGTTTCAGTGGCTCGTTATGATTAATAATCAAACGAAATGTAGATAGATGAAATTGTCGCACGGCTGCCATTTTCTTATTTTGTTTCCCTCAGAAGCATTTCTTTAATAAAAGTTGCTTCTTTTCCCATCGTCTCTTTCTACAGATAATTTAAGGGCCCTGACCTAAGCATCACTGCTCTAGCTCCTATATCAATATTTGACACGCATGCCGTACTTATTGTTAGTGCTGGCTGCAGGTTATCAGTAACTACAACGGCCTGGTGGCAACAAAATCAACAAGAACAGAAAAACGTCGTGAAAATCAACGGTTGATGAAGTGGGGACAGACACACATTGGCTGTTTTTCCTCCAAAGTGAAGACAGTAAGCCAAGCAACGGTCACACAAACTCTACCCAGCTGACGACAGTATAAATGATGTGTCTAGCAGGCAAAACGTTCTGCAGTTTCCTGCTAGGCATTTGGAGCAAAACAGGATAAAGAAATTAGTTGCAGAACACAAGAAAATTGATACGGTTGTATTGCAGTGTTGTGTGTGCTCGTACGACTTTGTTCAAGCTGTTTCTTTTCAAAAGTATTTAAAATTAAAGACTATGTTTTGTGGGTTCCTTACAACGACCACGTAAGCTGCACTGTAAGACGTACTGAACCAGATGTCAGTAATGTTGTCTTTTAATGAAACTGGGATAGATTTCTTATCACTACAGTTACTTAAACATAAAGTGACGTAAAAATAAAATTTATGTTCAGCCCTGCGGCTGTGAAGCCAGAGTCCAGGCCTGTATCTCAGTGGCGGTCTGTATGTTTAATGTGCATAGAGTGGCGGAATCGGCGAGATACTTAACCCTTTAAACGCCGAGTTAAATCGCATCTGCGATTTGCTGGCATTAGGAGCTCACCATATTCTCCACGTTGGCGGGATAAGTGTTAATATTGTTGCTGTGGATAAAGGTTGATTCATTCATTCCCATAATCTTGCCAAATTTAAATCCCATATGCCATTTTCTGGCATTAAGAGCTCACCATATTCTCCACGTTGGCAGGATAAGGGTTAATGTTTGTCGGTTGCTTTATCCTCGGATTTATATCTCCCTGAATCGTTGCACCGTCAGCATAGGTTATTTATTGCGGATTGTACCGTTCTTATTTCATTGGTGCGCCAGACCATTGCGACAGTCTCACATTACGGCAACACAGGTACCGAGGTCATGTAGGAAAATTAATATTGTGTAACTAAACGCTTTCAAGAGGAAAAGTGAGTTTTTCATTATGATCAGAGTTTATTAATTTACGTTCCATCCAGCCTGCTGCTGACCTACATACGGGCGGCCTTGTTTCTTGTTTTCTTTCCTTCCTTGTTCTTCTCCCTTAAGTATCTTATCCATCTCATGTGGGTCGTCTCTCCCTGCAACTAGACGCGGCCTGAAAACCTTAAAGGCGACGACTCATATGCATGTGACGCGGTGTGGTCATATATCCTCAGGTCCGCAGTACGTACGTATGTAGCAGCTGCAAGAAGCCCAATGACATCAACAGGTGATTCAAAATGTAGACGGGGGGG
>Ga0268261_10003138_pt1 | contig 12048 bp, 6 predicted proteins | sample TergutNc150P1_FD_190353 | JGI IMG/M metagenome (GOLD analysis project Ga0268261, IMG submission 190353) | Nasutitermes corniger P1 segment gut microbial community from laboratory colony in Florida, USA - Nc150 P1 (SPAdes) (version 2) | ecosystem: Host-associated > Arthropoda: Insects > Digestive... | reverse complement strand
TTTGTGTGTCTGTCATTGTCAAGGTGTTGGCTTTGTAGCAGTTTTTCTTCTTTATTTTGTTAATGGGACTTGTGTGTGTGTGTGTGTGTGTGTGTGTGTGTATACACACACACATACATACAGGCTGTGTGTGTGTGTGTGTGTGTGTGTGTGTATATACACACACACATACATACAGGCGGACCCCTGTACCCATGGATTCAGTTATCTGCAGTTTACCAAGGCCCCAAAAAATTTGGGAAATGAAAGAAATAAACGCTTCATAAGTTTCAAAACGCGCGCCAATTGAGAATGGGCCATAACATTGTGAAATCCAGCAACCCAAACACACCCAGTACTTGACTCATCTTCCTTTGTCCTCATACCTACGCTTCTCCACAAACTTGCCACCATTCTGCTTCTAGCGTTCTCGCTGTTTGAATTAGTTGCCACGTTATCGTAGTGTTTGTGGTCAGAAAGCTACAAGAAGAATGGAGAAATCTACCCACAATAGGCTAAGATATTTTTTAACAAATAAAATTTTCTTATTACAGGTTATGTACAGGTACGTACTATGATTTTCATTGTAAAATGTGTAACAATAACATGTTTTTTTTGTTGCTTATGCAGTTCTTTGATGAAAAAGCATGATTTGTATTGTTCTGTCATCCCTTGAAACTGTACATGATACTGTACAGTACAGGTACTGTATTTCTTCATTGCTCTATCATCTCTTTAGGATTAGGCTAAAACGTCAGAATCTTTTACTTTCATATGTATGAGAGGGAGAGAAAATACTCTGTAAATGTACAATGTAGTGTACAGTACACTTTCTTATTACTTTATTTAATGTTGGTAATGTCTTACTTTGTGTAATTTATCAATCAAACTTTACCGTATTTATGTATGTTGCACGAATATCACATTATATTACGTTATATATAGTGTTCGGTTTTATCCGCAGTTTTATGTAACCGCGGTAGGTCTTGGAATGTATTACCCATGGATACGGGGGTCCGCCTATATATATATGTTTATAGTAATCTTTATTACACTTACATTTGTGTCTGGTTGCATTGTGCATATCCTGTGATCTTCATATGTTGTCCTGTCTTGGTTGTATCTTGTTTGTGTTGTATGCATGGTATGTGGTCATGAACTGTCCGTCCTTGGGACTGTGACATTGTATTTACATACTTCCTTTTTTTTGTGTCTTTTCCTGCAATGAAGTCAAGCAGGGCATTGGTCATTAAGATGTTGTGCTTATTGCAGCATAAAAGTTGAAATACATGGGCATAACAGCACACACACAGTTCACAACCATGTACCACATGCAAAAACACATAAAACAAGTTACATCCAACATGTGAGGGTCACATGGTATGTATACAATGAAAAGAACAAACTTGAATACCAGTACATATATTCAAGTGCAATTAACAAAGTGAAGAAGAAAAACTTCTAATAAATCCATTACCTTGGCAGTAACACACACCAAAAATATGTGAATAACCTACATTATCAAAGTGAATGTTGATGATGGTCCCAGCTTAGACGCTGAAATGTGTATATCATAACGATATTTGTGACACACGTTGTGATGTCAGTGGTGATTGGTAACAGTAAATGTAATTTACTCTTTATATTAATTTGTATCTGTACTTTTGGATGCCATTATTCACCTTTTTTTATGTTGTTCGTATCTTGTGTATTCGCTTAATGAAATACAAGTTGTGACAAATATAAATCTCCAACATGTTTTTGCACCAGGGTGCCATTCTCAGGGAGTCTTTTTTAGATTGCTGTTGCTTGTTGAGCATTTGTGAATTTTATGTTATTTGTACTGTGCACGTCCTTACACTTAATTCATCAACCAACAGCTGCACTTAATAACATACAATTTGTGACAGATATTAATTTCCTACATGTTTTGGGACAGGGTTACCATCCTCAGGGAGTCATTTTAGACAGCTTGTGCTTGTTGAGCATTTGAAAATTTTATGTAATTCTTACTGTTTATGTTCTTATAACTAATATGTCAATCAACAAATGCATTTAATAAAGTACAGTTTATGACAAATGGTAACCTCCTACATGTTTTGGCAATGTTGTCCCATCCACCGGGGTGCCATCACCATCCCTAAGGATGACACCCCTGTGTTTAATATTTGTTGTACGTTGTATTTTATTAAGCGCATTTGTTGGTTGATATTAATTATTCATTTTTGTTGTATGGTGCTATATGTTAATGAGGTTATGTTTGATGTGTTACAGGAGTGACAGGGGAAGCCTCTACTGTGGGTGTATGGTCCTCGATGCACTTGTCTCAGGAGCCTTGTCATTTCAAGGCTTAACATATAGTGAAGTCTATGACTGTGTAATGTTTGGAAAGTATTTTGTACCATCATTTGGAGTGTGCATGTCAGCTAAGTATGATATTTGCATTGCTTTAATGGAGTAGGTTATCTCTGGAGGTAAAGTGTACTTTATCTTTGTTATTTTACAGAAATAATTCTTCATTGCTGTAGGGCTTGTAAGTGTAGCTCACCACTGTGTGACAGCGCTTGAATGTTAAATAAGAAAGCGCAGCATTAAAAAATCTCCATAAATCAAGATATAAAATTTACTTTTATTCTCCCATCTTTCTCTTTTCCTCCCACCTCTCATATGTTCATAATAACGATCACACTTATGGCTCCAAATGCCGTAGAAACTAGTGTTGGTAAATCAAATTTCCAAACATGTTGAAGCAACTAACACTTAATGAGCATCCACTGAACATGCTGCTTTAGTAACTGAGCTTGGTGTACTTTGCACTGGTGAGCCCATAATGTTATGACCACCAGCAGTTCGGCATCTGTGCTGTCCCCTTATCATTTCATGTGTGATTTTAGAAACAGATTTCTCCAAAACAAAATTTCTGAACACCTTGAAATTTGCTTGGATGTATACTTCCCTAGATTATGAATATCATTAGCTTCACAAGGCAGCCAGACCTATGGTCATTTGTTCGTCATCTGTAGAATAATTTATAAACTGCATGTAGCACTAGGAACACATGAACAGATTTCAGCCATCACAGAAATAGTGTCTGAAGTGTTCCCAAAACTCTTTTCTTAAAATTTGCAAAGAGTCAGTATTACTAATTCATTCTGAGTTTTCTTTCTGTTCACTTTTGATTGAAGATAATTTGAAATAAAATAAGTCATCACATGGGTTGAGGCTGGTCACTACATGCTCAGCAGTTACAGGTTTAATCTACTGAGCATTCAAGGCAGAGGCTGACACAACATTTCTTGTCCCTGCAAGTAGTGGCTTCCTGTTGCAATTCCTGAAAAACATAATGCTCTTTCTCAGCCATTTTGCATTCACAGTTGGCTACTGCTAAAATTTGTGAAGTAATCTTTTTAGGTCCATTCGCAAAATTGTGAAAATTGACTATTAGATTGGTTGATTGATTACGAATGGGTTCGGGACCTCATGGTCCTGATGCACCTAGGCCTTAATTGACGGGCCCTTTGTGACCCATATCAATTTGTGGGAGCCCTGTTACTTTGCTAAAGTTCCAGATGGCCCCCAAACTTATACTCTTAATGTCCTCTGGCTCCAAGAAGGAGCCCAAATATGCATGTCTGATTGAAGCCAAAGCTTCACACTCACAAAGAATGTGGGCAGAGTTTTCTTCCTGTGCTCCACACCTCCTACACAGTGGACTGTCCAGCAGCCCTAGTAGGTGAAGATGTCTCCTCAGGGTGTTATGTCCAGTCAGAAAGCCAGTAACAGTCCTGGATTGAGTCCTGTTAAAGGACAGCAACCTGGCCTTGGCACCCAGACACGGTTCTGAAATTAGTTCTCAAGCCTGTCTTTGGGTATCGCCAAGACCTTGCCATTGTACCCAATGCTGGTTGACCAACCAACAACTAATTCTTCATATATCCTGTCTAGAGACTCCCAGGGCTGGCTCAGGTCCAAGAAACCCCAGAACAGAGCTGCGCCTTGTGAGCTCATTGGCAATCTCATTACTTCATACTCCAGCATGTCCAGGGACCCAGTACAGCCCCACCGCATGCTAGGTAGAGATATCGTTCAATGCCTTTTGGCACTGCTGGACCAATGGAGACATTCTGAAGGCCTGAAGAGCTTTCAGAGCCGCCTGACTGTCAGAGCAGATACTCACGTATTTCTCTGGTCTGTTCTGTGACTATTAGCTTTGTCATGTCTCTCTGTTCTTCCATGCAGACAGACGTCTGCATGGAACAACTTGGCTCCCACTGGACAGATTTTTATGACAGTTGAGTATTTTTGGAAAACTGTTGAGAAAATTCAGGTTTTATTAAAATCTGACAGGAATTACGGGTACTTTATATGAAGACCAATATGTATTTTTGATCATATCTTGCTCATTTCTTCTTAGAATGAGAAATGTTTCAGACAAAAGTTGTAGAGAAAATCACAACACACATTTTGAATTCAAAAACGTTTTTAAAAAATCGTACTGTTTATGGGATTATGTGGAAAAATACTGTAGAGCCTAACAGGCCACAGATGACGACATGGCGCATGCGCATTGCATGCTGGATACATAAGGCAACAAACATGCACTCAGAATGTGTTATACTTACTGCTCTTCCACTGCAACAATGGTTGCATGAATTCTCTTCAGTGTTATGTTGTACATACATTGCCTGTCTTGTTTGTCGATGACTTTGATTAAAACTTTAGTGAAAAACACTCCACAGTGTCTGGAATTTTATGCATAGTCAGTGGCACTTTGGAATTTAAGACTGCTTGTGAAATTTTTCTGTGCCTTCCTAAATATATTTCTGAACATTACCATCATTTTGACAACTTTTGACTTCGTTATCACCTTCAAAGTCCCAACCAAATGTTGGTCAGATCACTGTTCCAGCTGCTCATCAGAGAGAACAGCTGATGTGTTTTTGCTTCTTGGACCCATAGCTTTCCATCACTGAATATGCACTATTTTCTGACTGGGCCTTAGAACCTGATGTGTACCTGCATAGGTTCCATTGTGAACCTGGTGCCAGCAGCATACAGTGAACCAAGGATATTGCTTTGTAAAACTTCTTTAGAGTTAGAGGATTTTATTGTCCCATGTAGAAAGCAATTGACAGTTGTTGTCTTTTGTCATTGCATCCCATTCACTGACCATTTAGATTCATAAAGACTCTGTCTATGAAATTATGTTCAAAAGGTTATTAGAGACAGCTATGTGTTAGTGATTCTTGGTACTGGTGGATCTGAACAGTAAACTGATGGATATTCGACATTGAAGACTAGGGATCATTGAATCCAGATTTGAAAGTGCGTGAAATTTTGGATGCAGTGAATTCTGTAGGGCGCATGGAATCTTGGATAGAAGATGATAAGAAATACGCAGCTAAGTTGAAATTAGGAGGCATATTTATTTGAGCAATGCGGAATTACACGACAAACATATTACATGTTTCAGGTTTAGCGAAATTTTGGAAACCAGATTTTGGTTCATAGAAACAGATCAGTACCACTATCGGAGGTTACTGGAAGTGAAACATAGGAAAGATGAGGATGTATTATCATTATCTGATAAAGCTCCTTGCACAGAGAACTTTGCCCAGTTCAGGAGATCCTGCAGTACAAAATGTGTACCAACTTGACTGCGAGAAGAGGCAGACGTATGCGTTTGTACATGGCCTTAGACCAAACATATCGACTGCAGTACAATTACAAGCCCCTAGGACTACGGAGAGAGCCATAGAAATTGCAAATACCGTGTATTTTACTTTAAAATCTAAGAATGACATGGATGATGCGCACATTAATTTTACTGGCAGGCACTATCATGGTTGGCATTCTATGTCGTGCAGTCACCGGTCTCAGGTTTCACTCCTGGTTCTTTGCACGGTTGTCACTGAGGACACAGTCAACCTCCACACAACAGGGCTGTGGTATTACGTCCTGGACCTTCTTGGCGGACACATACCGATCAGGGTCAATATCAAGCGTGTCCAAACGCAGCTAAACATTCAGGTGCTGCATGTTGCAGTAGAAGGGCGCAAGTATACTACGACAGAAATTGTTCAGCCCATAGCGAATATGTATCACAACAGAATTTTCGATCAGTTTACAGAGGGGAGAACTTCCTATTGGGAAGAAGAAATGCATTCGTACATCAGCGCCCACCCACAAATGCTATAAATTCTAGACCTGCAAGTTTTTTTGGCAGACGGAGAGAGAATAACAGACAAATATCGCCACGGTTTCAAATACATGACCCCCAGATGTCGCGAAAATTTTCAGCACTCGAGCCGAGGATGTATATGCGGATTCATAATCCGAATATCCCAGGTCAGGAAAACATGTAACTGATAGGTTTGACTGCAGCTGCAACCTGTCGTTTGAGGACTGACAGACTGGACAATGTTTGTCAGTGAAACCTCCCATGACACCTGTCATTGAGGTGATGATTCAAGCAGTTCATAATCATTTTCTACTAGATACTGGTGCTTCTGTCTCTCTCTTGTAATCAGGCACTTCAAAGGCGCCATTATGCCGGGCCACCTTAAAGCCACAGGGTGTTAATGGCTAAGAGCTTCATGTCTTGAGTAACCAGATGATAGAGTTTACCATTGGTAATAGAACTTTTGGTCATGACTTCGTTGTCAGTGACTTACCACTACCGGCAGATGGACTTTAGGAAACGAGTTCCTTCTAGAACATGAGGCTGTTATAAATTATCAGAATCAAGACATATTTGGATGGATACAGAATAAAAGTATACAATTTATACCAATTTAATCAGAGAAGTCACACCACTATACCATGCAGCATGCTCAATAAGAAGCCCTTGTTTCATCACCAGGCAAAAGTGTGTGGCATGTTTACACAAATGAGCAGTTTGTATCCCCCCGTTACGGAAGTGTGTGATAAATGGACAGCTGAAAGGGCAGAATATGCCGTCTTCTTGTGTGTGCATAAATCCAGTTGAATTGCCATTACAAGGTTTATATGCAGCGGCCGTAATTTCGAAAGTCATTGGAAAGCCAAGGCTAAAGAAAGGGAAAAATTCCCCAGAATTATTAACTTCAGAGTCTAGTGATACTGGTAGCGAAAACAGAAAATTGCAGGAGTGAACAGGACATGTAACTTTACAAATCGTGAATGCTATGGAGGATACCATTCAAGTTTCTGTACATACTAGGCTATGTCCAGTAGGTATTTGAAGATTTAATTGGTCAAGTAAACACAATAGCTGACTTTGGGAACAGAGCTGCACTGAGAGGAAGGTTTTCTAAAGAAATGAGGCAAGCTATAAGCACTTAAGTTGAATCATTTAACCAAAGATGAAAGAAGGGTAATACAGGTATTACAGAAATTCTCTCATGTTTCTTTGAAGAGGGTGTTAGTGAATTCAGTAGTACGAAGTTAGTGACCCATCGGACAGAAACAGGCGATGCAGCGCCAATCAGGAAAGCCCCCTGCATTGAAGCAGGCAATGGGGAATCAAATGCAGGTCATATTAGGCAAGGGTGTGCGGTAATAACACAAATTCACATAAAAATTGATCATAATTGAGGCTGAGGCGTGCAAAGCGTACAGCGGTCCTGACACAATATAATGCAGCTGCAAAAGTGTAGTATGTCTGGGCCAACGGCAAGCAAACTCAGTATTGTTTGTCATGTGGGGGGAGGTTACTTACACAGGTAGTGCCACAAGAAACGGAACTTAAATGCTCAGCTGCAGCCAGTATCAACCTCACCCACATGAGTTCACTGTATAACCTCCCGTGAAGTAGCGTTCTATATAGGAAGAGGTCAGTCAGTTCAGAACTCCAGTTCGTGCTTGAACGATATGCGGCAGATTATGTTAGAGCTCAATGATACTGCCTCAGAAGAAGACAGTGGAAAAGGACCCGGTGATTTCAGTAAGCATCTGCAAGAGAGATAACCAGGTGTAGTTCTCCTCTCAGACACATCTGAAACCCAACACGGTTTACTTATTGTGAATTACCATTTTTATCGTAACGACTTCCTCCAGCACAGAAAAGCACCACTACCACCCTTCCCTTGTTTATATAAAAGCTACGGTGGTCTGATTGCCTTCTGGTAATAGCGCAGTACTTTTGGCAGTTTGTTACACATCTTTAGGTAATGCAGATATTTGGTTTTGAAGCATTAGTCACTGGCAGTTGATCTGAATTGTAAACATCCAGTCTGGAGGAATTCAAATTATAACCACAATATCCCACTAGTTAACATGGCGCCGTACTGGATGTTTTGATTTGTTAGAATGGCGGACTGTCAGAGATATAATTGTCTCCACCACTATAGATTCAGGTCACCTTACCAGTCGTTTTCTGCACTGTGGATTGTACTAGAACCACAGAGTTTTGGACCTTGGTCATAAATTCAAAGGTGTGGAGTGGTTTGCGAGTCTTGCCTCTGAAATAATGCTACACAGAATCCAAGTTAACTTTGGGGATAGAGCGATTAATGATGAAATAAACGGCATTTTGTGGAAAAGTAAATGGCTATTATGCAGACGCCTTACAAATGTGGTAAAGTTTTGTGTTGCCTAAATGTGTACCATAAATTTTAGGGGTGTTTATATTTTTTTTTTTTGCCTGTGTGAACACAGGTCTTGTGAAGTTTAAGTACAAATTCGTTCTTGTGTTTAACCCTGATCACGTCTTGTGTAATTACTGAAATAACCGAAAATGTCATTCTGCCCTGGCTTCAGGTAAGAGTCTTTGGAATTCTTCACACTTATCAACACATTAAAAATTAGTCTGTTCAACTGGCCACACAACCTCAGAGTTGTCTGAAAGACAGTGGGAAATACAGGTTACCAACAATCAGTCAATTCTCCAAAAGCAGGTATTGTCCCCAGCAGTTCAAAAACCTGCGAACTAGTTCTGTTGTCAATTTATGACAACTAGCTTCGACCTTGGCAGTAGTGGTGCAGGGAGAAGTCAGACCATTCGATTTGCATAAACAGTAACTTGTGTATTCCACTGAAAAATAAGTCTTGTGCATGTGAGACAATTCTGTTAACGGAAAGCAATTACAGAAACCTAGATGACTGGAAGGCTGAGGTGAAAAATGCAATCATTTTCTCAGTGCAAATTTTAGTGCATCACAGAAAGACACAAAGAGTTAAAAATAAACCTCTTCCTGTCTGCCTTCAAGTACAGGGCACCCACAAGCCTAAAAATAATGTTCTTATTTAGGGAACCGTAAATATGGTTGAATCCTCATTTTATGACCTGATTTAAGATTTCATTCATATAGTTTTTGATTTTAGTTATATGACATCTCGGTGTTAAATATTTTCCATATGAGAGCGACCTGTGTTTAATGTTCAGATCCACTATACCCCTAGAAACTTTAAGTTGGAGTGTATGGAAAGCATAAAAAAAAACTGGAAAATATTGTCACAAAATCAAGCCTTATCTCACTGAGTATCTTCATGGACAGTATGTGGAGAATTTTCTCCTTCCCTGCTTGCTCTGTAGTTGGATTGTGTCGTTCAGAATTCTTGGGTGTAATCTTGCAGCATCAAGTGGTGCCATTGGTTGTGCGCTGCAGGGCTGAGCTTGGTGGTGGAGCTGTCCGTGTTGATATCAAATCTCTCATTCAACACTGACAACTATAAAACACACACACTAGTATTAACGACAAAGATGCAAACTTGTTGCAATGAGGAGAAGTACTGATAAAAACCTGGAATAAAGGGCTACAACACTTCCTCCAGGGTGTTGTTGTTTACTCCTGCAAACTTCCGTAGTATGCTTTTATGCAATAAATGCTGTAGTAATGTAGCTTTGGGAGGAAAGGATAACTGCCAATAATTTTGTGCCTAATGGGTGCTATGGGATTTCTTAGCCTGGCCAAAAGTTGTTCAATTTCGAGAAACATTATTGGAAAATGTGCTCACCACTTAGCAGTTGAACAGTATTAGCACTAAACAATGAACACGACTGTTTATAAGGATCAAACTTCTGTTAGTTCAGTAAGTAATTTCGGTCCTAGTGGATCCGAATTTCATCTCTTACTGTTCCGTAAGGTCAGGCTTTTTAGAAGCGTGTCTAAATCCGTCAGTGATTGATGGTAAAACCATAAGTTCTGTAAACGAAACTGCAGATAATATTAACAACCTGTCGGACTTCATCCCGTGTCCCCACGACCTGTACGTAATTTACTGCAAGCTCCAAGTTTCAGGTCGTTCTCTTTTTTAAACGCCCAAGACTATTTCGGGAGATCCGAAACAGGTATCTTGCAGGTGTAGGTTGCGTCTGCTGTTTCTGTTAGCGAGGAAATAGGGTGTTTTTCCTGTGTTCCCAATTACTAAAACTAACAATTGTGAACCTTAAACGAGATTAACTACTGAAGATTATAATCCCCTTTCCTACACAATATTCAACAGTGGTGACCGTGGGATTTCCTTATGGTAGGTTTGGGGCTGGGATTATTATATGTTTAATCGGAAAGGACTATTTTGATTTTTCATGTTTTTTTAGTTATTATGGAACACAGAAAATTTGTAACGTCTCGGTAAAGATATTTATAAGAAGAAATTGCAAGAGTTTAATTCCAAACTCTATCAGTTTCACGTAGCGCGATTCAAACAAACGCGACGCAACATGGGGAACGGGTCCAGTTCGGATCGAAAGAAATAGATGTTTGTAGAACAAGGAACCAATTTAATAGGAGACAACCCACAACAAACTATACTTTAATTTTATGATAATAAATTTTAAATGTTGTATATTGTAAATAGAAACTGCACACTTGATATATATGATTATTGTAAGACTTTTATTGCTGTATGATTCAACAACATTGGTGTAAGCTCATTGATGATGGCGATTACGCCGAAACATGTAGGGGGAAATTAATGTTAAAATATACAACAGACAGTATAGAATTGCGCAATTGTTGGCACTGATAGAGTGTGTAATTGTGTTTGCAATGCACGGAAAGAAATCACTGTAGTCAACAATATTCTCAATCATTACTTCTTCCACACTTAACATAGTCAAAACGGTTTAGTAACATTGTGCTCATCAAAAAGTCTCCACTCTTTCCAGAGAAGGGAAGCACCTGTCAGGTTTTGCACGACCTAAATTCTTAATCTCAGTCTTCTCGGTGGAAGGTAATTGCGAAAAATCGACGTCCTGTGAATATTCCACAATGTTCGTATTCATGTTTATCGTAAAATTGCTTCTACTAAAATTAAGACATTCATAATATTGCTTGAAGAACCGCTAGGTAAAAGTGGTTGTCAATATACCAGCATTTGAAACGTTGGGAGAGGTAAGCAATACACGAAGTCCTCGAAACACCGCCTGTGCTGCATTCGGGCTGCACTGACTGACTGCCCATCCACACGCTTAGTTCAGTGTGTCCATTCCTCGCACTAGCTGTGCTGAGGCCAGCGCGCAAGGTATGTATGGGTCGCAGCGCTCAGAGTCCGTTACGTGTGCTTGATTTTTAAACGATGATTGCATTCATGCTCTTAAAGAATGCCCTATCTCCTATCGAAAACGTTTATTCAGATATTTAACTTTTCTCAACATTTCTGGTGAAGGAGGGTCTGAATCCCTGCGGGACCTCATAGACGAGTCGACTCTGATATTCACTTATATCGACCACTGTTACTGAATAACATCGCTGTCGGTGTTGGTTATTTCCTATATAGGAATGCCACTTCACAGTAGCTGAACTGATATCACATTTTTTACGTTGTGTGTTTCGTGCAGTGAGATACACTTCCATTTACAGAGCCTGCACCTGGAAAAAAAAGCCTATAATATAAATGTGCCCTATTTACCCCGGCATGTTTCGGCTTTCGTACGCCATCATCATGGATTGTACGGCAGTATATTTAAAATCTAATAGATGTGCTACATTACAGTTACATATCACATTATTTTCCCACCCGTTACTCACAACACACAGATCAGAGTTTAACCCTTAGGTGACTAATGTTATGTATATATGGAGCACCCATTCTTGATGTTTCTAGATCACACACAACGACGCAGCACAGTCGGTAGGACTCCTCTGG
>Ga0268261_10003137_pt1 | contig 12049 bp, 3 predicted proteins | sample TergutNc150P1_FD_190353 | JGI IMG/M metagenome (GOLD analysis project Ga0268261, IMG submission 190353) | Nasutitermes corniger P1 segment gut microbial community from laboratory colony in Florida, USA - Nc150 P1 (SPAdes) (version 2) | ecosystem: Host-associated > Arthropoda: Insects > Digestive... | reverse complement strand
TATATATATATATATATATATATATATGACATTAGTCGCCTAAAGGTTAATGATTTAACCCTTATCCTGCTAACGTGGAGAAAATGGTGAGCTAATAATGCCAGCAAATAGTAGATGGGATTTAATTTGGGCTTTAAAGGGTTAATACAGTGTGTGAGTACTGTGGAAGAGTTTACGGACATTCTTGGAGTTTCTTCACACACATTAATTTTATAATTTCCTCGTGCATTGTGATTTACATCTCTTTGGATCCCTGAAGAAGCACGTGCCTGACAAGCAACTTGCAGCAGACACTGATGTAAAGCAGGCTGTTAGCTCCTGCTACAGACACTTGAAGTCAGTTTGTTCTATGCAGGGATACAAGCCTAGTTGCCATGGTGAGACAAATGTTGCATTGGCAGTGGTGACTACATGGAGGTCTGATAGCCACCTGTGTGCCATGCATACGTTGAAGGTAGAACAAATTTAATGGCATTGGAAATGTTTGTTACCATATTTTTTGAAACTCTTTGTTTACAGAGAATGTTAATGAAGCCATGATGTTTGAAGAACAGAATGGTTGTGAACATCTTTATTTGCTTCACCTTCGGTAACAATGAAAATGTTGTGTCCAAGCAGCATCATTTCTGGTGAACAAAAAGATGTATTTTAGAATTTGTGCATTAGAATGTATATAATGTACAGAAATATACACGCTATATTTGAAAAGATAATGTCCTTCAGCAATTTTGTGTGTCTGAATGGTTATAATTATGTTACGTAAAAAGGAGACATTCTGGATGTCAGCGTTTTTATATATGAGTATTTCTGCCATAATATTGGCACCATACAGCACACACATATTTAGTTTTGGCTCTGACATGCATGATACATCATGATTGCTCTGTACTACTGGTAGCATAGTAATGAACTCATAAATTTAAACTGTCCTAAATGTAACAGAGAAGTGTTATTGATGTTGTATATGTAGTGTAGTGTGTATTGTTGTCTTTTTGTGATCAGGACATAAAATTAATGTTGTTTCTATAAACAGATGCTGCTAGAACTTCAGTTTGATTTGAATGTCAAGTTTAAGACAGAAGTGAACAGACTAAGTGCAGAAGAGCTGCGGTCACAGCCACTTGGTAGGGACAAACTAGGTCAGTCATATTGGTGCCAACTTGATGAAGATTGCAATCTCCGGGTCTACCGTGAGGATTTGGATGATGAAACCTGGGAGATAGTTGCAAGGTAAACAGTTCTTCGAACTGGTTTGGGGATTGTGCTATACTCTTCAGTGTTCTTCTCATGGATACCTTGTACACACATAACAACCCCTGCCACCACGGCCCCTTACACACACACACACACACATGCACGTGCACATTCATGAAGGCACCAGTGGTCCTTCTGCATATCAGTGCTGATAATGGAGACAGAGTAGGTCAGTGAAACATTTTTAGTTTATCAAGTGATGTATAGCTGAAATTGGTTTTGTATATTTCAGAGATCGGGAAGGTTTGGTGCAGCTGATCTCACAGTTATCTTCCAACGATCCATTTCGTAATTGTCCAGATGCAGTTCTCAATGAAGATAGCAACAGTTTAGAGATTGAAAAGCCTATAACAGATACTGGACAGATAATTGAATCACCAACTGCTGATGAAGATGAGGAGGGAGAATTTGAAGAAATTGAAGAGGAGCAGGAGGAAGAGATGAATGAGTGTGACAAAGATTGTCAGAAAGGGCTGAAAACAAATTTAGGACCCAAGGTGTCAGATTTTGAAACAAAGGAAGATGAAGGTGTGAAATCTTTATTGAAAGAAAGAAGGAATGATACAGAAAATGGTGAAACACCCTCTGCATGTGTGGATGGCATATGTGGAAAGCAAAAGAAGGAGCAGAAAGGTATAAGGTTAGAGGAAAATGAATTGAGGGCTGAGTCCTCTGAAGAAAGAAAGAAAGTTCAGGATTCCACACATGTAGCAGACAGAATTAAACATGTTGTGTCTGTTGTTAAGGCTGAGTCAAATGAGCAAGAATCTTCTGAACTTTCCAAACTTTCTGTATTGGAACAGGGTAAATTGTTTGTTACAGATGCAAGTAAGGTAGCTGAACCAGAAAGTAAGAAGTTGTATGTAGAAGTAAAGCAGCCTTCAACAAGTAAAGGACAAGAATCTCAGAAATGTGGTACAGAGGTTTCAAAAAATTATACACATGTGTCTGGTATTGAAGTAACACCAGGCACAGTTTCTTCCGAGAAACAGAAAGTATTCAGTAGAGATCTGACACAAGGAGAGGAAAGTAAGCTGCTTACAGATAAGGACAAGGATTTTGCAGAAAATACAACCAGTGACATGAAGCGTTCTGCTGAAACCAGTAAGAAAGAGGGTGTGTTAATGAAATTTTCACCTCAAGGGATATCAGTAAAACCTCTTGAGAAGTTAGTTTCTGTAGAAAAATGTGTGGATTATAGTAAATCGGAAGAGCCTAAGATATCGGTAGATAATAAAGAGGGAAATGAAAATTCTGGATTTGGCAGAATGCATTCTACTTTTGAAGAATACAAAAGGGGCCAAGATCGTGCAGGAAAAAAGAAGGTACAGGCGTATGAGGAGGCCAGAGACTTACAAGAGCATAAACCAAGTAATCGAGGAACAGGGGAAGAATTGAGGAAGTCTATAATTAAAATAAAAACATTGAAGCATGGTGTAATTAGTGACTTTGCTAATAGCATTGATTCAAGTAATGAGGATTCAATCACAGACTCAAGGGAAGGTATAGAGGAACTGGAGGATGAAGGCATTGAAAATACATTAGCAGTGAATACTGCATTTAGTGGAGGTTTGGATTTAAGTGCTAGGAAAGTTTCTGGAAGCCACCATGAATTTCACAGGAATGACAACACAAAAACAGTACTGCAGTCAAACATTCAATTTAAGGATGAAGATGAAGTCTATGATCTTAGCACTACAAAATCAGTAGATAAATATGCAGTACAGAGAGAATCAGTGAGGCATTCCATACATTTACTGGATAAAAGCAATGATAGAAGAAGCCAAGCCGAAGCAACTGATCTTAGTACAAAGAAATCAGGTACATCCTATATCGACTACTGTAAAGAGAAAAGATTGGAAACTCTCTTGAAAACTGAAAAAATTTGTGCTGGAAGTATGATCTCTGATGTTCATCAAGCTGATATTGCAGATATTCTGAGATCCAAAGAAAATGCTAAAATTGGAGGAACAAAGAGAGATTTGAATGATGTAGAATATTTATCAGTAGCAAAGAAGCCACGGTGTGAAGGTGCAGTTAACACAAACAGAGGTGCAATAGAAGTTGGAGAAGCTGTGGAAGAACCATTGATGTTAATCCGCGGAGAGGGTTCAGGTGAAGATTGTAAGATGGGAAATCCAGAGGACAGAAAAGATGACACGTGTGATGGGGTTGTAGGGGAGACTATAGTAGAACCATTGTTATTTGTTTGGGGAGAAGGGTCAGGTGAAGACTGTGACACAGGAAACCCAAGGGAAGATGCACAAAAGGACAAAACAGATGGGAGCAGAAGTAGCCAGGAAGGGAGCAGTGGCAATCGTTCTTCACTTGTTTCTGATGCAGAGAACGTTACGCTAACTGAAGGTACTAGCGGGAAGCAGGAAGGTTTATCATGTAAGGAACAAAACACTGAAAGTGCCAAAGGTAAGGACACAAATATAATAGAGTGCAATGAAAAAGAAGAAAATTTAGAAAAGGGAGATACAAAGAAAGAGTTGGTAGTGAAGGCTTCTTGTGATAGGCATATTCCTTTGTCTCCTGGGATTACAGATGTTGTTTCAAGTGAGCTGGAAAATAAAGCATTTGTGTCAAAGTCTGATTCACTTCCAGAAATTTCAAGAGGCAGTATCTTAATGCCTAGTTCATCCATTAACCCTAATGTTGAAGCTAAGGATAATACTCCAGCAAGTAAAGAGTGCTCACAGGATCTCTCTTCAGAAGGAAGTTCAGTTGAAACTGTTTCTTGTTTACATACAGATGTAAATGGTACTTCAGTGGATAAATTGTCAGGTCATAAGACACTGAGTGAAGAAAGCACTCATAGCACATGTTCGGAGGAGTTTCAAGAAACTAAGAGAAGAGTATCTGGAAACATAATTAAAGAGTTTCCAGATATAAATTCGTCACATAGCAAGGACAACAAGCAAGTTGAAATGCCTCAAGAGAAGGGACTGAAGGAATCATTTAGTACAAAATTGGAACAGTTCCATTCTTCGTTATCACCTCAGAGTGATTTCAGAAACAGTGAAAGTAATTGTTATATAACAAGTAGTGATGCAAAGAGCACTGCCCTATCAAATAGCTTAGAGTCAGATATGAGTAGAACAGTATGTAGGAAAACTCTAGAAGGCAAAGAAATTGAAGACATTTGTGTTGAAACATCAAGTGGGAACTGTCTGGTTACAAAACCTGATGTAAATGTTACGGAACCTTTAATTAGGACTTCACATTTTTCATTAGGGGGAAAGGATGATAGTGCTGTAACAACACAGACTGAACATTATATTCAGAGTGAAAGGAAAGTGTGTAAGGAAATGGTCCATGAAGATCATGCAAAGAACATTAAAATTCCACCAGAGGAATCAGATGATAAAGGAAAACCAGGAAATAAACCTGAGTATGAAATAGAAACAGTTAGGCAAGAGAAGAGTACAGGTCAGTCACTTTTACTTTCATTTAAATCACAAGATGTAGCTAAAACTCCTCAACAGGCATCCCCCAACAGAGAACAAAACACAGGAGACATATTAAACATCAGTGGTGAAGTGGATAATCCAGAGGTGAGAGATGTGGCACAATCTAATTCACACAAAGTGACCGGAAGTTTTACAAAATCCCTTGACTTGTCTGAATGTAGGACAGAATACCTAAAATCAAGTGGCATGCCGTCTATTCCCCTGTCATTAGAGAAAAAGCCAGAATGTACCAAAGCAGCAGAACCATCACTTGTTAGTAGTTTGTTTTCTGCAGTTCCTGTATCAGATACTCCGTATGTGAAACAGGACAGAGGCGCAGATCCAGACAAAATGAAGTTAGAACTCAACAAAACCAGTGAAGCACCCTTGCCTGTAACAAAAAGGATTCTTCAACAGGCAGCTAATATCATAACATCTTCAGATAGTTATGCTGCATCTCCAGATTCAGTTAAGGCAGACACACCTGTAAAAGTTCCTCCCACAAAGACCCCACCAAAACTTTGGAGCATAGAAACCATATGTGCTCCTGACCAGAAATCCAAAGAGCAAATATGCAATTCTCAAGGTGAAGTTTTAGGTGGCAATGTTGGTTCAACTTTGAAATACGTTGATGTACATTGCTCACAGAAACCACAAGTGTCAAGCCATACCACAAAACCCAAATGGTCACTTGGTGTTCAAGTTATACCGAAATCTAAAAATGATGGTAGTGGTCCAAAGAGGACGTCAAGATGGGATGTTGGTAAACCTAGTGATACCAAGGCAGAAGCTAGTGGTGGCATTAATAGTAGGGAAAATAAGTCTCAGACTTCAGGAGAAACATACGCCTTGACAAAGAAAGATAGTCAGAAGGATACCAATCTGAGAAAGGTTCTGAATTCAGATGTTCGAAGTGTAGATTCCTGTTCCACTGCAAAACCTTTTATTGTAGATGAATTTAATAAAGTGAAGGAAAGTAATGATGTAGATGACAAGATACTGGAACATACCTGTTCTTCATCTGAAAGCTCCTCAAGTACTTCGACTAGCTCTGTGTTAGTGGAAAAGGGAGTCTGTGAAAAAGAGCTTACATCAGGCAGCCACAGTGTAGGAAATTCAAGTAGTGATCCTGTAGAAAAATCTGCCTCAGATACTGGAAGCCCACTTTTCTCCAGTAAGAGGATAGATTTGGAACTGGATGTTGGGTCAACTCAAGTGTTTGGTAAATGTATGAATGTAGAATATAAGGGGCATAGTGAAAAAGATCAGAAATTGTATGCTACATTATCTGGTAAAACAACAAAACCTGAACTTCCTGTTCATCCTGAAAATGTTGAGAAGCATCACAGTGTATCAGTCCAGAAGGCAACTAGTGTCAAATATGAAGTCACTGAAACCTCTTCAAATTTGTCCCCAGCAAAAATACCAACAACATTAAATGAGCCAGTTGATTACAGTCCACAGAGGAAGGTAGATACATCTGAAAGGACTGATACTCATACTGCAATTTTTTCAAGCCAGGGTACTGTTGAAAAAGAGAAGAGACCTGTGGAGCAGTTATTTTTGGGCCTTGGGTCCTCACAGTTATCAGACAAGGAAATTGAATCAACAACAGATAAAGTGATGGTGTCCGTGATGGCTGATAAGTCATCTCCAAAGGCTGGAGCAAATGTTAACAGCATCACTGAGAAAACTGTTGATCGTGCTAAATCTACTGAACTTAACGTGGAAAAGAAGGTGGTTCAGGGCTCTATTGGCCCATCTGTTTTAAAAGAAAAGGCCGTGAGTACCAATAAAGAGGATGGCAAACCTGTAGATGTTACCTCTGAAAGAAATATTTCGAAGGTTATTGATTTTTTAACTAAGAAAACTATTGGAAAAACTGTGGATAAATTTAATGAAAGAATTGTAGAAAAATCTGTGGATATTACTGCAGACACATCTGTTAGAAATCCAGTGAATGTCACCACTGAAAAAGGCATTTCCAGAGTTATAGATGTTTTAATAGAAAAGCGCGCCAGAACACAAGAAGGTACAGCTGCAGAAAAAAATATTGGTAAACCTGTGGATACCATTGCTGTAAGTAACACAGTAGATGAAGTTTTAAACAAATGTGTTCAACAGACAGAGGATGTTGTATCTGAAAAAACAGCTAGAAAAGCTGTAAATATTTCATCCGATGAAGCTGTTGAGCCATCTGTTGGTGTCATGACAGACAAAACTGCTGGAAAGTTGGACATTGATGACTTTAACAAAGCTCATTATAAATCTTCGGCCATATCAACTGACATAACTGTTGGAAGAGATGTTATTATGAATGATAAAATTGCTGATAAATTTGTGGATTTTCCTGTGAACAGAACAGTTGAGAACACTGATGATGTTAGGAAGGAAAACAGTGCCAAGATCTTTCCTGTAATGAAAACGGTTGGAGAGGTTACTGACAATATTGACATGAAACCAGCAGGTGGTTCAACTGACCATACTGTTCAACACATTGTGGCTCTTCCCACAAGCAAAATTAGTGAACCAGTAGCCGACATTGAAACTTATGAATCAGTTGTACCAACTCCTTCAGCAGAACCGGATTTTAAATCATACGTAGATACAGGAGCAGACAAAACTACAGCAAAAACTCTGTGTGATGGTACAGGCACAACTGGTACAAATAGTTTGAATGCTAGTGAAGATAAAAGTATTAAAGAAGAAACATATATTAATGCAGAGAAGGCTGTTATGAAAGATGCAGACAGAATTGTTAAACAGTCTCTGGATGTCAATGAAGTCAGGACTAGTATAAAATCTGTGGCTGTTATTGGGAACAAAGTTGTTGAAAAACATGAAAATGGTTCTGCAAACAAAATTGTTCCAATACCTGTAGCTTTTACTTCAGACAAAGATGTAGAAAAACCCCTATATTTTGGTTCAGATAAATTTCAAACTGTGAGTGACAAATCTGTTGTTCATGCATCTGATGAGAGTACCATTAAGTCTGCAGATAAGAACATAAATAAAACTGTTGGTGAAGCTGCCAAAGCATGTAGTAGCTCAACAGGAGTTACTGAGAAAACTGTAGGTAAAGGTATTGAAAGTACTTACAAAACCGGTGGTGCTGCTATTAAATCCACTGATAAAAATGATGGCATATCTGTTGTAAGCACTGAGAAGCCTGGGATTAAAGAAGTTGAAGTAACTCATAATTGTACTGGACAAGATACTGAAGACATTGTGAAAACTGTTGACAGACTGGTTGAAACAAGTGGCAAGGTTGAGGGGCAGGCTTTGAATATGAGTGATAAAGGTATTGACAGAACTACAGACATGGCTGAAAAGACTGTAGGTGAAGAAGCTGATAGAAGAGTTTGTAAATCTGTTGAAACCAGTGACAGTTGTATGCGTGTTAGTATGGATGCAGTTACAAGTAATACTGACAGCAAGGTATCTTTTGTTAAAACTGACCAGTCTGTTAGAAAAGCTGGGGATGAGACTAATAGAAAGACCGTGGAGAATACAGCTAACAAAGTGGGTGAAAAAACTGTGGATATTTGTGTTACTGAAACTGCAGAGTCATGTTTGAATGATTGTACTGTGAGGTCTGACATTAAGTGTGTGAATGTTTCCTCTGATAAAGACGTTGCAAAAGCTGTGGCTGATGCGGACAGAGCTGTTGGGAAGGACAGCGGTAAAAATGATAACAAAACTACTGAAAAATCTTTGAATCTAATTATAAATGAACCTGCTGGAAATACTGCAAGTGCAGCTGCTGATCATTATACAGTGAAAGTTTTGGATGCTAATGGTGATAAATCTAGTAAGAAAGTTGATGATTTATCAGTCACAACTCTTGTAAAAACTACAGATGTAACAGATTACAGCATTGCTGGAAAATCTGTTTTGAGTGATGACAGAACTGGCACACAAGATGTGGATATCACAGCTGCTAAGGCCCCAGAGCAAATGATTGATGTTATTGCTGACAGAACGTGTAGGAGTACTGAGGATATAAGTCTGGACAAACCATCTGATAATCTAGTGGGGACAGCTGACAGCGATGGTGTCACAGACAATAACACCACAAAAACTGTGGATGAAGATACTGCTGTGGGTAACAATGTTGAGAAAGCTTCACACATCACAAATGCAGCAACAGGAAATGGTACAACCATAACTTCTGACAAAGAAGCTGAAACATCTGTTACCATTGCAAAAACAGGTGGAAAATTTGAGTGTGTTGAGAAAGTGGAAGATTCTTCTATCAAAAAGATTGTTGAAAAAAGTTCATGTGGTAGCATGGATGCACCACCAATCAAGAAGGCCATTACAGACACTCCTCATGAGAAACTCACCATGAAGACAACAGAAGAGAATTTGAGAAATGACATGTCAACTTCTGTTGGTCTGAAACCTTTACTGATGCAAGGCAGGGGGAGCTCAGGTACTCTTCGTGGTAAACTTCTTCATCAAGGATCTGGAAGAGGCCGAAGGAAGTCTGTGGAGAATATCACAATGGGTATCATGATGAGCAAACTAGCTGGAAAAAGTGGGCTGGATTCGCAGGCAAAATTCCCAGTCCCATTGTTAACTGACATCAGTGTACATGACAGAATTACAGACATTCAGCATTGTGAAAAGCAAGAGAATGAGCTTAAAGTCCCAGAGAGTCCCAAACCTGAATGTGAGCTACCTGTAAAGTCAGAACCTGTTGCCAAAGTAAGAACCGGTTTTATTACATTAACACCAATAGAAAAATTACTGGAAAAGCCACCTGTCAAATTTCAGGATTCAGAAGTGAAAGGACGGTCATTACCACTGTCAGTGTCACCACAAAAATCCTTATATCCAATTAGTGAGTCAGCTGCAGAAAGTTCAATGGAAGCAACAGTAAAGAAGAGTATACCAGCCTTAGATGTGACACCAGTTGTGAAACAGCCATTAGAACAGAAATCACAGTCTCTTCCAGGAGTTGTCCAAGCGTTGAAAAGGTCAGAGAGTTCATTTGATGTTTTTGTTCCAGATACACAAATAGTAAGATCAAATACAGATCATACTGAAGGGAAAAGACGAACTGCTCAGAAGGATCCTGTGGTTCAAGAAAGTAAACAGAGTAGTAACAAATCAGGTGAATTGAAAGACAAGCCTGAAAGCAGTGCTGAGTCACAGAAAGAAAGTCTTCATCCTTTAGTACAGTACAGTGAAAAGTTGCAAATTTCAAATACAGATTTAAGTGTAACGGAAGTGTCATCCATACAGGTGAGTCCTTCTGCATCACATATGGAGAAGAAAATGGAAGATGTTACAGTAAGCACCAAAGATTTCAGTACATCACCCCTAAAATCTCAGGTAACTTACAGCAAAGTTTCTGATGTAGGATGTAAGCTATTTAAAAATAAAGAAAAAGAAACAAAATCTGGAAGTACACGTGTTCAAAGGTCAGTTTCAGAAGAAAGAAAAGTTGATGACAAAATGGTAACATCTGCTGTACAAGAGTCATCTGGTAGAAATGTTACAAGTAAAGTTGATGGAAAAAAGGGGAGCATTGCACCAAATGTTTTTCCAGTGGTCAGTGACAGTACACAACCAGATGAGTCACTGCAAGAAGGGAAGTCGGGAGCTAACCAAGCTATTTCTGGCCTGAAGAATACTGAAAGTAAAACAGAATTATCAATTAAAGCAACAGAAAGCACTGAAAACACAGAGAGAGAAATTAGTTCGAAGCGGGTTATGAGGAAAGATAGTTCCAAAACACCTGAAGTGAAATCACCTTTGTCAGCAAAGAGGAAGGTAGATGATAGGAAATCACCCAAATCAGAGGATGCAAGTGTGGCAAAAGGGGTGATACCAAAAAAGGAATTAGAAATTAATACTGGACTTAGTATACAGAATCTTACTTTTGATTACACACCTCCAAAAATTGAAGAGAAAGAAGTTTTTAGTGTTAAAACCAGGAAACAGACTCGGCAACATGTGAAGATGGTTGTGAAACAACCATCTGCAGAAAAATCTAAGAAGGGGAACAAAACTTCAAAATCCACATCCTTGGATTCCTCAAAACAAGAGGACGAGGTATTATACATTGCAGAGAAAGATCCGTTGGGAGGAGCAAATGATGATGCTCATTTCACAAGATCAAGGAGGACAAGGTCAAGTACCGCTTTATTGGCTGCAACTGTCAAACCACAACCACCATCTAAGAAAGTGAGCAAACCTGAAATTCACACTGACACATCAGTAAAAAAAGGAAAACCAGTTGGACAGAAACGTAGGAATAGCCGCAGACTAGATTCGTATTCTGATGAAGAAGAGGTTGCTGCAGAACGACAAAGGAAGCGAAGTTTGGCAGAAGCAGACAGTGTCGAAGATGCTGGTGGCAAAAGGCGAAAGCTTAGAAGCAGACGTACACCTGACATGCAGCTGAGACACAGTGTTGAGAAGCAGAAACTTCTGGCAGGTGGATACAGTAGTAGTGATGATGATGATCGTGGTGGCGATATGCTAGTTGGTTTTGAAGGAGAATCGACAGATGAATCACAGTTGACATCAGCAGCTGATGAAATAACACCTCGTGGTAGGGGAAGACCACCAGGTCGTGCACGTGGGAGAGGGAGGGGACGTGGTAGAGGCAGAGGAACATTTACCTCACGAACTGCTACTGACAGCCCTGCTGTTAGCAGTGATGCCCCTTCTGACATAAGCCGCCAAGAACCACCTGTTGTTACAGGACCTGCTGCACTAAAATCTGCCCCAAGGAAAAGTAAGTCTTGCTCCTTTTGCAGTATTATCTAATGACAAAAGACTTGGACATGACTGTGTATTTTAATGATGATAGGCTTGATGTAGTAACAACAGTTTCGTTGTAGAAAATTGTCTCAAGAACTTAGATGAGGTAATTCACAATAAGCTAAAGTGACTGTGCCCAAGATTATCTTACATGATAAAGTCAGTCAGTTCCAGGGGTATCATGAAACTTCCTGTAATGTACCTCATTTTATTTAGTTCCATCAGTCTCACATTAATAATATAATTTCTTCAGAACTATGCTCAAATCCATTATTCTTCAGAGAAAATGTAAAGTAGGAGTTCGCTGTATATAAATTGTTAAATATTATGAGTCAGGCAGATTTTATATGCATATCCTCTTGCTGTAATCCCATACAATTCTTATTATTAGTCTCAGAAACTTTTATTGTTTTTCCTGGTCCTTAACCCTTTAAATCCCGAATTAAATCCCATCTGCTATTTGCTGGCATTATTAGGAGCTCACCATTTTCTCCACGTTAGCAGGATAAGGGTTAAATTATTAACCTTTAGGCTACTAATGTCATATATATATATGGAGCACC
>Ga0268261_10003136_pt1 | contig 12050 bp, 8 predicted proteins | sample TergutNc150P1_FD_190353 | JGI IMG/M metagenome (GOLD analysis project Ga0268261, IMG submission 190353) | Nasutitermes corniger P1 segment gut microbial community from laboratory colony in Florida, USA - Nc150 P1 (SPAdes) (version 2) | ecosystem: Host-associated > Arthropoda: Insects > Digestive... | reverse complement strand
TCTGCGACGAGCTGATCACTCGTCCAGAGGAGTCCTACCGACTGTGCTGCGTCGTTGTGTGTGATCTAGAAACATCAAGAATGGGTGCTCCATATATATATATGACATTAGTAGCCTAAAAGTTAATAATTTAACCCTTATCCTGCTAACGTGGAGAAAATGATGAGCTCCTAAAAATGCCAGCAAATAGCAGATGGAATTTAATTCGGGTTTTAACGGGTATTAAGAAGTGCTGTTTGTGCAATGCAATGGATGGGACTGAAGATGATACATTGTGCAATGGTAGTGGACAGGATGGGGATGTTAGGAGGTAGTGTGGGGCAGTTGAAGGCACTGACGGTGAAGGTGGAGAGAGTGACACTGACTGGTATAGGTAGACAGCATCTGACATGCTTTGTATATGAAGTGTATGCAATTAGTAGTGAAGTATTTTTCCTTACCAGACTTTTATTTTTGGGAGGTCATCTTAGATTTGGATAAATACACTGTCCCTTTGCAGACATAATTTATTTCGGGGTCATCTTAGATTAGAGTCACCTTGCATTCAGGTAAATGCAGTATAGCAGTCTCAACATAAAGTATACACAGTGCTTACATGTCCATGTAAACTGCAATATATAAAGAGGAGAAATACTTATTCACATTCCTGCATAATTTAATTCTACATTTATTATTGAATTAAAATAATTTGCTGGTGTAGTTGGTAGTGTAGGAGCTGATTTGTTTGAATGGCACAGCATTTTCATATAGGTAGTTTGTCATTTCCCTAAATCAGAAATGAAATTGAAGATACCAAGAACTGTGTTTTGCTATAAGATGTAAGAATTGCAGCATGTTTTATCAAGTTTTTCTGTTTCAGTTTTCATATTCCTTATTAGGAACTAATGGAACAGTATTGTTAGTGAATGTACATATTCATTAATTCTGATCTGGTGATGTACATGTCATAATTGTGTACTTAATATCCATGTTAGAATTTTCTTAGGTAATTTTCATGTTTCAGAGAATATGCCATTACAGTGACCTTGAAAAGATCCATTCACAGATTAGAGGCAGTTACTAGCAACCAAACTAGAACAATCAATAACAATGTGTATACACATTTGTCATAGAAAGCAAATCCTAACATATGTGATAGGACAATTGTCATTAATTTTGCAACAAAGGAAGAAAAAACAATTGGATCATGAATGAAGGTAGTAAAAAGTTGGTGAGGTGTGGTTTTTGTGTGTGTGTGTGTGTGTGTGTGTGGTTTTTGTGTGTGTGTGTGTGTGTGTGTGTGTGTGTGTGTGTGTGTGTGTGTGTGTGTGTGTGTGTGTGTGTGTGTGTATGGGTTTGTGTGTGCAAGTGCATGAGCTTCTAGTTTTACGTATGTGTTTTTCTACACACTATAGAGCTCCTAGAGGTTTGCATCAGTGGAAGTGCAAGTTCCCTAGAACACATTCTTAAAAATGTTACTCACAGTTACATCAGAATGGTTGCACTGAATTTAGAGCCATGCAAGACTTAAAATATGTAAAATTGCAATGCAACTCTACCTGTTAGAATTTTTTTTTTCTTTGAGGCGAGTTGCACAGTGCTAAGTGAAACATATGGGGCCCTTGCCACTACTATGTGCTTCTCACATAGCTTTGCAAATACCTGCATGATAATTAGTATAAACTGCATGATACATTTTGGTACTAATTCATCCTCTTTCATTTGAATAATAACCAATAACATTTACACCTAACATTAGGATACAACACATACTGTTATTCTTTCACGTTTGTATCACAACTACAATTATTTGTTACAATGAACTGTACCTTGCCAATCTCTATGCTGGTTCCCTTTCATGCATGACCTCTTCCAATAAAAAAAATCACATTTGGCACATTTGTCCTTATGTGCCTTCAAGCTTCATGTAACAAAGTTTGTTTCAATAATCACTTAGAAAAATTAATATAAAAGAATGTTCATTCTGTCGTCTCATATGTGAACTGTGGATATAATACTCTCTCTATAAAAATTCACTTTTTTTTATTTATCTTCAAACTTAAAATTATGTATTATTTGGTATAAATCTCTGCAGGAACTGTTGGTGTTGGTTAAGACGTTAAATTAATTAGGATGTAATAATTATAATTAAATATAAATATGTGGGACATTGGCATTTGAAGTCAGTCTTGTAAAGTAAATGATGATCAACCATGAACAAGAAACAATACTGTGGATACTATGACGGTGTTGTAGACAAGCAACGAGTATCCATCCATTTCTGGCTGTGAACCCAGGAAGCACAATGCAATAATATCAACAAAAGACCTCTTGGTGGCCCACAACAAATGTGTCTCAGCTACATCACAACTCTTACCACAGGAGAACTCCCCAATAGAATTAAACTTTACTTTGTGTTCTACCAGCACTTTGTTCTACCAGCACCCATACTTTAACAATCACATACAGTTTCATTATATCTTGTAAGAAAGCACAATGTTGTTGTTTCCAGAGAACTTCCATTTTGCCTGGGTAGTATTAGATAGTCTGCATTTTGTAATAGCTTGTTGGTAAAGAAAACCATTACAAAAATCTAGTTTACAAAAAGTCTGAGGTAAATGCTCATTTCATTTTGTACAAAATAATATGTCTTACTGTATAAAATGTATGCTGAAGTTATCCATATAAATTTACTGTCCATTAGAAGTTCAATAGACTTCTCTAACACAAAATGGTTGATGCTCTGATAAACAACAATACCATAGTTCACTAAATAATAAGGGCTCTATTGTGTGATTTTTTCAATCTTGTCCTACTAGATAGTTTTATTAATTTTACCATATGCTAGTTTTGTCCATTCTGCTCAACAAGCTGCTGTGTAGGGGTGTCTGCTTTGGGCAGTTGCTGTTGTGCCTGTACTGCATCATGCTCCTCCTCCATGGAAATATTGTTCTCACGTGATCGTCTCCCTCCACTGTTGTCGTCTTTGCCAGTAGCAGAAACTTCAAGTGAGAGGGGTAGGGAAGGTGGAAACAACTCACGGTTCTTTTCAGACTGGGGTAAGAGGTGAATCATGTTGACAGGGACTGGGAATGAGGCACCACAGTCAGAGTAGAAATTGGCAGGTGAATAGGGGTTGAATCCACCTGGACCCACTGAGACCAAGTCATGTTCTGAGCCTGGTGGAACCAACAGTTCATCCCCTAAACCAGATTTGGTGCTCGAATTGTTGTTGTTGTTGTTCCCTGGCACTGGTCCCATGGGCCCCAGACCCAGCAGCTCGAGTGGACTGGCAGGTACTCCAAGGCAATCCTTCTTGAGCTGCTCCAATTTGAGCGACTTCCCGTATTTGCCACGCACATACATAAGTAAACTGTTGTATGGGATGCCAAATATGCGGGATGCCTGTGATGTTGTCATCTTCTTGTTCCACACATGCTGAAGGGCCTCTGTCAGTTCAGCATTAGTCCACGACCGTGGCGGACCACCTCGTGGGGCACTGTGCTGCCCCTTTGGTCGACCCACTGAAACCATAGCCATCTTTCCTGTGAGCAAGGCTGATGCTTCAAACACAGCATCTGAATGAGCTACTGAATGTCCCATACTGAATATTTTTCATTTCTCAGCAAGTCTATTTATTCAAATGTGACATACTATACAGCCCAGGGACATTATATATATATATGACAACTTGCATCCACTCTTCACTCAGACCATTTTACATGATAGCAGGCAGTGCAGTTCTCAACATTTTTAGGCGTGTTCGCAAAATTGTATAAGGTAACTATTAGCTTCATTATGTCTGCTTGCCTGTCTGTCCATCTGTCCGCATGCAACAACTTAGCTCCCATTGGATGGATTTTCATTAAATTTGATATTTTTGTATTTTCTAATAATGTGTGTTGAAAATTCAAGTTTCTTAAAATCAGACAAGAATAATGAGTACTTTACATGAAGACCTTTGCACATGTATGATCATATCTTGCTCAGTTTTTCTGAGAAAGAGAAATGTTTCAGACAGAAGTTACAGAGAAAATCAAAACACACATTTTATGATCAATTTTTTTTTTTTTTGAAAATCGTGCTGTTAATGAAATAATGAAGAAAAATATTGTGGAGCTGGGCAGGCCACAGATGACAATATGGCACATAAGTATTGCATGCTGGATACCTAAGGTTATGAGTGCACACCCAGAATAGGTAATACTGATTTTCCACTGCAACAATGGTTGCACAAACGTGCCTCAATGTTACATTATATGTACATTGCTCCTATATAAGTACATTTCCTGTCTTGTTGCAAGTTACTGTGTGCTGGGGTCCATGCCTTTTAGTTAAATATGTTGCAGGTCTTTACTCATCATTATTTAAAATAGGTATTGGAAAAGTTTTCCTTCAGCTTGCAGATATATAATAATCTAACAAATTCACTGTTCACTCCCCACTGAAATTATGATAAGGTTTATAAATTAAGGAAGCTGAGGGGAAATGACTGGCAACTGTTGTCATATAAAATAATGCCCCAATCTAATGGGATGCCAAACTTGTAGTGGAAGAGCGAATAAGCTTCCTAGACCTGTAACTGAGCATTTGTTTAGCCTGCATATTATTCAGTTCAGTTTTATTTCCACAGCAAAACATAGTAAGTAATCATTATCATGGCACATGAAGAAAGGCAAACATTAGCCATACATCTGTTAGAAGCAAGCATCATTCGCTGAGAAACAGTATTCATTACCTGTTAGACTTTTTTTTTGCATCCTTCCATATCCCCCTCAAAATGATGCTGATGATGATGATGATGATGATGATGATGATGATGATGATGATGACAATGACAACAACACATGACTAACAACAATTGCTATGTTTCAGTCTCCAGCACAACATGGTTCAAAAATACATACAAAGAAACTTGAATTTTGCAATCCTTGAATCCACATTTTCCTAAATTCTACACATGTTTTCATTGTTCCTGCCCAGTTTTCCATAAGAACAATTTATGTTCTTCTTGCATATGTTTGTCCTTCCTAAGCAATTGCTCAGTGATTCAGGTATATTCATACTAAGCATAACTGGCACCTTTTTATCATTTTAAGTTGCTTTAATTGGGAATCATCAAAGAAAATAAAAAAGAAAAGAAAGGGATTTTCAGTTACAGTTTCCTAGCTAATCAGTTACCTTCATGTCAAACGTGTCACCAGATCATGAACAGTCGAGTAACCCAACTTGGCTACTGACACTGGTGTGTTCTTACACCACTGCGACCAGGGTCTAACCAGTGTCAGTAGGTCAGCAAGGTTACACCACTCTACACAGCATGTGACATAAAAAATTTCCACTATATGAATAGGATGAATACACAGTGTTGACCCTGAGCATTATTGAAAACAATGTGTTCAGCAGAAAGGGAGGAAACAGTAACTTACTTTACTTGACATTTGGAAAAAGTGTATTAGATATATTTCTAATGCATTACACTGACCTGGATTACATTTAATGTAATATAGTATTAAAAGAATGTACTTAATTTTAAACCATTTCAATAGTTAACCAAACTTTCATTGCCTTCATTATACATTTTCCTTCACTTTACATTCATTTTAAGTGGCTGCTTCAGAAATGCAAAATCCAGGTTTCACTGTACTAGCAAAAACATTCTTGAGTAATTATCCTGACAAGTTTAACAACACAGACTTTACATACATACATATATATATATATATATACACACACACATACGTAAAGAAATTGTTTTAAAGTTTTCACCAACAGATACCTGACTATAAGTTTAAGCATCAAATATTATCTATTCAGCACTTTCTACTTACTGTAATATTCATGGAAATTATTTTACACACACACAAACTGATGCAAAACATGCAACATGTAATGGAGATTATAAATAAGTATGAGATATGATTATCTGAAAGTGAACAACTGTGGCTTTACTTTCCACTGTTACGTGACAGTAAACCATGAATCATTTTAACATGTTGTTGATGTTGTTACTGTAGTAGTAGTAATAATAGTAGTATTAGTAGGCATTGTTGTTGTTGTCCTCATCATCACCACTGCCATCATCATTGTCATAATCATCCTTCTCCTCTTAATCGTTGTCGTCGTCGTCATCATCATCATCATCATCCCCATACTTGTTTTGTCTAAAAATGCGAGTTCTGCTCTCCAAATGTAGTGTTAGTTTATTTTAATTATAAGAAAACATATGTCATATGATGAAATTGTCCAAGAAATTCACTTAACTGGTAGAAATAGGCCCTATATATTATTCATTTTGCAGAGTTTGTTGTGTAATTTTATTTTGAAATTACTTTGAATAACTTATGCCTGAAGTATACAGCCACCTAAGCAACATTCCACAAACCGTATTGAGATTGGATTACTGCATTTATTTCATTTTCCATTGTTCAAATTCCATTATTTCTGCCAATTCTAGAGGGTTCTTTCCTTGGGTGGAAAGTGGGTGTGGGGGCACCTATTCTGTTTGGTCCAACACAACTACCACTGAACAAGTTCACAAAACGTTGCGTTAATTCTGAATTCGAGATGATGGACAAAGTATAGACACCTAGTAATGTTAAATCTGTTACTTCTGCATTCATAATAGTGCTGTGATGGGGAAGTGGGTTTGCCTTGAGATGAAGACAAGGTAATTAACTGATGGTGCCTTTGAGTAAATCACATACTGCACTGCCCACCCCTTCAGTAATTATTACACTTCTAAACACATCAGTGGTGTCAGAAGCCTCAAAAAGTCTGAGCACCCTCTCTTATGTACATATTCATCGGATACAATGCAGCATAGAAGTGTCAGAACTTACATATTGCATTATGTTGTTCCCATCTCCAAACCTGGTAAGGAAGACAAATTAGCATTGATGGTAATGGGCAGTTATAAACTACCAAGATGGGGTGTTCTCTACTGACGGGCTGTTTATACCAAGTTCAAAGATCCCAATCTTCTGGGTTGTACATCCCAGAAAAATGGAGTCTTCAGCAACATTGCTGTCAAGAGACCAAAATCTTGCATTGCACTGGATTTCTTAGAGATCAGGCAAAGTGCCCGTAACATCAGCGTGTAAATTTTAAAAGGGACACACACACACACACACAAACACACACACACACAAACACATCCCCATTAATTAGGTTCCAAACAGGAAAACAAATAATTCCCAAGGAACAGTAACTATGAATTAATTCTTACTTTTTCGTTTTCCTATTATGTGGTGGTTTTCATTTCTGGGTTCTGAAATGTCATTGAGTAGTGGGTTCCGACAACTGTCCAAGCCAGGAAAGAAACCGAGCTGAGCATCCAGTGAAAAAACTGAAAGACAATAAAATATGTTGGCATTGCCATCACCTATTCAGCATGCTTAAAAAGTATAAAATGATGATTATTTATTGCTTGCAGACAACTACATTTAAAATATGATATTTTAAAAGCAGAAACATGAAAACAGATAGTTTCATACAGCACATGGGTTAAAGTTGGTGATTCAAGGAATGTTATTTATAATCTCACCAGTGAATATTAGAATGTATAATATGCATACATGAAGGCATATCCAAAATTTATGTACTCACTGCTAAGACCAAGAAAGGAGTAGTACAGCTTTCTGTCACTAGATACCATAATATCACCACATATTGAGTCAGTCTAGAGAGTTTTCCAGGCACAACCCTCTGCACTGCTTCTCGATGAGTGTTTATTATTGTACGCGACAAGCGCAATTCATTATTTTTTAAAGGTTGAACAATACATTTACATTAAGTTTCACCTCACACTCAGAACACTGCATCAGAAATTCATGAAATGCTTAAAAAAACTTTTGGTGGCAAAACTGCAATTCAGACATGGGAAGGCTCTGGATGAGGACTGTAAGCATTCAGATCGTCCCTCAACAGACTGCACTGTTGGAAAGACATAGGAAATAAGCAAAATCATCACTGAAGACTGACAAAGTACCATTTCAGGGAGCACTAGCAGGTTAGGCCTCTTGTATGGAACAATGCCAGCAAGTTCTAAGTGATGGCTTGAATAGGCAGTGGATTTCTGTGAAGTTTGTGCCTCAGGTGCTCACTGACGAGCAAAAGCATAAGCAATTTTTGGCTGTTAAAAACATGGCTGTGGTCCCCAGCTTTCTGACTGGCCTGATTTGGCCCCTTGTGATATCTTCTTGTTTCCAAGAATGAAATTGCTGCTACAAAGGCACTGTTTCCAGCATGTCCCTGAAATTCAAAAACAATCACTGGCCATTCTACATGAGATTCCAAAAAGTTAGTTCCAGCAATACTTCCATCTACAGCAGAAATGCTGGACTTGCTGCATGAACTTGGAAGTTGACTACCCTGAAAGGGACTACAACCAGTAACACAAGGAAGTGTATATTTTGTTGCTGAATTAGTTCAGAAACTTTTGGATATACCGTCATAATTTCTAAATGATATAAGGACTGCTACACACTGAAAAGAATACTACACCCATTGCAATGTAAAGGACTAGGCAAAGTGGTTCTAAGCATTTGATAATTTATGTGCTTTATTAAATCTGCATTAGTAATTCTGCATCACCTATTCTTCACCATGAAAACACAAAAATAAACACTTTTCAAAATCTCTTGCCTCATACTGGACTCAACACGTGTTAAGAGACCGAGACAGCGGCAATGAAATATTGTTAGGTTCAGTAAGCAGGACTGTCACAATTAATTTGAAAATGGAAAAGAATTCAAAGTGACCTCAATATTTCAGCACCAAATTTCATGCAAGAACCTCGTCTTGCATTCCAGTAAATACAGTATTTCCTAGAAATAACTGCAAAAATAATACACAGTGCCATTCCCTCTTTCCTGTCAGCACTTGCACCTTCAAAACTAATAATGTTGTCAGATAGGTGTAGTTACAAAAGTTGTTTGTTTTAGGAATGAAAACGTAGAAAAATTTAATTTTGCAGAAATTTAAGTCAATTTCTTTCCCCTCATAAGAAATATTACAATTACTAAGTATAGGCCCATATTCAAATGTAATGATTGGTAATGAGATGATGAGAGACAGAATTGTTTTAACAGTGCCATGTAAAATTTTGGAGAACTTGATTTTCCTCTGTGAATATGGAGGCCAGAGAGGGTAAGTGCATCTTGAACAGTGCTGGAATCATAGAGGACATAAAGACTTGCTGGTTACATTATCATTTGCACTGAGGAAACCAAAAACATGTCGGTCTTCTGCATTTAATAAATAATACATAATCTGTGTCAGAGTACACATCATCCTTACATACTTTTGTATCTATCTTGGTAAAAAAAATATGTGCTGAAGGTTGCAAAAATAATGTGAATGAATCCAGAAACACAGAAATGTTAAAAGTAACCAACATAAACAAAAATTATTCCTCAGAATTTCAGTGAAGATTTTTCTGCATGGGCAAACTATTAGGTAATTGCAGTCCAGCATAGGATACCAGCAGTGTCATTGCTTAATGAACAGAAGACACTGCATGACTTACCATGAGGGGGTGTCATATTTAGAGCTGATACAGTTGGCAGTTGTGCAAAAGGAGAATTTTCTAGTGTTGGGTCCTGCAAACAAATATAAGTAAGTCAGTGACACCCTTGTGACTTCAATGAAGCAAGCCAAATTACACAGATTTCTCAAGAAAAATTCTTTAACTAGCAGTTCACATTGCGGTATGTACTGATCTGGAATATGATCCTTAGGATAAATGAAATTATAAAATGTGACACACAAAACTGATCAGCCAAGCCTGTGAGAAATACCTGTGATATTAGAGTACACTAAAACCGAAAAAATTGATCTAAACAGCATTCAGATATTGAAGTGTATCTTACCGGTGGTGGTGGAGGCAGGCTTAAAGATTCTGTACTGTTACAGAACTCTGCCCTCTCCCTTTCTCGGTCCCTGTCTGGTGTGTGCATATCGATGTGTGCATTTTCTGGCAGCTGAGATTCTTCGTTTTCTGATTTTAATGGTGGAGCTGGCTGAAGAAGGTACCAAAACACATTAAATTCATGCATTTAACCTGTTCATTAGTGTGACTTCTCTACATCAGTGTGCACTCCCATGAAAGGTACAGGTAAAGGTGTCCCTGGGCTTGATTAAACACTACACCATGAAGATATATGATGGAGTGGAGGTACTGCTCCATGAATTCTTAACCTCTGCACTAGATAGATAGAGGTGAATGGTCAGCTTCATAGTATTGCTGCTTTACATGTGGAGAAAGTTCCTTTGCTATGCACTGGATAGTCAGCTGGATGGGCCCCAGAACTCATCTGGATTCTCTAAAGAAGAGAGAAATCTCTTTGCCTCTCAGGAAACACCCTGACTGAATTTTTGGCCAACCTGAAACCCACCCACTATGCCAGTCTAGTTAGCACTCCCCTTATGAACACAAAACTGTTTCTATTCACAAGTTATATCCTGTCGGAGCTTGAACTAATAACTGTAGGATACACTGTCACTTTGTGGCACATGTGGACATGATCGGTTGTATTGTTTATACAGCAGTTAATCCAACAAATGCACAATTAAAAACAATTATTTGTCATTTTTTATGTACGTACCGTGCATTTTGTACAATTTATTATCCAGTTTATTACCAACTTACCAACACATGGTAAGTCCATCACGTACAATACAAATTAACGTATCTAGTTACAGTTCATGAACATTACATATATTATATCTTCACATTTTATATTAGTTCATTGCAGTCTGTCCAAATTGTATATGCAGCTACCAAACAACAACTTCCATGTTTTAATAACATTATAGTTTTTATCATACAACAATGATCACATGAACATTTTAATCTACTGCATTATTGATTTGTAATTTTTGTAATTTTAGTAATTTTGTAACTTTAGCAAGCACAAGGTTAAGACTTCCTGAAGATGATGCAGATTCATTAAAATATGTAGGAGTACTTATGATATATAAAATATTATATATATATATATATATATATGTTGTGCATTTGTTGGCCTGGATAATAAATTGTCATTTTACAATGTGCCTGCTATGGGTGTTTCAGCCTTAGCATGATGGATCTCTGTTGACTGTCCAGAGTGATGCTCCGTGGTGTAAGCACCTACTGACAACACAGGGATAACTCCCCAGAATGAAAATTGCCTATCCACATAGATGTTTGTCTGCAGCGATAGACAGATGTTCACTTGAAATGTATAACGTTTATATGAAAAGTATTTGTAATTACTCATTAGTTTAAATATTGTAACAGTTGTAATTGAAAACAATGTAATTTGACCGCACATATGCACACCTGTAACAGAATCTGCCACTGTTATATTCCTTTGTTGGAGACATCCTCGACAATGGTCATGTGCCGGCCAAAACATGTAGGAGACACACAATACAGTAAGAAATGATTGATTGTTGTTGATTGTGCAATTGTTTGATTAAATGCATTATAATCAATATATTGCATGGAACACAGAAAACATTAAATTTGTTACTTTGTGTTCATGGGAACAAGTGTCAAGAATAGTAGAGTTAGTGACAATCTTCAATGCTTGATAATTTGTGTCTCCTGACACACTCGTTATTTGGGCTTGCATTGCAGATTTCTTATATAATGATTAAATATACTATGATTTCTAACATATAATGCACTCAAGCAGTTACAATAATTAAATAACTTAGACATGTGCATCAACATTCCCCCAGCAAAATTATGGGAATGAGTGTCAGAGGTGACTACTGCAATTGATATAACAATAGTACAGCATACACAGTTAAAATGTCAGTACTGCCCAGCTGTTTGTTGCATAACTCATGACACACACACACACGCATAAAAAACATGTAAACTTGAAATATTTCCGCAGATGTCTCAAGCTGGTTCACTACTGTAACTGCTTTGGTGCATTAACCCTTTAAAGCCCAAATTAAATCCCATCTGCTATTTGCTGGCTTTATTAGGAGTTCACCATTTTCTCCAAGTTAGCAGGATAAGGGTTAAATTATTAACCTTTAGGCTACTAATGTCATACATATATGGAGCACCC
>Ga0268261_10003135_pt1 | contig 12055 bp, 13 predicted proteins | sample TergutNc150P1_FD_190353 | JGI IMG/M metagenome (GOLD analysis project Ga0268261, IMG submission 190353) | Nasutitermes corniger P1 segment gut microbial community from laboratory colony in Florida, USA - Nc150 P1 (SPAdes) (version 2) | ecosystem: Host-associated > Arthropoda: Insects >... | reverse complement strand
ATATATATATATATATATATATATGTTGGTGTATACACACACACACACACTGTATATAGATTCAGTGTTGTACCTTTATTTACTTCTCTTTATAATATAAGCTCCTTGATAATGACCCAAGAGTTCTGAAACATGTATGAGATTAATTGTAGACAGGTTTTTCTCCTTAAATACTGTGTATTTTGTTGGTTTTAATTTCTGTGATCCTTGGAAATTAGGTGGTACAAGACGGGGCTTTCATGTTTTCAGGGATCACATGAGGCGTCTACAGTTGTTCAACTGTGACATTTTTTCAGAACAACACAAGCCATACGGTATACATAAGGATGGCAGGTTGCATTGTCAAAAAATAAGAGAACATGGTAGTTTTCTTGTGTCATCTTCACATTAATTGCTGTCTGCCAATCTCCCACGATATGGCATCTAGGCCCTTTGTTAGACTTTCAGTGAACCAAAAGTTTATTTCAGTGTTCTTAATAGTTGGTGTGGCAGCTTACTATGGGCTGGACAGTTTAGGGTTTGAACCCCAGTGGAGATGAGACTTCCTTTTCACACCCATCCAGGCTAGTCTTGGGGCCCACCCAGGCACCTGTACAATGGGTGTTGGGGGTATCTTCCTTTGTCTTGAAGTGGCTAGGACATGCAGTTGACCACCTACCCCCATTTAGTGCTGGGTTTAAGCATGGTAGAGCTACAGTTCCCTTTTGTGCCTCCAGTGGCATGTTGCAGGGTAGTTTTAACTTTACCTTACTCTAAAGTGGCATTCAGTTCTTTGGCAGTAAACTGCTGTATTCTTGACTAGTGCTATACACATTTCAATGTACTGACCTGTCTAACCCCCAGACTTTGACAGCTTTCAGTCCACACCCTTGCTTTACTCTTCTGCTGGCTTGACGTTCATGGGACCGTGCATCGTGATATATTTCTATAATAAAACCAACTAGATGCACAGTTTTGAAGTTTATTGAATGTATAACAGTCCCATCTTGTGCTCGCTAGCAAGCAGTCAACTAACCTGTATGACATATACCTGATGCTGTGTGTCAGTCTTGCACTCATGATGATGGACGGAAAGACTGTCCGAAACATGTAGAGTGATATTCAATAAACTCGAAAATTGTGCATCTAGTTGGTTTTGCTATAGAAATAAATCTGCTGGCCAATCTGCACTTCCTACCAGATCTCTGCTGGTAAATAGTAGACAGTGGAAGATTATGGTCATGCTGAAAGTACTGTATGGAACAAAATTGAGTAAAAACATCAAGAATAGTTGCCTTTAAAGCCTTTTCCTTTTTCTCAGTTTTTACATTAGTTTCTGTTCATTAAATTGGTTTCATAACTTTCTTAACATCTGATCCTCAGGACTGTAACTCCTATAAAAGAAAGGTTTCAATTCTGTCCAGTTTCCATTTAAGACATGTTTCTCTGTACATGTTTTAGCATGTGGCTGTATTAGGTAGTTTAAACTTTGACATTGGCACATGCTGATCTGTAAATGTGTTCCTGATAATGATCTGTTTCATCAAAACATGTAGGACAATGGTTACGTGATATTAAAAACTCACATGTATACCTTGATGGTGTATTTTTCATGTACAGGACCTGTACACTGTAATATACTGAATGAATTTAAGATTTCTGCTTGTATTTGGGAGGTCCTTGTCTTGAATTTTGACTGTAACACAGCTGTCTTAAAAGGCCATGCCATAGCTCAGATTAGTCACCCGTTTGTCACTTTGGAGACCTGGGTTCAGTCCCAGAGTAGAACATGTGGTATTGGTAGTGGACTGAGTGACACTGTGACAGGTTTTGCTCTGAGTACTTTATTTTCTCCATCTATGACTATTTCAACAGTGCTTCATATTTACCTCTCTGCCATTAATGCTAGGTAGGTCTGTCCATAAATAAACACCAAAAGAAAACTTTTGACTTGTATGTTGGTTAGAAATGTTTTCTGTTTGGAACAAGGTTATAAATTACAGCTCTCCCAAAGCAAAGTGCTCAGGAAAATACTTGGAACTAAGAAGGTAGCTGTAAGTAAGGGATTCCAGACATTATGTAATGAGCAACTTCACCGTATGGGCACTTAACCTTGTGTTGTTTGATCATTAAAATTCTGGGTGGCTGCAAGGGACAGGGTGTTGGAGGCCTTTGTTTTTTTGGGGGGGGATGTTTACACAGCATAGTTTGGTGGCTGGTTACCAGCATTTTGAGACAGCCTTTCAGTCTCATCTTCAAGGGTCAAGTAGTCCAAGAAGAATACCAGAAACAGGGGATGATGTAGGCAGTGACTGGTTCTTGGGGAAAATAAAGGAGCCAAATTGGTTGTTGGAGCAAGCTACTTTTGTTAAGTTAAGGTTAATAAATTATCTTTGTAGGTACAGAATGTCCCACAGCTGAAGTATGTTACTGAAGATGACCTCCATACTATTGGGATGTCAAAGCCAGAAATGCGGAGGCTGAAGAAGTACTTCCACAAACATTTCCCACAAAATTACTTATCCAAATTTAAAAAGGTAGGTTGAACATTTAATTTTGTATTAGAATTGTTGAAATTTTTAGGAGCAATATTTGATTACCAAACACTAGTGGATTCAGAACTGAATGCTGAATGTGGATTTCCCTAAGTACTGATAAAATTCCTGCATACTAGGACAAATATCTAAAATTGGCCTTCAAAGAGGTCACAGATGATTGAGGGCAGTGTATCTGAGGAGTGCCTTAACCACCTGAATGGTAGGATCATATTGATCAATTGATTCCTGTGTTAAGTGGAGCATGTTACACAGGCCAGAAATCCATCGGCAACATTCACACTCAGATCGATTTATTTCATATGTTTTCACTCTGTAGTAAGGAATGGATTTTTTTGGGTTAATTTGTCTAACAGTGGAAATATACTTTACAAAAGAAAATTGTCAGAGTTATGGTTGGTGCATGCCTGAGAAATCCATTTAGAAAGCTATCAAAAAGAGATGTTACATGTTTCATGGCAATATATATGTTTTCATTAATGAGCTTCATTGTGAGAAATGTAGAAAATTTTCTAACAAATTACGTAGTATTGGTACAAGCAACAAGCATCATCATCGCAGACCACATGCCGACCATTCATGTTTTCAGATGTGTGCTTTGTGTGCTTTCTGTCCTGCATTCAGAATTTTCAACAATTTACCACGTAGTCTCATAAATCTTAAGAATGAAAAGGCAGAGCTTAAAGTAACATTAATAAATACACACTCCATTTACTCTGTAGATGAATTTTCTATTGGTAAAGAAGATCCATGATATTTTGTATAAGATTTATATATTATTTTGCACTGTAGTAATTCTGTATATGTTGTTTGTTTTGTATGTTAATGACTTACTTCACTTCCTCCTGTTATTTTGACGAACTTTTTGATCTGTGGAATATGTGTGTGTGTGTGTGTGTGTGTGTGTGTGTGTGTGTGTGTGTGTGTGTGTGTGTGTGTGTGTGTGTGTGTGTGTGTGTGTGTATGTACATACGTACATACAAATGAACGAACGAATGAATGCATGCATACAAGTCCTGTATATATTACACCATGAAGCCAGGAAGGATTGAAGTGGAACATTTGTGGTTGAGGTGTGTGATGTTAAGCTGGGTTACTCTGTAGGGCTCATCTTTTCAGATGACATGTGCATGTTCATGTGCCTGCATTTCTCGCAGGGAGTTGTAGCATCTGACTTGTTGGATGGCATGTGTGATGAGATTCGGACATCAAATGCTGACCAGTGTGTCTTGAAAGTGTGCAGCTTAATCAAGAAGAGGGATAGAATAGAAAGAATAGATATTGGGTTATAGCACTTTCGGTCTCGATGTACATAGGCCTTTGACAGACCCCTTGTGCTCCTTAGACTGAAATCCAAGTCATGGAAACCCTGCCCTTCTAGTAGAGTTCCTTATTACCTCCAGACTTACATTTCTGATGACCTAAGGTTCTAAAAAAAATGAACCCAGAGAAGTATGTATGAGTGTTGCCAAAGCTTTACACTCACACAGAAAGTGAGTCGAGTTGTCCTCCTCCACCTTCTACAACATGGACTAACACTCAGCAGCACCAGGAATGGAGGAAATGCCATCCCTAAACATGCCGGTCCATAGGCTAAAGGTAGCAATCCTACCACTGGACTTACCCTGCTCTGGGCCCGTAACCCATTCAGGGGAAATTTTAACCACTGGCAAGTCTCATGGAAAGAAGCCAGACAGATTTTCTTTAAATGACGACATGGATGTGAAAAAGGTATCACGATTTAAATATGCAACCTGGAATGTTAGAGGGCTAGGAGAGAAAGAAGAAGAATTAGACACAATTCTAAACGAAAACAATATTAAAATATCAGTAATTACAGAAAGCAAAAATAAATTACAAGGAACGAAAGAGACTGAACACTATACAGTTATTTACAGTGGAGTAGACAGACACATCAGAGGCCAGTCAGGAGTTATGATATGGATCCACAAGTCAATATCAAATAAAATAGACCACTATAAATTCTGGAATGATGGAGTTATAGAAACAAGACTGAGAACACAAAGAGAACACTTAACAATATTAGGACTATATGTCCTGACAGAAGGCAGGGATGAATTAAATGAAGAATTTTATGAAACACTACAGAAGATACTGGATAAGGTGAACAAAAACGATTACATAATGTTGATAGGAGATATGAATGCCAGAGTTGGAAATAATAGAGTTGCTAACATAGTGGGTACAAATGGAGAAGCTACATTAAATAGCAACGGTAGAAAACTGATAGATTTTTGCACATTTGATAATTTAAAAATAATGAACACATTTTTTAAGCACAAAGAAATCCATAAATTTGCTTGGGAAGCAAGAGGACACAAATCAATTATTGATTACTTTATAACAAATATGACAACTTCAAAGGTAATTCAGAACATTAGAGTCTACAGAAGCAATGAAATAGTGACCATTACCTATTATGTGTAAAATAAATTTTCCACCATGACGGTTAAACAAGAGCAACAAAAAGGCCCCATTAAAGCAGGAGGAATTTTTTAAATTAAGACTTCTAAATGATGAAAGCATAAGATGGCTGTACACCCAAAGAGTGAAACTCCACTTAAACAATACAAAGGAAGATGAAACAGACATTGAGAAGGAATGGAAAAACTTACAAAACATTAAAATCAGCAGCAAATGAAGGTTTAGGAACAATAATGGGACGAAATAGGAGAAAGTATTTAAAAATATGGGATAACCAAATAAAACAAGTAATAGAAACAAAGAAAAAATCATATAAAAATGGCTGAATTTAAAAAAATACTAGAAAACAAACTGGAATACAAAAGAAACACAGCACTGGCCAAAAGAGAAGTAAGAAGAAGACAGAGACTTTCCTGGGACAAATTTGTTACAAATTTAGAACACGAAACATACAGGACTCAACCTAAAGTGTACAAAATTTTAAAACAAATTAGTAAGGATGTAAAGGAAACAGCATGTATTCAAGGAAACATAGACGAAAAGGTATTTCTTCAATACTATGAAAAGTTATGGAACACAACAAACATAAATGAATTACAATTAGAATACAATTCAACCGATTACTCGCATGCTTTTGTAACTTTAGATGAACTAGAAAAGTTGTTAAAAATGAACAAAAAATAGTAAAACCCCAGGACAAGAAAACATTAACTCAGAGCTATACAAGTATGCACCAGAAGAGTTTAAACTGAGCTTACTACAATTTTTAAACAATATATACAGAGAAAATTGCATTCCAAATGAACGGAGAAATGCTGTTATAACCCTAATATTTATAATTTATTATTGTTTATTAATATTTATTAATAGAATAATGCACTTCCTATACAGCAACGAATTACTGAATCAAAATCAGTTTGGCTTTACACCACTAAAAAGCACTACAGACCCAGCTATGGCAGTAAACGACTTCATAGACGAAGCACTCACAAAAAGGCATATTGTAGTGCTGGTCAGCCTGGATGTCAAAGGCACCTTCGATGCAGCGTGGTGGCCAAGTATTTTAAAGACCTTGAAAGACTTTCATTGTCCCAGAAATCTATACAACCCTACTAAGAACTACTTCAGTGAAAGGTCGACCTTTATCTCAACAAACAGTATGAGAATAGAAACAGCAGTAAACAAAGGATGTCCCAAGGGTCCTTCTGTGGACCAGGATACTGGAATATTCAGTATAATTCATTAGTAAATTTGAACTATGCGAAATGGACGAGAGCAATAGCGTTTGCCGACGACCTGCTAATTACAGTCAAAGCAGTAACCGTTGCAGAAGTGGAAAACTTCACAAACATGGAAATGAGCAAAATTACACAATGGTCCAAAGAAAACAAATTACCTTTTAATGATCAAAAATCAAAAGTCATGCCGATATCAAGAGGACGCAAAGAAAGGAAAGAAATGGATATATACCTAAACAACAACCATCATGAACAAGTGGACAAGATAAAGTACTTAGGTATAATTATAGGCAGCAAATTTACGTTCAATGAACATATAAAATACATAAAGGACAGATGCACGAAGCTAATAAACGCACTGTCCAAGTCGGCAAGAATTAGCTGGGGTCTGAGGCACGAGGCGCTAAAAACAATATATAGCAGTGCTATTCTACCGCAACTGCTATACGCAGCACCAGTTTGGATAGAATCCATTAACAAGGAATGCAACAGAACCAAATATGTGAGAGTACAAAGACTTATCAGCTTAAGAATAGCTAAAGCATATCGCACTATGTCCCACAAAGCACTCTGTATCCTGACAGGAATAACACCCATAAACATTAAAGCTCAAGAGGTTGTTACACAGTACACCATAACAACAGGAAGATGTATCCAGAAATACCAGATCGACAAAGCAGAAAACCCAAGAAACTGGCTTCACCCTGCGGATATAGTCAGCGTCAATGACACAAAAGATGAAGGTGAGGAGCACTTGTGGAATGTCTTCATGGATGGTAGCAAGAGCAAACAAGGAGTCGGATCAGGGGTTGCCATATTTACGGGGAAGGTACTCGTGGAACAACTTAAATTCAAGCTAGACAACAGGTGTTCAAATAATCAGGCTGAACAACTGGCCATCGTAAAAGCACTTGAGGTCATAGAGATGCAACAGGTCAAAAATAATGAACCTGGGACAGCAGTCATCTACACGGATAGCAAGATAACACTGGACTCAATAAGGAGTGCCAAAAATCATGACCACCTTGTAGAAGAAATCAGGAAGAGAGCAGTAACCCTGAACAAAAAGAACTGGAAAATAGAATTTAAATGGGTGATAGCTCATGTCGGGATATATGGAAACGAAACCGCAGGTTGACTTGCGAAGGAGGCAACTCAAAACCATTATGTAACATACAGCAGGATACCAAAAAGTGCTATAAAAAAGGAGACCCGGGAAGAAAGTATAAGAAAGTGGCGGAGTCAATGGGAGGAAACAACAAAAGGAGCTATTACTAAAGAATTTTTTCCAAGTGTAGAAAGGCAACTGGCAGTGAATTTACACTTAAACCCAAATGTAACAACAATTATGAGTGGACATGGAAATATTAGATCCTACCTGCACCGATTAAAAATCATAGACAGTCCAGAGTGTCCATGCAAACAAGACGTACAAACAATAGACCATTTGATATTTCAGTGCAAAAAGTTAAAGTATGAAAGAGGAATGCTGAATAATAATGTACTTAAGGCAGGCAACTGGCCAATTAGTGAAAGTGAACTAGTCAATAAGAACATGAAACAATTCATTTGCTATATAAACTCAATGGACTTGGAAAAGTTAAATCACTCAAAGAGTTGTAAATGAACACTTATAACAGATATGTATAATTACATTAGCATGTAGTATTACCAACTGTAATGGAGTTGAGGAGCTGAGGATTTAATAATAAAAAAAACCAATATATAAGAAAGGTGACAGAAGGAAACCCAAAAACTACAGAGGAATTAAGTATTCTTAACACCTGCTATAAGATATACTCTAAAATCCTTAATATGAAACTGCAGAATTACTCAGAAGTATTTATGACAGAAATGCAAAACGGATTCCAAAAGGGATGGTCATGCACAGATAACATTTTGCCCCAAATTATTAACTGAAAAAAGAAGGGAATTTAACTTGGAAATACATTTGCTGTTTATAGATTATGAGAAAGCATTTGATAACATACAAAGACAGATTTTATTTAACATTTTGAAATCTAGACATATTCCAGATACATTGTTAAAGGCAATAGTGGATATTTACACACAAAACAAAATATTAATAAAATTTAACAACAAACTATCAGAACTGGTAGAAATTAATAAAGGAGTACACTAAGGTTGCCCGCTTTCACCTACACAGTTTAATATATATTTAGACAAAATAATAACCAAATGGCAAAATCAAGATATAACCAGAATTAAACTTTCAAAAAACCAGCAACTGTCAACTCTGTTATTTGCGAACGACCAAGTTACAATAGCAGACACAGAAGATAACCTTTAGAAAGCAGCACATAAATTAAATTCAAATAATAACAGAATATGGTTTAACTATATCTGTACAGAAAACAAAATCAATGGCATTTAAAGGCCATAGTAATAGAGGAAAGCCATGACTTGAACTCTGACCATATGCCGATACACCTGACATTAAGTGAGAACATTATTCAGAAAGAAAATAACCCAGTACTAGTTAACAGGGGCACAGACTGGGATAGCTTTAGACAATCCTTGGAGGAAAAAATAAATATGATAGTACCATTAAGGAATGAAGAACAATTAGATAGAGAAGTTGAAAAATTCTTAGTTGACATCCAGCAGTCGGCTTGGGAGAATACCCCAGAAATTAAGAGGAGAACAAAAGGGAACAATTATCCTAATTAGAGCAGAGACCTGATAGCTAAGAAAAGGAAAGCTAGACGGAGATGGCACCAGACAAGGTACCCGGAAGACAAAATGGAACTGAACAATCTCGCCCAACAATTTAAAAGAGAAATTAAAGAACTGACAAATGATTCAATCAGTACCTATCTGAGAGAATTGACTTATGATAATAATATGGATTACTCTCTTTGGAAGGCAACCAAAAAAATTAATAGACCTGTTATGCAGATTTCTCCAATCGGGAAAACAGATGGGAAGGGGGCCAGGAACAATGAACAAAAAGCTCAACGATTTACTGAACACCTGGAACAAATATGCCAACCTCTAGGGAGTCAGGAAGAAATAGAAATGATAACGGAAGACATTGTTCAAGAAAATGAAGAAATCGAACTTGCCACAACAACAGAGGTCAAGAATGAAGTAAACAACAACATAAACCCTAAAAAAGCACCGGGATTTGACCTCATAACCGGGGAAGTCCTACAACAGCTCCTGAGGAAACTATAGTAAAATTCACCAACCTTATCAGTGCTGCTTTTAGGCTAAGTATGTACCCAGACTGTGGAAAGTAGCAGAGGTTATCATGATACCAAAGCCAGGAAAACCACTGCATGAGGCTGCATCGTATAGGCCAATTTCATTGTTACCTGTGATGTCAAAGCTCTTCGAGAAATTGCTGATTAAAAGACTGAAACCTATTGTTGAGAGGAAAAACCTAACCCCAAATCACCAATTCAGATTTCGCAGCAAATGCTCGACAATTGACCAGGTGCATAAAATAACCAACATAACTGAAAACGCGCTAGAAGCGAAAAAATTTGCTCTGCTATCTTCTTGGATGTGGCACAAGCCTTTGATAAGGTATGGCACCCGGGACTAAACTACAGGCTGAGAACTGTCCTACCCAAGCAATACACAGAAATTCTGGAATCATATTTAGCAGAGAGATTCTTTAGAATTAAGCAAGGAGGTGCTTATTCTGAACTTAAGGAAATAAAAGCAGGAGTGCCGCAAGGAAGTGTATTAGGCCCCGTCCTATACCTACTGTACACTAGTGACCTCCCAATGTTAGAGAATAGCACTGTAGTTACCTTTGCTGATGACACTGCGATATTAGGCAGCAGCAATGAGGAATCCACAGGGAAATAACAAACAGCCGTAAATCAAATATAAAAATGGACAAAAAAGTGGCACGTCCAACTTAATGAATCTAAATTGGTTCATATTAACTTTACCAACAGATGCTTCGAACACATACCAATAACTATTAACAATCAGAAGGTACCATATGCTAAAACAGCTAAATATCTTGGCATGACTGTGGGCGCTAAGATTTGATGGAAAGCGCATGTCAAAAAGAAACAAGAGGAACTGGACCTAAGATTCAAAAAAATGTATTGGCTGATATGAAGGAACTTCTGACTGTCCCTTCATAACAAACTTCTTTTATATAAACAAATCCTAAAACCCGTTTGGATATACGGTATCCAACTCTGCGGTTGCACCAAACAAAGTAATATAGACATTATACAATGATTCCAGAACAAAGTACTCAGGTGCATGGTCAATGCACCTTGGTACATTAGAAACAATGACCACCACAGAGACCTGCAAGTGGATGCTGTGGCTAGCGAAATCCAGAGGTTTGCACAAAAGCATGAAGGAAGACTTTACCATCATGAGAACGTTGAGGCCATACAGCTCCTGGACAACATGGGCATAGTGCACAGACTCAGAGGAAAAAAACCGTTTGAGCTGGTTTAAGTGACAGTGTAAAAGCAGAGACATTGCTAGTGCAAGTGTTATTGTAAAAGCAGAGACAGTGCTAGTGTGTCAGTGTCAGTGTAAGAACAGAGGCAGTGCTAGTGTAAGTGTTAATGAAGAGCAAAGACAGTGCTAGTGTAAGTATTAGTGTAAGAGCAGAGACAGTGCTAGTGTAAGTACACAACAAAAAAGTGTACACATTATTTATTGTAGCAGAAACAGAGAGATGCTAATGGGTGAACTCTTAGGTTTAGTGCAAGATTAATAATTTAGGATAGAATAATATTGCTTATTAGCCCCTGTGACTAGATTGTAATGACATAAAGCAACGAAAAGGCTTTATACATAAAAAAAAAAATTAAAGGACATGATCCAGTCAGAACTAAAATTGTAATAGATAACAAAATTATAGAACAAATAAATTTGTTTAACTATTTAGGAAATATGATATCTTATGAAAAAGAATTGGATATTGACAACAAATTACATACCTATTTGAAAATTACAGGTCTTTTAAATAATGTGTTTAGGCCACAAAAAACTCTTAAGAAAAGTAGATTAAAATTATACTATTCACTAGCCCTTCCAGTTTTGTTATATGATAGCGAAACCTGGACTATTAAAGCAAGGGACGCCAGAAGAATAACAACAGCAGAGATGAAATACATGAGAAGAACAGCAGGATACACTTGGACAGATTACAAAACGAATACACAAATTGCAAAGGAATTAAAAGTAACACCAGTTTTAGACAAATTACTGGAATACAAGAGAAACTGGATACAACATGTAAATTGAATGTCTCATAATAGATTACCCAAGGTAATGAAACACTGTTCCCCAACTAGCAGAAGGAATCATGGCAGACCTTTGAAGAGACTTCTGGATACGTGAGACTGGAACCAGTCAACGAGTGGCCCAACTCCGTGACGTATATGATGATGATGATGATGATGATCTTCTCGGTGTTATATTCAGTAAGAAGACCAGTAACTGCTCTGAAGCCAGAAGAGCTTTTAGAGTTGCTTGAGAATCAGAGCAAATACTGATGAACTTCTCTGATCAGACGTTTATGTAGATTTCTTAAACACAAGCAAAGGTAGCATATACCTTAACCTGAAAAAAGGTAGCATATCTTCCTAGAGAGATATGGAGCCTTTTTCCAGCCCCAGCCCCCTCTGCATTCTGGACCCATCTGTGTACCAGACAAGCCCCTCAACTGCAGGACCCAAGTCTGCTGGTCCCTTCCTGTCTAGTTAACCCTTCAGCGTGGAGTGACGGGCACAGCCCGCATAGCGAATACGTCTCCTGTCGTGGAGTGCCGGGCGGTGCCCGCATGCTGCACGGTCTTACTCATTCGACTATATCTCGACAACATAGGGA
>Ga0268261_10003134_pt1 | contig 12059 bp, 13 predicted proteins | sample TergutNc150P1_FD_190353 | JGI IMG/M metagenome (GOLD analysis project Ga0268261, IMG submission 190353) | Nasutitermes corniger P1 segment gut microbial community from laboratory colony in Florida, USA - Nc150 P1 (SPAdes) (version 2) | ecosystem: Host-associated > Arthropoda: Insects >... | reverse complement strand
AGTATGTCTCCATCTACCTCAATAATGACAACCTCAAACCACAAGTGAAAATTGGAACATCTTCTGGTCATGCAGTGTTAAACGAAATACAGTGGTTCAATCTGGTTACATTCAAAGGTCATATACCCAAGAATGAAGTGCATGAACTTGGTGACTCGCAACACACCCTGTCAGTGTACTGTGGACGATATACACGCATTACGAGTGAGAACACTCAAGTGTGTCTGAGTAAAAAAGATTGGTCACAATTAATGGACTTACAAAGTGGTTGCATAGACAGAGAAGTGATCAAATGCGGCAGACTACAAGATGAACTTTTAGATAGGCGTAATAAGTGTTTTAAATCCAAATCCTTTTGTACCACTCCAGAAACAAATGCCATTGATTTAAATACATCGTGGAATGTATTAAAGTATAAAAACAGTTGTTTTTCTGATGATGATAACTAAATGGGTATAAGTGTGGAAATATTAATTAAATTGTATGTATATTGTACTTTTAATTATAACAAATAAAACTACATTGTATATATTTGTAAAATATAAAATTGTCTTTATTTATCCTAATTGCCTGAGATAGGTTCCTTAAAAAAGAGATGGTTAAAGCCGTAGGATTCGAACCTAGAATCTTTGAATTATGAGTCTCGAATCTTACCGCTCTATATAATTCTTTCAAGTGTCTAATAACGTTGTAATATTGTAGTCTTATTCAAAAATAGTAAGTAGTGCGATAGTCCGCCATATTGTAATAAGTTCAAATTTCAAAATGGCGCTTTGTTTACATCAAACCTATAATAATAATAAGTTAGGTCTAAAATTACCACTATAGCCACCATATTTACAAATAGCCGCCTTATTCAAATAACAAAGTTCAAAGTTAGGTTTAAAATTACCGCGCGTGTCCGCCATATTTAAAAATGTCCGCGTTATACAAATAGTAAATGTTTAAGTTTAACATTAATTTGAAATTACCGCGCGTATCCGCCATATTGTCTCAAATTCAAAATGGGGCCTTTGTTTAACACAAGTTAAGTACGGCGTCACACTGTCTACCTCATTGTTTACATAACAGCCTGGGGCTGTTTACACCACGTGACAATAACAAGTTAAAGTTATGTTAAGTACGGCGTCACACTGTCCACCTCATTGTTTACATAACATAGCCTCGGGCTGTTTATATCACGTGACAATAACAAGTAAAGTTAGGTTTACAGGCAAGGTCATTCACCCCTCCGCCATCTTTGTTGGCATAACATAGCCTGGGGCTGTTTACGTCACGTGACCATAACAAAAGTTTCAAAATAATAACAAGTTAAAGTTAGGTTTACAGGAAATGTCATTCACCCCTCCGCCATCTTCGTTGTCATAACATAGCCTAAAGGCCTAAATAAGGGTGGAGAGGGTTAGGTTTGTAAATAATAAGAAGTTAAAGTTAGTTTAAGTCAATGGCGCCATACTGTCTGGGGGTAATGTTTACCGTCTGAGGGTTAGGGGAGGGAGGGGAAGGTTATGTTTGTTTACGTGTGACGTCAATTCCGGTCCATGAGAAAGGGAGCTCAAGGTTAGGTTTGTTTACTTGTGACGTCACTTCCGGTCCCTAAAGTGTCATTCTTACTACTAGTACCTATATGAAACGAAGGTGCGTAGGGCTGACAACCTTACAACTTTCATGTGCCGATTGTCTTGAAATCTGGGAGCCTCAACCTCCTGGAACCCTCAGGGCCTGTACAGGCCTGTAATGGGATTGCTTTACCTTTATATGGAATGAAACCTGCCTGCAACGGGAAAATTTGGTCCCTTGCTGTTCCGCTATAAACAGGTTTCATTGTACTATTATTATATTTTCTGGGATTTTAAACAAAGCACAGTGGAAGCAATTTACAGGCATTTCGGAGTAACGAACCGCCGCCATCTCCGTTCTTTTATCTTGCGTTAAGACACATAATTCCTTCTATAATAAATGTCCTGCCCAGCTCATCTTTCTTTACTTATCTTTACAATATTAGTTATAAAGTTGATGCTATTAATATAATAAATATTAGGGCAAATTTGTCCCTGTACACACGACGGTTTGTTCTGTAGGGGCAATTGAGATACAGCTCCACTCATTCTTAACCTCGGCAATAGTTGGAGGTAAGTGGTTAAGAGCAAGTCCCAGCGGATTTGTCCTCGAAAAGGAAACCGGTACCCATCGAATAGGAGGCTGGGTTTTCTTCGGAGTTCGTGTAGGTGTTTTGGAGAAAGTAAAATGTCTTCCCACTTCCTGGATACAACGACGACGGCCAAGACCACAAGAACATCGGGAATAATAATGTTTTTAAAATGCTGCTATATTGTTTGTGTGTTTATGTTGTGCATTTTAGGATGGTCCTGCAAATTTCTGTCTGTGGGTCAGCCAACCTTCCACCTTTTTGTGCCCGCACTGTGGCAAAACAAGTGGCTGCACACACTGAAATGTTAGCGGAATCAGCCTGAGTAAGTAAAATAACATGAGGTGTTGCTCCTGGACGTTATGCTTTTAGTGCCTTGTAGTTTGTGTAGCATACAGTATACTGAGCAGATGTGGGTCGGGTAGCTCAGTCGGTGTAGCGACTGGCTACGAGCTGGACGGCCAGGGATCGAATCCCAGTGGCGGCGAGATTTTCCGCACTTGTCCAGACCGGCCCTGGGGCCCACCCAGCCTCTGTACAATGGGTACCGGGTCTTTTCCGGGGTAAAAAGCAGCTGGGGCGTGACGCTGACCCCTCACCCCTTCTAGTGCCATGGTCATGAAAGAGTAGAGGTATAACTTTACTCTTCTGTGGGTCGTACGGCCTGTACAGAGCCTCAGTGCCTGTACAAGGGTGAACTTTACCTTTTTTATACTGAGCAGGTGTGCTTGGCGGTGACGCTTCGGACTTGTACTTTGGACTACCTGGTTCGAATCTCGTTCAGAGTCCTGTCTACCTTAATTGAAGATTTTAATATTTTCTCCCATTCTACGAACTACTCAGGATAGCATAGTCGGCATAGCGACTTTCCTATGGGCTAGACTATCCTATGTTAGAGTAATTAATGAACTGTAAAGGATTTGCAAGCCGGTCCCAGCAGCCGCGCGGTCTAATGCGTGGGTCTGCGGCTGCTCGCCTGCTGAGATTGCGGGTTCGAATCCCGTCGGGGGCATGAATGTCCCTCTCTTGTGAATGTTGTGTGTTGTCTCTGCGACGGGCTGATCACTGATCCAAGGGAGTCCTATCGATTGTGGTGCGCCATTGTGTGTGAACTAGACATCTTATGAATGGGGAGACCATGCCCCGCGTTGGGCCGCAAGACGAAAAAAGGTATTAGGAAGGAAGCGGTAGTGATCTGATGGAGATACGAACCTGGCCTTTATCCTGAAGGACCAATGAAACGTGTAAGAAACCCAGCGCGGCAGCCAAAGGACTGGCCAAGATTCAAACCACGCATCTCCCGAGCAGTAGCTCTAAACCAGCCAGTTCAGTGTGTTGGTACTGTCACACTCTTTCATACCGAGACTAATTACGTATACTTAAACACAGATTCTACCCGTTTAAATTTGTCGGGTAGAACTTCAATGCTTCGCACTGTTGCTACCTAAAGTTAAAATTTACCCTAAAACAGGCCACAAAGGTCCAGAGGGGGAGTAGAGGTATAGCTCTACTTTTTCACTAACTTCGGCGCTAGATGGGGGTGTGTGGTCAACGCCATTTGACTAAAAATAATATTTCATACTTGATAATCATCGGGGATAATCCATGTAGTATAGTGACTAGGTCACAGATCGGACAACAGAGAAAGCGCGGTTCATTTCTCAACAAGGGCAAAATATGTTTCTCGTCTTCAAAAGTTTAAGAACTTTTCTGCGGCTTTCAATGGATAAAAAAATGCAATCACATTACAGGCCTGGACAGACCCAGAGTGTTCCAGGAGAAGTTCAGGCTCCCAGATTTAAAGACAATCGGCACATGAAGGTGGTAAGTTTACCAGCCCTACACCCCGGCCGCCTTTATCACCCAGGAAATATTCCTGGTACTTATTTCTGTTAGAGGCTGAGTCGACCCCAGGGCCTTAGTGCGGCCGGAAGGATGTCAATGAAAAATTCCAATGACCTCATCAGGAATCGAACCCGCGACATTCCGGCTTGTAGCGCAGTGCCTGGACCAACGGCACCACTGCATTATCGGCTTAAGCGGTTGCGCGGGAGAGTGGGGTGACGCTGGTTACTCTCCTCCACACAGTGTCGATGTTAAGAATTATGTGAGATAAACCTCCACTTCCAACTGTGCCTTTATGGAGATCACAGCGCCAAATTTACCTGTGCGTCTATCTCTATCGTTATTTAGAATAACATTTATGACCGAACTGCATATCGGGTTTCATATTCTTGTCTGCAAACTCACAAGTTAACATGTTCGCACAACTGTTAGTGGACATACTTCCCTAGCTGGATGTCCACGGCAAATTGCATAGTTTCTTAGAAGTCGGTCACCTGACTGCAACGGAGCCCTGTTAATACTCTCCTTCAGAATGATAAGACTGGACAACAAACGAAACTGCTACCAGAGTTCTTGATTCTCAGGTTTCAACAGAACATTTTTACAACCTTCTCTTTAGCATTCGATAATACCAACAAATGAAATATCACATACATTTCATAGACACGTGTCAACAGACTGAGCATGTGAAGTCGGTTTCCAGTTGTACAGAACGGTGCCGGATTCAAACCGTAACACTTTGTTGTGGGCAGCTAGCTGAGCGTCTTCCAATTAATATTGAACTTGCATACAGGAAATCAAATTGTTTCAAATTCGGTAGTCCGTTGGTCGGCTGTGTAAACGTGCGTCTCTGGGCTTTATTCTCTCAGGCATGAAGAAGGCGGGAAACAAACAAAGGCACAGAAATGCATTAACTATCTCAGTACTCCTCTTAATAGTGTTAACATTATTATTATTATTATTATTATTATTATCCTCGGTATCACACGCGATAGCGTAGTTGGTTGAGGCACTAGGCTACAAGCTGGAAGGTCGCGGGTTCGATTCCAGATGGTGTCATTGGAATTTTTCATTGACATAATCCTTCCAGACGCACTATGGCCCTGGGGTTGACTCAACCTCTAACAGAAATGAGTACCAGGAATATTTCCTAAGGGTAAAGGCGGCCGGTGCGTAGGGCTGACAACCTTACCACCTTTATGTGCCGATTGTCTTGAAATCTGGAAGTCTCAATATTCTGTAACCCTCAGGGCCTGTTCAGGCCTGTAATGGGATTGCTTTATTTTATCTCCTTTATGCAGGGTATCTACACTCACATTCCTGAGACAAACCATGTCCCTAGGGAACACTGTCTTGCAACTATTCTGATGTAACTATTCATGGTGCGTATATCGCTAGTTCCTGCGTTGACTCCATTGTATCTCTACGTTGGCACTTTCCGCAGTATGTGTGCAGTGCCCAATATGACTGTTTTCTATAGCTCCTTAACTTCGTGATTTCCTGGTATGTTGCTCACGTATTTTCTAAATGACTTTGAAATGGTCCCAGTCGCGCCTATTATTACTGGAATCACCGTTGTTTTTACATTCCACCTGCGTTGTATTTCTATTGTAAGGTCTTTACAATTTAGAATCCTCTCGGCTTCTTTTTTACTCACATTTCTGTCCCCCAAAACTGCAACATCTATTAACATACATGTTCTTTTTTCATTATCATGAATAATAATAATAATAATAATAATTTTTCCTTAAGCTTCTCGTTACTAATCCAGTGGATACAGTTATTACTTGTATAATCGTACATTTCAGGTTTCACATTCGTTTTATCTCTACACATAAACTCTTGTATTTTAATTTCTTTTCCGATTATTATTATTATTATTATTATTATTAAGTCTCTTGTCACAGGCCTATTCTTCCCGGTAATTCTCTTGAACCAACAATGATCCCCACCGCTCAGGTTTCAAGCTTCTCACCGCAGCACTTTCCGCATTATGTGTGATGTTTCAAGTATAGCTGTCTTTTGTAGTGAATCTATAGAATGTTTTCCTGGTACCGCTTCCAAATTTTTCCTTAATACTTTAAACGCTGAATTAAATCCCATCTGCTATTTGCTGGCATTATTAGGAGCTCACCATTTTCTCCACGTTAGCAGGATAAGGGTTAAGCTTCTCGTCATTATTCCAGTGGCTCCAATTATTACTAGTATAATGTACATTTCAGGTTCCACATTCGTTGTATCTCTATACATAAACTCTTGTATTTTAACTTCTTTTCCGCTTCCTTTTGCACAATATTTCTGTCTGCTGGTATTGCCACATCTATCAGTGTGCATGTTTTCTCATTTTTGTTTTTAATTATTATATCTGGCCTATTTGCTTCAACTTCTCTCTCTGTGTGTACTGCTTGATTCCACAACACTGTGACATCCCCCTCTTCATACACTGGTTTGGGCATTTGTGTGTACCATTTGTCCTCGGTAGTAGTAACGGCCTACCTTGGTCAATCTTGGGCTTTCAACTTGAAGAAGGTATTTTGTCAGGGTGCCACCATGCCCACCCTACGCCATAGGCTCCGTCTATCTTGACCTTTACTCTAGGTTGGGGATCGGTTGGTTGGTCGCGAGCCATGGGTGAGTTCGCGAGCCACAGGTAGGGGTTCCCTTTAAAAAGGATTAGACCCCAGTGTTGTGGATCGGTTCGGAGAGTTGTGGATGCGGTGGGGTTGCGAGCTATAGGTAGGGTTTCCCTTTTAAAGGAATAGGGAGTGTGGAAAAACTGGTATGTGAGTGGATGTGTAACACGAGTCTAACACCCGCCATGGTGTGGTAAGTGATGTCATCCGCGTTACATGCAAAACGTCGTGTAAATATGTTTAGGTACTGCACTCCAAATATGGTAATACATTTTGCAGGTCGAAGAGGCTACCATTTGATCGTTTTTTAAATAATAAGAAGGCGTGGCAGGTGGACATTTCCCTTTTCCATCACATGCCATTGGCTTGGTCCGTTTTGACCCGGGTGTGTGTGTGATTAAAGATGGCTACCGGCGTGGCTGGCTGTTATTACTGCCGCATGCCGTTTGAATGTAGCGCTGTGTATGGTGTTATATATGTTCTACCGTAAGGTTGGTATGGCAAGGGTAAAGGACAGGTTACCGTGATGTGTTGTTTAGGCGGGCATTTTAAATAAGGAGTTGCTGTGCGTTGCGTTGATGTGTTTGTAAGTGGGTGTGTGTGTGATCAAAGATGGCTACTGGCGTGGCTGGCTGTTATTACTGTTGCATGTAATTTGAATGTAGCGCTGTGTATGGTGGTATATATGTGTTACCGTAAGGTTTGGTATGGTAAGGGTAAAGGACGTGTTACTGTGATGTGATGTTTAGGCGTGGCGTTCTATATAAGGAGTTGCTGTGCGCTGTGTTGATGTGATGTTTATGCATAGCATTCCATATAAGGAGATGCTTTATGTAAGACCACTCTTATTGCCTGGTTAACAGCAATGATGGACAGAATTACCATTTAAGGAACGGTAACCGGCTAGGGCGTTGGCTAGATCGAAACTGTGTGTAACAGGGTGTACAAAGTGTGAAATGAAGACAAATTAATATGCTGTACATAGAGAAAGATTGGTTTTATTAACAGAATGTTTTACAATTGTTTTTGACTTACCAGCCGCAACGCGGCGTTTATCATCATGGGAGTTGCAGCGTTCGCCACGCCTAATTTTGGGGCAGGCCAGCCAGGTACTGGTACTGGATTTTCCCCAAGATCCCAGAGTTCTGTGGAGTACGGTACATTTAGACATACGTGTTTCTTGATACGTACATCATAATACATGGAGTGGCGTCGGACGGTGTCTGAAGAGTGCCACAAAAAAACCGCGCGTAGAATAGCTGGCGCATGAACTCGTTTGCGACCTCAGGATTACAGGTGTTATATAACCTGTAGGCGAAAGTTTTAGGCACACCGTTGCCTGCGAAAAATGCTGTGAATTCCTTGACGACCTGGGGTGAAGGTGTTTCAGCGAAGATGTAGGTTATTATGTATGCGGGCCACATATGAATAGAGCCCAGGTAATGTTTGACAGCTTGCAGCAGAGACATGACGACAGTGTTGCTAGCAATAGCGGTAAGTGACTTGTGTATTTGCTGAAGTGTAGCATTTATATATTAAAATATGTAGTCGCTGTCGTCGTCTGGTGTGGCTTGTGGGCGGAAGTGGACACCCCCTGTACATACGGCTACTGAAGAAGTGATGTCACGGCTGACACAGCAGTTGTCGCGGGGCAACATAGCGATGGCTTGTGACTCAATGCAGAATGAGTGTTTTTACAATATATAGAGCAGTTTCGAAAGCGTTTTGCATTCACGCTGCATTGTGTTGCACTGTGTACGACGCCGACGCCTAAGACGACGCCGATCATCACTTTAAAGCGGTGAGTGAAAATGTTGGAAACTGTATATTGTTTTTGAGTGTTGAAAAGTGAATTAAGAGAGTGTATGTATTTTGAAACAGAACATTGCCGGCTGCTGCTACCACTATTGTCGCCGGCTGCTGCTGCGGCTGAGACGCCCTTAGACATCGATTAGTTACACGGTAAGTGAACAACAGTTGCTGTGGGTAGTGATATATTGTGTGAATGTTCAGAAATTTATACAATTTGTAATGTCTAACAAAACAGTGCCTGCTGCCGGCTGCCAGTTGGTGCTGTTGCTGCCTGCTGCCTGTTGGTGCGGTTGCTGCCTGCTGCTTGTTGGCGCGGTTGCTGCCAGTTGGTGCTGTTGTCTGTTGGTGTTGATTAGACAACCCACGGTAAGTGATCGGCAGATGATATTATTAAAATTGTGCATGTCAGTGTGTGCGCGCGTGTGTGTGTTTAGTTATAGAAGTGAAAGTTAATCTAATTCGGTGCGATATTTGCGATGGTGCTCGCGAATGAAGGCGTGTCCTTTGACGTATCTGATATATGGGCAGGTGGGGGAGAATTTGGTGAGTTGAATAAATGGAATATCAGTTTTCATTCCATTGAAATAACGCGCAGCCACAATAAAAACACAAACAGACATCTGCCCGCCTTGGAACGAGAGGGATAAAATAATTTAGCTGGGAAATTATTTCGTATGTGTTTAGGAACGGTGTACATATACGTCATCTGTTGGGGAGCGGTGGTACTACTAGTAGGGCAAACAGTTCCGTGACGGAGTGTCGAGGATAACAGAAGTGGGAGATTTAAATTTTAAAATTTAAATAATAATTGTAAACCCACTGTCATAGTTAAATTTAAATATGTGTGGAAAATTTAAATAATAATTTAAACCCACCGTCATAGTGAAGTAATATTAAATAAGTGTGGAAAATTTAAATAAGTGCTGAAGATTTGAAGTTTAAAATTTAAATAATAATAATTGTAAACCCACCATAATAATAAAAACCGGCCGCCGCTATAGACCCCACTGAAAGTTTTCCTTCGGGATCCCACCGTGCTGCCTCTTGGTAGAAGGTACGTATGCGTTTAGCTAGCGTCCCGTACTCGGGACGTCTGGGTAATTCCCATCGTTGGATAGCTTGCTCTTGGGCTGTCAGCAGCTTGAGCCCATCGTAGTAGGCGGGTTCCCTACTTTGGAAAGGGCGAGGGGCTGGATCCGCAGGTATGCCTGTGGACCTCGGAGGTTTTGCCGGGGCTGACTGTCGCTGCTGGTGCGGGTGTCAGGCACCGGTGGAGTAAAAGGCTGAGTTTGGAGCGAGCTGTCACAAACACAATCACACTCTTCTTCTCCTGATGATGGGTGGGGTTCGTTGTAGTCGTCCATCGCGTTGGTGGCGGAGGCGTCGGTGCACACATTAGAAGTGTGTCTATACGCCCGCTTGCTGCTCTCTTTATAGTGGGATTCGATAGTAGAGACGTCTAGTGGTAGGATAATCAAATAACGACTGCGCATGCGCGTTCAATTTTAAGTAGACGTAATTTATTGCATTAGAAAAAGTACAGATCATGTGTGTTCACACACGCACACATAGAGTATGATTTAAACAGTTAATACAGGTTTGAATTCTTCAAACAGCTGATAATAATTGATAGATTTGTTTGCGGTGGAGGGAGGCTCCGCAAAAGTGACAGAGTCGTGAGTTGTATTGATATAGGCTATTACATCAGTCATGGCGGCTGTGTAGAACGTCAGCTGCCTCTAAATCATGTACATAATGTAGGCTAGATTACATAACTCCCCATACGCGAATGACAAGTACTGTTTGCCTAGATACACTCTGGCAATTCTGTAACTGCCAGTCGTGTTCATTTTAAAGTCACCGTCCTTCTTGCTAAAATGTTCGTTTGTAGACAGAGCGTTGCACAGGGTGGCGATGTTCTCGGCCAATGTTTGCAGGTGTTGAGCGTCGAGGAGCAGAGGCAGCTTCTTGGCGCCTCCGAATTCAGCTAGCGGCTGATAACCGCGGGCGGGATAGTATTCCACTGACACGAATTTAGACTTGTCCTCTGCGATGAAAAAGACGCGCCGTAGCACGGCTCTGTTGGGATTGACGAGCACTGTGCTGACGTCGTCCAGACATGTGTCGAGTTCGGGCGGTGGCGCCGGGACGCTCGTGGGGTCTGGCAAAACAACATTGCTGATGTCCTCGTAAATTATTGGCTGCTGTCGGGCCTTACGTAGACGCTGCTGCTCCTGCTTAAGTAGTGACATGGTGACGCGGACTGATAGACGTGCAGGCCGTTCTTTTTATACAGCTGCAGAAGAGAGAGAAAAATGACGTCATTACTGACGCGATAGACCCGAATTAAATGAGGAGGTATGGAGTGTAAATTCGCGTGGACAGCTGATATAGGTGCGGGAGTGAAGGTGATGATTGAGCCATTTGAATAGTGTATGCGCGTTACGTGTTGCGCAACTGTAGTTTAGATAATTCTTGTGACAAGGCATACTACAACTGAAATGTCTCTATGACATTTTCGACAGCCACCGAGACTTTGACGACCTCCTCGTTCTGCCGGCCGCGCATGACCTTATAATCTATCACGCACACACTCTCTGTATCCATCTTTGGGCTATGTCATATATAGAATGAAACAATTAAGGTTAATAAGTCACCGTTTATATAGGCTGTACATCATTGCCCTCCAGAGCGCTGTTTGCAAAGCGCAGGGCCAAATTCCGAGCAGAATAGCTGGTGTAAGTTTCGGTCGGCGTTTGCAGCAGCAAACAGCCCCACACATTGTTGGGGGTGTAAGCCCCAGTCCATATACAGAGCGAAGAGACAGCAATATTCGCCACAGACGGTAGTGGTAGGTCCTTGATGTTGCGTTCTGTTGTATTGCCAGACTGTACAATGGCGTCGTATAAAATCTAGGATGGAGGGAAAAAAAGGATAGCGGCCGTAGGAATCGAAAAAGTAGCCCTTTGAGGTGCGATGAGGGTTTTGAAAATATATGGCTTCCCAGTGTAAGCCAGGCTCGGTGTGAGGGTCTGTGTTAACTATGAAGGTGCCAGTCTGCACGATCGAGAGCGGTAGGAAATTCGAAGCATAGACCCCGCGAAAAGAATTAACACCCTGTAGATCGTGTTGAACCTGGACGGTGTCCATTATTATTATTATTATTATTATTATTATTATTATGAGAAGTCTGTCGAAACGTTGCGGTCCAGAACGATGCGTACAGGATTGTCATACTCTAGATACAATAGACAGGTGACAGCCTAAGGTAGGGCCTTGGAAAATTTGAAATCGATCCTGATGTCACCGGTTTTAGGGGGTGAGGCGTGGCCTTCCGACGCTGCTAGATCAGGCGTAAGATCGTACACTATCATGAAGAAACCGTTTATATATATGTCGTGAGGTTTCTCGAGTTCCGAGTTCGATTGGTGAATGCCGATGCCTTCGAACAGTATAGCGTATCCTTTGACGGACGTATTTTCGTGACCCAGGTTCAGAGAAAGGCTCTCGCTAGGAATCTGTCTACGGTTCACGTACATAGTAAAGTTGGTCAGATCGTAATGGCGGAGATTATACGGGTTCGAATTTCTCGAACCGAGAAAGTCTGTGTTCTTTACCAT
>Ga0268261_10003133_pt1 | contig 12060 bp, 6 predicted proteins | sample TergutNc150P1_FD_190353 | JGI IMG/M metagenome (GOLD analysis project Ga0268261, IMG submission 190353) | Nasutitermes corniger P1 segment gut microbial community from laboratory colony in Florida, USA - Nc150 P1 (SPAdes) (version 2) | ecosystem: Host-associated > Arthropoda: Insects > Digestive... | reverse complement strand
TATGTGACAGGAATATTATTATTATTATTATTATTATTATTATTATTATTGTGAGTGTCAATTTTAGAGTATTAAAATCGTATAGTTTGATTTACAATGACATTTCACATCTACTGAAAAAATGAATTTTTGGTTATTATAGGAACTTGGAACTGGGTTAGAAAAATATTGAATTTGTTACACGAATTGTGTCGCAATGGTACATATATGAGAGAATGTAGAGGGAAATACACGAGGGTTGGTAGTTCATGTTAGAAATATTACTAATTAATAATTTCTCAAATTGCAACATAGAAAGGTAAAATATAATGGATTTGAATAAGGAATAACACAGCTACAGGTACAATTTGTATTGGTTTATTATTGCCTACCAGTAAAATATAGAGTTTCAGTGTGAATTTTGTAGGGGATTTGAATGAAGAAATAAATATTTGAAGAGACAAGTAATTTATTTCTGAGTTTTTAATAATGGCTGGCTTCATTTATAGGGTAGGAAAGAGACAAGTACAGAAATCACATACTCTCGATGTTCTGAAATACAAGTACAGAAATCACACACACTCGATGTTCTGAAATACTTGAATTCTGGGAACTGTAATTCTGCAGAAAACAGACGTAGTAAGGGTAAATATTGTAAAGCAGAAGAGAATAAACATATGGATATTTATGAAACCAATAATTTGGAAATTCTAAATGGGAAAATTGAAACTGGTACAAGAGGGAAATTTATTTTATTAATAATTCGGAAGTAGGTTGATAAACTATGTACTGCTGACGAAGATACATATAATAGTAATATTACATTTAAATCAAGTTTTAGGTAGAGAAAATTAGTACAAATATGGGGCTGTTATTAGAATTTAAAAAGTAAAAGAATATACAAGTACGGAGACAAAATGTTACTTCCCAAAAGAAAATTACAGAAATTAATATGATACAAATTAAATGATCGTCAAAAATATGCGTTCACCGAGAGAAGGAATGACTTTATGTGGGGTATAAAAGATGTCATTGCTAAAGGTAAAGTAGACGAAACAGTTGATATGTTATATGTTATGACAAGAAAAGCATCGAGTAAAATGGAAATTAAAAAGACAACGGGGAAAGAATGAGATAATTAGTATGATAAACACTGTAAAGGAAAGAAGAAAAGTTAAAACAGTTTTGAAAGATTACGAAAGGAGAAACAATGAGGATAGAAGAATCCAATACTACACTTGTAAGAAGGAGTATTTAAAAATTTAGACGAATGGAAGATGAATGGCAAGAAATAAAATAAAGACATTTGAATTGGCGAATTCGAGAGAAATGTGAAAGGAAAATTTTACAATAAAAGAGGTAAACAAATTTATTTTGGTTATAAAATATAAAAAACAACAGGATTTGATATTATATAAGACGGACCATTGAGGTTGTTTTTATTACAGATGATACTATATTTATCAATAATTTAAAGTTTATAGTTTGAATAGTAAATTGAAGACAATTATTTCTGGAAAGAACGCTTTCAGCAATTCCCTGGTTCTAATTTGAACTTAATACCTGCATAAAGTATATGTAATATAAGATATAATTAATGTGTTTCAGGTTTTGAAGCTTCAATATTGATGCAGACAGTTCGCAAGAAATTAGTGTATGAATATGTTCCTATTACGGAAAAGACATTCAGAAGTGGCATCAGAGGAAGCTGCGTTACTCAGCGGTCAATATACGTCATACTGAGGGGGAATGAAGAAACAAGACTCTATATAAATCAGGTTAGAATTGTACTGAGACATTTTATGTTAGATATAATATATGAGGTTAATTTAATAAAAGACATAAAAGTACAAACTTTTTTGTTTCCTTAATATTCTTCGAGACTCACTCAAAATGCAAGATTTTTATGCCGGTTCAAAAGTACCGGAGTCACAATATAAAATATTTTTGTAATGAATTCCAAGGTCTTCAAGTTAAATTCTGCAAAATCATGCGATAATGGAAGCTTCATACTTCAAGGTCACAATAAGTTGCCACTTTTGTTATAGTATGTAATCTTCCACTCTGTGGAGGAACCTGTAAATAAACATTGAAAATACGCGATCGTGTATTATTTGGATAGAATTATTCATTACATTAATCATTCCATTGTCATTCTGACGACAAGTCCGTAGACCTTTTCAAAGCCAGCACTCCACAAAAACCGATACAGTGCTCCACTTCCAATTAGCAGTATCATCTTTTTTCTTAACAGTATTTCAGTACCTGCTTAAGGTGTTTTCCTCCTCTTCCACTAATTTGAAATTTTTCTTTAAAATTGCGTTTTACAAAGCTGTTTCTACGCAAGATAACCAAACCAAATGGTATTTCTTCTGTTTATTATAAATATGATACTCCTGACCACCTTGACTATATAATGCTACATCATTTCTCATTCAATCGCACATCTTTTCCAGCACAACATCTAAAATTTTCTATGTACTTATAACGTAATTTCCGAAATGTCAAACTTTCAGCACGTTACAAAGATATGCTCCGAAGGTAGCACATTACAGTTTCCTCCTCCAATACTTGCGGTGAAGGATTTACTTTTTGAATATTGCTTTTGACATGAGAATCCTGGATTTAATTTCGCCTATATATCTTGCTTCATTTGATACTAATTTACACAAATAATTGAAACTTTCCTCTTTATCAGGCTGTTTTAGTTTTCTAGTAAGCAGTGCTGGAAATGATTGCTATTTTATTCTCAATACTTCAGTTCTTATAAACATATTTCATTCAAACCTGCATTTAGCTATATTTAATTTATCAAATAATTTTACTGTAGTTATTATTTGAGGTGTATATACATATTATCCTAAGTTAACACATTATTATTCTTCGAATTGTATGATTTTCAGATTTTAATTTGTATTACCGTAATATTAGGTACGAATAAAAAATATCCACATAAATTTCTAAATTTCTTACAAAAATCTAATTCATTATAAATAATAATAGTTCATGTATAATTATTATTACCAAAAGTGAAATTGGAAGCAATAAAATTTATTCCAAGAAAGAATATATTAAAATTTTTCACAGGCGTTTGTAGATACAGATTCATCTAAAGCCATCTGGCTGTTGTTCCTGGACACCAACACGTCTCTGGAGCAGTTCTTCACCGACATCAACATTCCTTTCGACTGCCAGTTCCTGGTGGCTCAGCTACAAAGTGAACACGTCGTCGTGCTGACAGAAGTGTACCGTATTAGCCCCACACTTCCCTTGCAGACAAACCGTTTTGGTAACTGGACTGCTGGTGGCGTTATCACCTGGCCCTCACAAGGCTTCTACATGAGGAGGATGAACTTGAAGGGAATGGCAATTCAGGCCACTAAACTACATGTAAGTGGGAATCTGTACTAAATGTGAAATGTCTAATTCGTCTGTAGAAAACAAAACAATATAGTGAGACCTATATGTTAGGTTGGTTATAAAGCTGAATGTGCAATTTTACAGAAAGAGCAGGAGAAATTAAAATTTAAAAGGGTGGATTTTCTGTGATGGAATATCCGGTAGATATTTTTAATGGCTTCATATCCAAACAATTATAATTCAGTTTTTCACTCACCATAAATTCCAATTACATTAAAAACAAAATTATTTTTACAATTTCCAGTAAATTTAAAATATATTCACTACCTCACATAACCCTTTCTTCCTACACTGAAACCAGAAAATTTGATGAATATTTTCTTTTTGTCTCCGGAGTTGCAAATCTGCAAACCTCCAAACTTGAAAATATGTTCTTCAGAATATCACTCAAAATATTTGCCTTAATATTACTGCTGCATATACGTTACTTAATGTTTGTCATTTGTATTATTGGTCTCTCATGCTTTCTGTGTAGTGATGTAACTTTACTTAAAAATAATGAAAGAGCAAATGACGCAAATAAGAAACACAATGATCAGCTCTCGAATTTTTTCCAAACGATAAAATAACCTAGAATTTTTTTAAATACTTTTTAATATATGTGACGTCTGCTTCAACAGTATACCACTCTAAACTACTGCCATAACGTTAACGTGTCGGTTTTGAAAAATTTAAAGAAAACATGTTTTATATTTACACAGTATTAAGAGAGTTGTTGAAGTGTGGAAGATGCAATGATTTCCTGCATATTGGGGAGGCTTGTTTAAATATAATTATGATTATATTAATATGTTAGACATGAAACGAAAGGATAAAAACAGGAGATATATATTTAGCATATATGGAAAATAAGGATAAATGTAAAAAAATTATTCCGGAATCTAAATTATAAGAAGCCTCTCTCAACACCTAGAAATAGAGTACAAAAACTATTCTAAAATATTGCAATAAATGAACAATTGAATAAAAGATAGGTAAATAACTCCATAAAACTCAGTCACATGCAATAACTTGATATTTCTTTAACAAATCATTACATTTTACGAAAATAAAATCTCTTGACATATTTCATACTGTATTACTTGGCCTTAACACATATACTAAAGATATATATTACTAATTTGTCACTGGTTATTGTAGAGTAATGTGGACATTACTGGTGCTTTTTTCAGCCAAAATTTTCGTACGGACAAGAGTCTTATTATGAAATATGGAGCACAATCGCCGACTTAATAAATGTAACGTAAGTATCAGTTTTTTATTTTTATAAATAATAACCTATAGTAAATCTCCGTAATACACGTATGTACAGAAGATCATGAAAAAAAAATTCAAAAGACGTCAAAATTGTTAAAATGAAGATGTCACTCAGCAGGTGGAAAATGGATTTTTGTGGAATTGTTACTCTCTCTATTGAAATTCTAATGTATTATTATGTATATGAAGCAATTTAATTTCTGTTAAAACAAACATCGACATTAATGGCTGCCTGGAAGAAAATTCTTTGAATTCTACCATTATGACAACTTTTTTTAACTTTGACTGAAAATAGATAAAATAATACATTGGTGTAAAAAGATAAGTCAAATTTAAGAATTAAAATTTTAGATAATGAAGAGTAATATTAATTCCTCTAATTTGTCATCAGTACCGTGTTTCACGAGGCCGATTCATTTGGCTCTACTTCTGGTAACGGATCTTGGAACGGAATGGTGGCATTGGTAATGAATGGGATTGTACATGTTGGTGTAGAACAATTCACAGTGACGAAGGAGAGATTTGAAATTGTGGCGTATACAAATACACTAGAAATCGCAAGGTGAGATAGACTGTTTTATTTACTTTCTTCACAATCTTTTGGAATTCACTTCTTTCAGAGAGACGCAATTCTGATCTCCGAAATTTTCTCTTGTATAAACTTCTTTCCTGGCGCTAGAATAAGATAGACGAAAGCAAAGATTTCCACCTTTCTTTCTGCTTGTCTCTGAATATTAATTCAAACTTAAAGCTTAAAACAAACTACATGACCTCGAACTGCAATACCCATAACAGTATGCACACATAATCATACGTAAGTGGCATGAACATCAATTCCTCACTTTTTACAATTATTTTTAAACGAGGGCACTATCAGAACCACCATGTGTTCCGAACTTCATTGCTACTCCTCCAAATTACTCCAGCTAATATATATCCAGTTACATCAGTCTGAAATTCGTTTAAATTCTGTTGGTCCCTACCAATTATTTTCACACTCTTGTATGACTTAGCTTCTTAAACGGTGCTTACAGCAATGAGTAGTGTCATACTTCAGAAGATAATTAGTTCTCAGCTAGTCAAGAAATTCGCCGCAATTTATGGAACCCGAAGTTTCATTACCGCTTTTACAAAAGCCAGCCACACTAAACTATACTACGCTATACTAAACAAAGTTGCGTGGCTGCTACAAAAAATGGGGCACTTTCGGTTTTCACGAGTGTGAGAACAAATTCTGACGTTATCATTCATGATATGGAATCACATTAGGCTATTAATATTTCTGAATATCGCGCTGCTGCAATGTACTGTGAGAGTGAAGTGCAGGTATTTCCGAAACAATTGAAAAATCTGACGAAATTACAATGTGTCAAAACAAAGAAAGAATTATTCATTGAACCACTCCCCTACAGTTCCATCCATACAGAATATATATCTTTTTGTTATGTGAAAGGAAAATCTCTTCCATATCTAGTCGTTACATCTAAACTTAAATGACAGTACTGTCGTCAGACATATAGAATCATAACTCTAAATTTTTCTTCCAGCACCAACCTGTTTATACGTCTACCCAACAACTCCGACGTAGCATGGGATCGCTACGTCACAACTTTCAGCTACGGCTTGTGGCTTAGCGTAGCCATTGCTGCCAATTCTATCAGTGTCTGTCTGGCACTTACAAACTTCGGCCATCAGACCAACCAGAACCTCACTGTGTCAACCATACTTTTCTACATTCACGCAAGTTTCTGCCAGCAAGGTCAGTTCTACAAATTTTGTGTATTACCATCTTGGATCCTATATTTTTAACCCTCTATCATAATTTAATTTCCCTGTTAACTTACGGTTAAATTTAATACCTCACTGTCCCGTAACTTTCTTTCTTCTCTATCCTTGAACATGTTTTACTGATTTCCACTTATCTAAACGTCTCATCCTGTATACTTCTATCTTCATTTCGCTTCAAGTCAAAGATGGATAGTCTCCAATGTTACGGGCAGTGACTTTCAAGCTTCTGGCTTCCTGCTTCCGAAATTTGAAAAAATCGAATTGCACTCATGCTTATCTGCTACATTACAATCTATAACTTAAAATCAGCGATTAATATTTTACATTTATAATCACTGTCTACCCAATTTATATGTAATTTCAAACAGTAGATGTTTGTTATGTCCTCTTGCTACTCAATTAGACATGAAGCTCATAATGTGACTATCCAGTTACACTACAATTCAGATAAAGCAGACCATACTCAGTATACTTAGTATACTGAATCCACAATACATTTGCACAAACGATTCTTACGAACTCTTTGAATATTATTTTTTATAGCTGCCTCTGTAATTCAAGAAATTCAATTTATTTAACGTTAGGAAAATTATTATGAACTCCCGGTTTACCACTTATATAAAAAAGAAGAGTATCATCAGGCCTCAGCATCGAAAAGACAGCCCTAGAGAAGAGTGTAGACTATAAGGGTTTTGTTATACCTCTTCTCTTTATTCCATGATAAACACCTCGTGAAAGTAATTCTCGTGTATAAATCCAATGTATTTACTTCAATTTTATATATATATATATCAAACAATTCAAAATATTTACTGTTAATTATCCTGCTGACGTACATTTCCTTCATTCCGTCAAAACATATTAAATGCATCTCCCAGCCGAAGTAACAGATGTTTTAACTTAACGTACATGTGTATGTTATATTTGCCACACAACAATATGAAATACAAATATCATAGTTTTAAATCTGAGCTCATATCAATTCCTATATTAAATAATTGTCCATAAGGAAAAGAATTATATAGGACAAAAGGAATATTTCTTACAAGAATCGGAACTACCTGTGACGGGTTTTTAATTCTAATAAGTTAAAGTACAGAAATATTGTTATACATTCAGTTAACTCATTGGTATTCTAGTGTTAAACAGTTTAGCAACTTAGAATATATACAACTGCTCCGCACGTCCAATACCCGTAAAGATGCATTTAACTGTGTTGAAAACCTGATCTGTTCGTGTGTTACAGGTCAGCCGGATGTACTCAGAAGCACATCTGGCAGAATTGTAATCTTGACATCATATATGACGTCACTGGTGTTAATGGCTGCATACTCAGCGTTTCTGATCTCCAGCCTGGCTGTGCAGCACCAACATCTGCCATTCAGAGACCTTCAGGGACTTTTGTATGGTGGTTCCTATAAGCTGGGTGTCTTGAGGAATAGTTCTGACTTCAATATTTTTTATGTATGTGGAATAAATTGTTTGTTGCTAGATTGTTTAATAGTAGTAGGCTTGGGGTTATAAAAGAAGGTGGTAAAGTATGAAAACATGCCTATCAATCGCGTTTTATTGGATAATTACTTCCAAGGTAACTGACGTTTCGAGTTTATCCAAATTACAAAAATAATTTTGCAAAGTATAATCCCAAGCTTGCCTGCTCTGAGGACATTCTATCGGCGGCTACATCGTAACAACCGCAGACATGTACAGTGATATTAAGCTAGGCTAACAAGGAATTTGTCACAACTCTAACTACTTGTAATAGCATTCCACAACGTCCAGAAAATAATTTGTGTTCTCTCATATTCGCAGGTTCTTTTAAATAAAGTAACAGTGTTCAAAATAACTGAGTTCGCGACATCTGTTTTTTTAATCACAACAAAATGAACACTTAAACCGAAACAATTTTTATATTTTACAACAATTTTCAGGCATATGATTCACCGATTAAATTTAAGAATGAAATTAAAATGAATTGAATACTAGGCTGAGGTGGAAATATCACTTTCAGAGTTAAAATGAGATAATTAAGTAATACATAGTTTAACTATAAAATGGAGGCGTCAAATTCAGTACCCTTTACATTCATATTGTTTCAATTCTAACTGATTTTAACCGACAAACTCAGCCAAACATTTTGTATAAAATAGACTAATGCATACTGTAAATATGCTGTGTTCGTTCGGATAAAGAAAGCAGATGTCATTTAACAAGCAAAACCGGATGATGGTTACAACATTCTATTCCAAACAGTGTAAATCACAGATTAGAAAATTTTACAGAAGTGTAAATAACGCATAAAAATTCTCTCCACCGCAACATTAACGTGAAGAATGTTGTATGTTTTCTTCTGGGTAATTCCCCGGCGTCTGAATTTTATATGCCGACGTTTCGGAACACTCTGTCTATTCCATCTTTACAGGCAAGTAGGTAAATAATTATTTATCTACTTGCCTATGAAGATGGAACAGACAGAGTGTTCCGAAAAGTCGGCATATAAAATTCAGACGCCCGGGAATTACCCAGAAGGAATCATACAACATACAGAACACGGAGAAAGTTTGAAATAACAAATATGAAGGATGTGCCATACTTAGGAGTAACAAGTATTTGGTGTCACTGTACAAAATAAATTAGCTAGGGATTTGTGCAACTCTGTTGTACTGAACTGTCTGGAATGATTCTCAAAACAAACAAAGATTCTTATCATAAAATGTTACAAATTAGACGTCGATAGAATTAGCCTCCATTCCAACCAAAAAGGAAAAATTCCGAGTGTCTCCGCATTTTACACAATCGAATTTATTGACTCCCATAGAAAATGATGCATTCCTTCAATAAAAGCCTTTCTCTTTCAGGTGGCCACAGGAGGAATTGAGAGTGCTGTTTATAAAAAGCTGATAGCACCCTTCAAGAACGACATGCCCTCCTCGTATTCAGACGGTTTCAGAAGGGCCTGTGTTGATCGCAATTATGCTTATTTTGGCCCCAACATCTTGAACACAAATTTTTCGATATCGTTGCCCTGTCAGTTGGTATCACTTCCTGACACTTCCTACAGGGATCATAGGGCTTTTATAACCTCCAAAAACAGCTCATACAAAGGGATAATTAACTGGAGGTGAGACAATAAAATGAAGTCAATTGGATACATCACAGACAAATCACGACTTTTATGAGTTCCTCGCAAGTCCCTCAAGACAGGAGGACATATTTGTCTATTATTTGTCACAAGAGCTTTAACTACAGGAATGTACGAATGTTTTAACATTTCTCAGATTTGTTACTTGCAGCTGGATGTCACGGTAAATTGGTAATTGAAATTTTTTGTAATCTTGAATCTGTGTATAAAGAGGGAAGTGCAACTGCCATAAACATTACAGGCAAAATAACTGTTCAAATAATAAGTAGCGTATTGACTACAGAATAAATTTAGAAAAAAATGTGAAAAATTTCGAGCCTTATGGTAAGAATTTACACTGAAATTTCCAAAACGTTGTATCTATAGCAAAGAATAATTGTTTAAACTCTGTGAGACAAATAAAATAATGAGTCTGTTTCAATGCGGAAATTAATTGCGAATTTCTCTACAGAACATGCAGAAGGACACAAAAGCTGTAAATTTAATCTACCGTATTCCATAGCAATGGATTTAGGTGAGTGGTCAGGTTCCGGTTCCGGCCGTTTAGTTTCTGATGTTTATTTACGGAAGTTCTGCGGTCGCTAGCAATAACTGAAGGTTTAGTAATAAATTACTGAGAAAAGACTCATAATTACAAGAAGGAAGACGAAAGAATCCGAGAGGAAAAATTGCTTGGCAGGTTCAAAAGCACTACACAGTATTACTGTATTATATTTAGGCCTACAAATTAACATTTAGTGACACTGCCACAGTTTTAAATAAGTCAAACAAACTGCGAGTTTTAGAAAAATGTCATTATTCATGTTCTGAAATTTCCGGTTCTGGCGCTCTTCCTAATACAAGGTGTTCAACTTAAAAGTGGACCGTCACTAAGTCGTGAATATTTCACTTCAGATGCTCTTTATAATAGTTCTGCTGGTATGACATTATACTGTTACATGTGCATGAGTTGGCAAGACTGTTGCAGGAGAGGGGAGAACCGGTCTTGGCCATCCGTATCAGTTGAATCAGTCGACAGTGAGTGCTGATTTTTGAACAACGCTATTTTTACGCTTTCATAATGCGGTTAACAGTGGAAGAACGTGTATTTATTTTGGAAAGTTATTTAAAAACTATGTCTTATGCCCACTGTAGAAAAAGTTCCTTTGAAAAATTTAGAATTTTGAAGATGAATGTTACTCGTGCCATCGAAGAAGAAAATGAAAGAACGCTAAAAAAAGTTGCGAGGAACATGGTGAAACGTGTCGATAAGGGTATTGAAATGAATGGACATCACTTCCAACACTTACTGTAAATACAGGTTATTTGTATAATATAAAATTTGTAAATCTTAATAAATAAATTACTCATATTAAAATACGGTCCACTTTTAAGTTGAACACCCTGTATGCAGACCTAATACAGGATTCACAATATTTTCCTTAGTAACGACAATTGACAATGCCTTCAGGTACGTTACAGTCGCACTATTGCCTGCATCCTTTATTCACCGATGTTTTTCGTTTGATTTCACACAGCCATAACTGAAATATTTTGTAAGAAAATTTAAAATGACAATGTATTAAGCTTTTAATATAGAATAATTTTCTCCACAGTTTAACACAGTTCCGGGAGAGAGGAATTCAAGACCGAATCTTCAAGCACTTCGCTCTCCTAAAAGAACCCGAAAAACAACCGTCAACTACAGATGTCAGCATGGTGACAGTAGCGCCAATCTTGGCTGTACTTGCGGCAGGATATATAACAGGAATTTTCGTACTGTTGATCGAGCGATGTGTCCATGGAAACATATTGAAATTCTGGCCACGTGGAAGTGTTCGAAGATGGCGGCAAAATGAATAAGGAAGGCTGCTGTACAATTATCACAGTCTCAATTAATCTCACCGCTGCACGCACTGTAATTCTGTTCACATATTACTTTATGATCATATTCAACAGCAACTCCTCTTCTGCGTCTAAGTCAATAATATGGTTTCTATCCTTTAGGTTCAACTAAAAACATTGTTCCATTCTTCTCTTAACCCCACATCCCACACAGTCTGCAAAATTCATCTTCCGCACTTGAGAGAAAATAGAAATTCTAACCGACAACCTGAAACGGAGGCTTCATTAAAATGGTAAAGTCTTCGGTTAAGAAGTTATAGGTAACACACAAGAATTGATATAGGGTGAAGAGAGTAATTTCTTAGGACAAAAATATATAATGCATAGATTATGCAGTTTATATATTATACTACACAAACATATGTCCCGTATGTCCTATCTAACCACTTGCCCATGTAGATAGCTATTTTTTCGTATACCTGTTTAATTAACTGCAGGTATCAGAGTCATTCTTCAAAAAATTCTAAGATAAACAACGCATCCCACCCATTTTATGGAAACCAAATATTCAGAACACAATACAAGTAATCTCATTTTTATATATATATATATATATATATATATATATATCCCTTGTAATTATTCTCTTT
>Ga0268261_10003132_pt1 | contig 12061 bp, 7 predicted proteins | sample TergutNc150P1_FD_190353 | JGI IMG/M metagenome (GOLD analysis project Ga0268261, IMG submission 190353) | Nasutitermes corniger P1 segment gut microbial community from laboratory colony in Florida, USA - Nc150 P1 (SPAdes) (version 2) | ecosystem: Host-associated > Arthropoda: Insects > Digestive... | reverse complement strand
CACTTGGCACTAAGTCTGGGCTGTAAAAGGGATGATCAAATTGTTCCCAGCCAAATGTCATGATGAGATTTTGTGTTGCGGCGGCAGTGTGTGGGTGGGGGTTGTCATGAATCATCACAACACCCCGGCTAAGCATGCCATGTCGCTTATTCTGGATCGTGTGATGCAATTTTTTAAGTGTGTCGCAACAGACACCTGCGTTGATTGTGGAGCCTTGAGGCAAGAAGTCCACAAGCAAAACGCCTTTTCTGTCCCAAAACACTGTGCACATGATCTTCGGAGTTGAAGTGGTCTTCTTTGTTGGCGATGAAGTGTGCCTCCACTCCATGGACTGCTGCTTCGATTCAGGGGTTGCGTGTGACACCAATGTCTCGCCCCCCAGATGGCAACGAGCGAAACAGACATCGGAGACAGGGATATTTCAGCGACAAGGGGAATGGGGCGGAGGGGAATGTGATGTAACTGTGGAGGAGGGAATTGTAAGAACGTCGTGATTCTTGGTACGTGGTAATAAGGAAAAACAAATAGGAGGAAAGTCTAATATAGAAATGTTCAAAGAACTCGAAAATTCGTGGTACGTGGTAATAAGAAAAAACAAATAGGAGGAAAGTCTAACATTGAAATGTTCAAAGAACACAAAAATTCGTGGTACGTGGTAATAAAAAAAAATAACACGAAATTCTAACCTAAAGATGTTCAAAGAACGCCAAAAATCGTGGTACGTGGAAATAAAAAAAAACATCACCAATCCCTAACCTAAAGATGTTCACAATACAACGGGTACATACCTGATTGCGGAGATGCAGCGGTATGGATCACGTGGCGCGGGCGAGAATGGCATCGCGACCAATCATTGTTGGCGCCGAGATGCAGGAATTCTAGAAAAGGTGGCACGCCCCGTGCCTCGCCGCGAACATGTAGTGCGCCAGATGGAATTCGTAGTCATCCCCGCGGTTGTACTGCCCGAGGAAAACCTTGACTCGACGCCACGTGCTCTCGATGGTATTCGTGTGTGCGCCGGTGTCAGTATCGACGAAGTGGATGCTGTGGTTGACGGTGCGATGCGTGTAAACCTGAGAACCGAGATCGCGGTACGCACCCCAGCAATCACTAATGACCGAAGTGCCGGTTCGATCCACAGTCACGAATGATGTCCATTAGTGTGTTGGCGGTTGTCCTTAACGGAAACAAGGAATGTTTCCCCAGACTCTCGTTCAACACCGTCAAACACCCACTGACCCTTAACAGGATGTCCCCTACGATACTTTCGCCAACCGAACTTGCTCTCGGTCTTGTTAACAAAGCAGCCCTCCAAAAACACGAGCATGGTTTCCCTGCAGAACATGCCCCAGTCTGCGAAGGACCGACTGTATGATCACTGAAGCAATATTCGTTTTCGATTTGATTGGCTGGTTTGCGGCACACGATGTCGTAGGTAAGCAGTATAATTTCCTTGAGCCTACTCAGCCTGATGGACGCAGACTGATTGCACGTGGCTCCAGCAACCCTCCTTTTACATTGCCAAAGAAATCCGTCACTAAGCTTGGAGCATACGGACCACGTCATATCTCGACCACAGGAGTCACACTGCATCGTTCTCCGAAGCAAGCCGATATCCTTAAGAAATTCAATGGCCATAGCATGGTCAGTGAATAGGTAATACAAAAGCCTGTTCGGGCCACCATCTGACCGCAGCATCCGACGTCCGTGTGAAAACCTCGGCACATTCTGCATGCTCCGCACACGCTCTTCGTACTGCATGACAACTTCTTTTATATGCGCAACCATTTTAACACAACAGGAACGCAAGATTACAACAAAAACGCAAGATTAGCAGACAACGACGCTACACTTTCCCGCTCGAGCTGCAACTGGGCTACAGGATGCGTGTTGCATTGTGGGTGCGTGAGTGTTTCGCTTGCATTGTGGGTGTTTCATGAAAAACGTGGAGACATGGTTGAACGGAATATGTAAAACCTGAAGCATGGACTGCAGCGACACCCGTGTCGGTGAGTGAAAACTTGCAGTACCTATACTGTGCCGTAGTCCAAAAAACGGATTACAGACCGCATTTCACATGCGGCGGGGTTCTCTATTTTCTTAACCATTATAAACACACAGCACGATTCCTAAACACTGTTCGACAGACTGCAAATTGCGTCCGTGCCTTGACAAAGAATCAACAAACTCGGCCTGCATGCGCACCATCGCAATATTCGCAAATGGAACTTATTTTCTGGATAACCCTCCTTAATGGGTTGTCCAAAATAGATAGTGGCTATAGTGTATGTGAAGGTTGCTAACATAAGTAAGCAAGGTATTTTAAAGTTCACACATAGTAAAGCCATGTACTGTATCTTTCTCTGTGACACCACCCCACAAACTTTCAATGGGTCACTTCACCATTCCTTTTTATGCAACACCTAAGCTGTCATGACATTAAACATGGCGAAGACTGCAGAGATGTGGCTTGAGTTTCTCTCCATAAAATGAGAGCCTAGTGTCTAACCTGTGTCATAATGTGAACAAACAGCCATGCTGGACTACAGTTTGCAGGCAAACTGCAACTTCAGTTCCTGTCACTAGATTGAAACCTCAAAGTCTGATACTGGTGGAACAAGTTATTTTGTAGGAGTTGATTTTCTGGCATAAAGATGAAACCAGAAAACCTAATCTTTGTAAAAATATGAAAGGCAATTGAGTTTTAACACACGCTAGAAAACTTTAAACTGACTCACAACAGCGAAATGCCTAGTGTAGCTTTAGTGGCTTTCTTTTGTATAACTTCGATTACTGATTTTTGTATTCAATCATGTTTTCATAGGATTATGAGTTGTTTCATATCCACATGCCATATGGCAGACTGATGGATCAATGGAATACGTGCGTGAGTACGTATGTGCATACAGGCATGCATGTGTATGTGTGTACATGTATGTATGTGTGACACCTGTCACTAAAATGAAATCTCCAAGCTTAATGTTAATAAAAAAAATGTTCACCCAACTTATATTTGTGAACAAAATGTAACTTCAAAGCCTAACGTTGATAGACTACATGTCTTGTATAATTAAAGACATTGACCTCCTGAGGATGGGCGGATGAAGCCCGAAACATGTAGAGGTGTTTAATTTTACAGAGTTTATATAAGAATTGTGTATCAAGTTGGAACTAATAAATGAATTAGACTACATGTTGTTTGGCATGATTTTCTGAATAAAATGATACTGCATACACTAACTTTACCTGTAATACAATGAGCCTTCCTGGAACATGAAAGGCCAGTCTTGCTGAAATATAATTTGTGTTTCAATTTTATGTATGGCAACAGTAAATGAAGTTCATGTCACTGAGATGAAATCTCAAACCCTAACATTGGATTAAAAGTTCTTAATTCATAATATGTCTTGTGTACCATGACATGAGTTTGCATGACTGTGTTATGGTGTCAGTCCGGTTCTACTAGTCCCAAAATTATTAAACGCAAGACGTACTGCAAATAGCCAAGAAGGTATATATTATATATATGTAACCATTTTTATTAAAATATATTGCTTTTGGTAAAACATAACGTTTCGAAATGTTAGTAAATACAGATTTGTAAAAGTTAGGTCTCAGATGATTAATCATGCAACCTAATATTTTGTGTTCGTGCAAGAATTCGGCGGTATAAGTAAAGCACTAAGGTAATACACTTAAGTTACATATCTCGAAATAATTACCTCGCAAGCGTGTTGTTACAGGACGGTAAGCATGTACACTGAACTTATTACAGGAATGCCAGTTTGCTGATAAACCAGCTTTGCGACAAACTTCATCCGGTATCACCTGAAAAATGATATGTGCGGTTTCAATGTGCATAACCTTTAATTCGTACTTAATTTTGGAAATAAAGCGATCCTACAACATACCAAAACTAATATCAAGATGCTACGTATAAATTTATTTGAATGCATTCACATTTTACTTACGAACGTTCTTTCTCTATCCATTTTCTACGGTAAATCAGTTTCGCATGCACCATACAGAAACAATACACATACTCCACACAAGCAACGCTTTCATTTCCCCGTGCACACCAAAGATCTTCTGTATCACAGTCATATTTCTGTATGATCTGTGTTCCATGTTGTCTGTTGTTGCTCACCCACGTTGGCAGTCCTGTAATTTTGCCCCAAATATTCGTTTGACTGTACTTGCTGGGAAGGTACGTCATTCAAGTTGCCCTTTTGTGTGGAGAAAGTGTAGAATATTTTGTGTTGAGATAGTGGAAGTGATGTGAACTGTAGTGCGGGATAAATTGAACCATACCTGTCCCAAGTTTTAGGAAGGCAGGCGGCGGCGGCGGCGACGATTGAAAGCAGACTGTTGGAATAGCAACGCATGATACAGAATAAGAGATCAGGGCGATTCATGTTGGTAAAGGTGTGTTAATTTTGTGTTCGTTTTATGAAGCAGCCGTAAAGACATCTTAATTTATCCAGACGTTGCAGAGTACCATCACATTTTGCTTCTGAGACTTAAGGTTATGGTTTATCAAGTACATTCCTTGCTTGGGCCTTTGTACAGTAATTATGTTGTTGCATGGTACTGCTCCATTTATAAATGTCCAGTGTTACCGGGTTGTTAGGCGGCGTAACATAGAGGTGACATGAATGTGAGTGAATGTAAATTGGCCGTCAGGTTTCAGTCGCATCGTGTTATCGGCTAGACACCCCATAGATGCATGGTAAAATACTGTATACTGCGTGTACAGAAATAACCTGATTATGAACAATTATTTGTTCGAAAGACGTAGAGGTTAGTTTAATTGGAATAAATTAATGAGAAAAAAATGTGCATCTCGTTGGTCATTATCACGTATATGATATACAGCGTTATTCTGCCATTTACTGAAAATTGTTCATCCTAGATGTCCACGACGTTTTTTGGCCCTTGTAAAGTGTTTGAAAACGGGGGTATGCAACGATTATTTTAAACAGTGCTCAAAAAATACTAATGCAGATGTGACCTCAATGTACTAGTTGCTGCTGTGAGTCTCATAAATTAATCATTGTCCCATTTTGGAATCAGAAGAAACGTGTTGGATTAGAAATCTTACATTGGCATGCCATTGTGGCCCCACTGGTACCAAACGAGCAAATGGCGGTTATGAACTTGTGTTAACTGGGAGTGTAATAGAGTAGTGCAGAACACCAAGGGCTTGAGTGCAGTAATACAGTAATGTAGGCGAAAACCTTCGAATGGTTATACGCTGTTCTGTACTTAGCATTCACAATTCACAGTCTTGAAACATAATTCCATTTTGAATGCTTTTATAGGGACAAATCAGCTTTTGGCTTTGAACTGTTATAGAAAGTTGCGTTTGGATTGACATTCATGCACTAATATTTAATATTGTAGCAGAAAATTTTTTCCATGATACTTAATGGTTTGCAGTTCCTCATTTACTAGCTGTTTCAGAAAATACTATGTTTTTGGTGAAAGCAGTATGCATAACTAACAATAAATAATTATTGCATTCTTGAAAGGGCAAGATTTTGACCTTTAATATAAAATATTAATAACTTACTCGTCTTGTATACTAAGACACATGAGTGGTAATAGATTATACAGAACATGTGGAACTAATAAAATGTTAAAATAGTATGTACATTCAAAATGAATAATACCTAACTTTGAATGGGACTAGGTATTACCTTTGAGAAAGTTGGCTGAAGAAGCTACTGGTCATATCAGTAGTTGGTGTTAGAGGCCATACTCATTTACTGGCATTGTATTCCTGGAAGTTTCTGACATAGAGCAAAACAATGTAGAGTGGAGCAACAGCAAACCAATGAGCCACTTGAGTGTGGCTGTTGGAGATCCTGCCTGTGGCTAGTTAAAACAGTATTGATCCAAGTCCAGGCAACATTCATTGAATCTTAGGTCACTAATAATTGTCAGTGTTAAAGAGAAACACTGTTGTTCATGGCAACATGAAATGAAGACTGCCTGTAACATGGTACAGATGAGGTGGTGGTGATCCCAAGTCAGGTTTTCAGGTTTATCAGGCATTCTGGCTGTAGTTGCATGAATGGTTGAAGTGGAATCTGAAGTGAAGTTTGAAATCTACTCTATAACCTTTGAATCATTGATTTTTTTAATAAGTAATATACAAAATTTCAGTTCTGTTTTACAGGAAACACATTGCATGTCTATTACAATAACTCCAGTTAATCCTGTATAGGGAAATAAAGCCTTGTAGCTGTGTATTGTGAGAGTCCTACCCAACATAAATACACTCTGTGGGCTAAATACAAAGTTTTTAAGTGTCGACAAAGGTTGTGCTTCTTGTAATCACAGTGCTTCAAACAGTTACACAATAACTTGATGGCAGGCAGAGTTGTGATATATGACCCTTGATTGTATAGCACCATTTTGTGACCATAGTCACCACTAGATTTGGTAATGATGCAGCAGTTTTTCATAGGCATGCATGAAAGGGGCCATTTGGTGGTGAAATGTCATAATAAGTCTTCGCTATCCAATGATAATTCACACAGTCTTACAGCTTGTTATTTGCCAAAACAACAGCCCCTGTACAAATCATGTTCAAATGCTGTTCTTCCTTTCTTTAAGAATTGATGCCTATCCTACACCAATTTGAATTGATCTGTACATTGTCCAGAGATTAAGTCACAGCTTAACTGACAGACAATAGACATTTCTATTTTTGTAGTCCTTGTCTCTGTTCTGTGTCACACGTCTTAAAGACAAATTCACTTGAACCCCAGTCTGTGTGAGGGTTGGTTATGTAGAAGCTCTTGAACATACATTCATGTGCATGGAGTTTAAAGACCATGTATAACCATATAGGTGTTATGTGGTTGTAAACAGTTGCATTAATGTAAGTTTTTTTTCTAATATTGTTGTCAGTTATTTTAGACAATGCAAATAAAAAATGGTCAAAAAGTTTTACAATACCTGATTTGATTGCTGAAAGGTACATAACAAATGGACAGATGTTATGAGAATGTCACAGGACAATTGTAAGACCTTTTCAATAATTTCAGTACCATTACCGATCACAGAAGTGTGTTCTGTGCCAAAAGATCTTTGATTGTGGTGTCAGTCATGTGCAGAAGAGGTTGACACTCAGAAGGCTGAGATATGCAGGGGGATAGATTGAAGAACTCCATAAGCATTCACTGTTGAGCCTTTTTCCTTTTATAGGCCAATGTTAAGTTGTATGTGGCCGCTGCATTTTAGTTGTTACTTCAGAGACCCACATTCATAGTTGGTATCAGTATTATGTAGAATGTTATACTATCTTCAAGGGTCTTCACTGCCTTTTGCATATTACATATTGTCAACAGATGTACCAATGCAGGCTCATATTCTTCACCCTTTGTGTATTTGTTGCCATCTACTCCACCAGGTCTTCTGCAGACATAACTGTGGGAGTTTATTAGCTTCATGGTAGCATCTGAATGGAAGTCTTCTAAGCTTTTGCCACCAAACTGTTTTTCAAGTGCCATAAATTCAACAGCATCTTTTTCTTTTACATTATGTGCTACTGCTGGCTTTTCAAATCCACCAGAGTTGTGCATAAACTCTGGCCACATCTTCCCCCAGATACTGGCCATAGTGGATTCCTTGATAACTGCCCTTACAACCTGAATATTGATGATGAATGCATGATGGTGTAAAACTTCCAGAAGTCATGGAATGGATTGTTCACAGTCATGAATGTCACATTAAAGGGCAGTTTCTGGTATAAATTCTTAAATGTGTAGATGACTGCCTTGTCCCTTGGCTGAGTCAAAGATGTGGTGTGGAGAGGCAGGAACATAACCTTAATTATTTCATCCAGGTGGGTGGTATGTGGCAGATGGCTTTGTGCATTCTTGACCTATAGCAGTGCCTTGTATGTAACATTCTTCCTTCTGCATTATCACTTAGATTCTGGGCAAAAGCCCTTTTTGAACTAGCTGTCAGTCATTTGCAGAAGAGGTTGACACCCAGAAGGCTGAGATATACAGGGGGATAGATTGAAGAACTCCATAATTATTATTTTAGTTGCATTGTTATTTCAGTGACCTTGTGACAGGCTGCTGTACACCTTGGCATTCTGATCTCTTTTTGTCACAAATTGATATTTGTACTATTTTTTAACACTTCATCACTGGTTTAATTTGATCCAGCTTCTTAATTCATTGCATCTTTACACTTGACACGCACATTATATGCTTGGCTTGTGAATTTTTACGTTTTACTCTGATGTTTGTTTGACTCGTGGTCTTTGTGCAGCCCTAAAAGCCAACGTGCATCTTAACACACACGCGCACATGCACACTTGTGAGTTTAATTTTCTGATCATTTTATTGCAGGAAGGGAAGGTACCTTGTATAGCTTATTGCCTTCATGGTGCAGAGTCATTCTTGAACCGTAGGTAGTTGCGTATCTGGTTAAGATATTTGTTACTGGAAAGATTAGTACCATCCCATGCCAGAAGTATCTCGTGTACATCATCACTTTGTGATTCAATTTAATATTGGCTTCCCATATACCCTCATGTCTTCCAAGTAATCCCTTTTTTGCGATTTTCTGACTAAAATTTTTTGTACATGTGTCATCTCCTCTGGTGTGCTGCATGTCCTGCTTATATCCCTGGATTTTCTCACCCTGATGTGTGGCAAAGAGTAAAAATTATGAATGCATTGGAATGTGATGCTAGGGGTTGTGGTAGAAGGGTACCAACATTTCAGAATAAGTTGCTGTTTTCTTCAGGGTAGAAGACAGTTTTCTGATGAATCTTCTCATTACGTGATTTTCTGCCTCCTCATATGTCATTTCACATAGATTCGGGTATTCACAGCCCTTTAAGTTGATCACGATTTTAAAATCTGTGGTCTTTAAGAATGCTAAATTATACTTTTGAAAAGGCATTTCTAAATGAAGAGAATGTTACATTCTTTGATGCATTGTGTGCTTTTGTACTTTGTATATAACTAGATTGCAACCATCTGTTTCAGATTCAAGACACCATGGGAGTTTACAGCTGACCTGCTTTCTTCTTTAATAGTTAGGCTCTGGTTTTAAATTTCAAATCTAATGCTGGTTATATTGCAGAATTGAAGCATGATGTGAAAATGATAATGAATGAAATTCTGTTAGCAAAGTAGGTAGCAGTTTGTGTGTCTTCCACAATAAATTATAGAAATACAGATTTTAACGGAATTAAACATTCTGAATTGTAATGTTACAGAAATTTATATCATTCATAAAAGTAACAGCATATTATGTAACTAATTTTTTGTCAGAATCTTGAATTGTGTTCATTTACTACTACTACTACCGTGAACAGAGACCCATCATGGATGAGGATAAAGAAGAACAGGTCTCAACTGACAATGAATGTGCACCACAGCAGGTAGTTCTAAATTATGCAGGACATTTAAAAATGTCAGATACAGGATCTGACAAATCTCGGTCCTCGGGAACAAAGGCTGCAGAAGTTGTTCACAGTACAGCAGATAAACAGCTACCTATATACATACTGTCCCCCAATACAAATACTGTTAAGTCACATTTTATGTCTTCTAATATTCTTTGTAGTACAAATAATGCATTAACACATGTCCGTACACCATATCACGTTAATAATTCAGCAAGTCCACAAAGTGTACAATATGTGTCACCAGTTAATGATTGTGGCCAGCAGAGGGCTGCAGTTCAACAAAATGTTCTAAATGCATCCCAAGAATCTGCTTTAAAGATTGTTACTGCATTGTTTCAGAATATCATTAGTCCAATTCCATTAGAAAATACTGAACCTGAGTGCAGTGAAATACAGAAAACAATAGATGTTATTTCACGTGTTGTTGAGCAGATATTTGTAACTTCAAGTGAAGGAGTCTTAATTACATTTCCATGTACTCCAGGCTTTGAAAAGGAGAAAGTTGGTCCTGCAGACCGTATGATTGTGAAACGTGGTTCTAGATCATCATTTGGCCTGTGTGACGAATGTGAATTGGAAAAGAAATTTAATATAATATTTCACTATATAAGTACAGACATTGTTTCAAATTTGTCAAAAGAAACAGAGATAAAAAGGATTATTTGTTATGCCATGAATGCATTGATGGAAGTGATCCCTGTTGAATATGCTTTAACTCTTGTTTGCAACTGTTCTCTGTGCTGGTTCTTGTATATGTGTGCGAAGGTTATATATAGAGATTCTCCAGTGGGGTTGTGTAAATTGAATTGGAGTGGTTGCCCAATAAGCTCCTACAGATGCCTAGCAATGAGAAAGATTGCAATTACTGATGTTAAATCTCAAGCTGGTGTTGGTGAAAACAGTGGTGTAGGTTGCCTTTCTACCTTACAAATAAGATTTACAAGAGGTGGTAAGAAACGGAAACCACAGAAGCAAAGTGAACAATTAAAATCTGCTAAACGACGAAAGGTTGCACCTGTTCCAGACTTAAATGAGTTCTGGACAGTGACAGTTAGTACACGTGACACTGCAGGTGTTACGCATAATATGGTAGCACCTGCCTCAGGCTTAAATTTGACCTCAAAAGTTACAGGTAGAATATGTGACAGGGCTGATATTCCAAGTTGTAGCTTTAACAGCATGAAACCTAGTCAGTCAAAAGTAGACACAGGACTGAAGTTTATGCCAAGATCCTGGAACCCCGAAGATGACTTACTTGTGTTTAATCCAGTCCAGCAATTCAAAGGCAACACTTACACAAGGAGAAAAAATTCTGGTGTGAGGTAGGATCCTTTGTACACACTTAAGTGTTACTGGTACTAGACAGTGAATTTTATTTTAGTAATCCGACCTTGGATGTTCTTGGTGTTGAAGTTTTGTATACACATGTATTGAGTTTATATTAGTGTTCTAAGTTTTATAAGTGTATGTAGTGATTTTGTGAATTTGATTTGGCATTGACATTGACAGAGCTTATAATTGAAAATCATATATTAGGGTGGGCTCACACCAAACCAGATCAGACTGACTATTTAGTCTTGAATGGTGGCGACACGGTTGCATAAGTCACGGCCAGGCATGACAAGTCCTGTGTGGTGTCTTTAGGGTTTGTGGTTCCGTGCATCTTCAATCACTCAAATAAAAACACCCGACTAGATGCAACAATCAATCGTAAAATTTATTGCTTTGTCGTACAGACGCTGCTCAACATGTTTTGGGCATTACCATGCCCATCATCAGGAGCCCGTCAAACTGCCATTGCAGCCTCTGGTTTCCTATCATCTGCATGTTTTGTTGGACCAGATGGCTGCTATCGTCCTGTGCAGTTTTTGCTTGATGTTTTTGTGCGCGTATATATCTCCTGCTTGTTTAGCATTAATGAATTTTGGGATTGATTGTTGCATCTAGTTGGGTGTTTTTATTCGACTGTGTGGTGTTGTCTGAAGCATGATGAGTTGTGCCAGTTTTTGCCACTCAGGAAGGCAGTTAAACAGGAAATATTGTCAGATAATTCTGAACGTATTACTGAGTTTGATTTATATATCTTCCATGAAATAGATACACATAAAGATATATTTATTTCCAATTTATTACTCATGTGGTGGTTAATACCAGGTATGTGCATTTTTCATGATACTGAATTCTAATCTTTTGCTTAAATTCAGTGATTTGTGATTCTAATTCAGCTGTATTTACAGATTTGTGATTCAACTAGAATCAGAGAGAATCATTTGCTCTTAGATGTTTGGATGCAAAGAAATATAAACTCATATATAAACTCAAATAGAAACTCATATACACATTGTAAATTTGAACCTAATTTTTATAATTGTGTAATATCAAATATTGATATTTTAACCCTTAGGCGACTAATGTCATATATATATGGAGCACGCACTCTTGATGTTTATAGATCACACACAACGACACAGCACAGACAAATATCCATGCCCCCCACCGGGGGCATGGATATTTGTCTGTTGTGAGTGTCGTGTGTTGTCAGGTAGAGGTCTCTGCGACGAGCTGATCACTCGTCCAGAGGAGTCGTACCGACTGTGCTGCGTCGTGTGTGATCTAGAA
>Ga0268261_10003131_pt1 | contig 12064 bp, 7 predicted proteins | sample TergutNc150P1_FD_190353 | JGI IMG/M metagenome (GOLD analysis project Ga0268261, IMG submission 190353) | Nasutitermes corniger P1 segment gut microbial community from laboratory colony in Florida, USA - Nc150 P1 (SPAdes) (version 2) | ecosystem: Host-associated > Arthropoda: Insects > Digestive... | reverse complement strand
GATCCCTCGTCCAGAGGAGTCCTACCGACTGTGCTGCGTCGTTGTGTGTGATCTAGAAACATCAAGAATGGGTGCTCCATATATATATGACATTAGTCACCTAAGGGTTAACCTGACTGAGGTTATTCTTACCCTGACTGAGGTTTTCCCGTGCTTTTTCCTCAGTTGTAAGGTAAATGCCAGGGTAAAACTCGCAAAGACGTGGCACGGCACGCACCCTTCCACATTATTTGTTATTTGTGTTGTTCGGTTGTTATTTGTGTTGTTCTCTGTATTGTTCGTGTGTAAATGTGTACTGCTACCGGATGACAACCAAATTTCAGTTAATAAATATACCATATAACTGTTAATATGGAGGTCACCACTGTTGAACAGGGAGATTTGCAACACAGGTGGCTCTGCGCTGTAGTGACATCTGGTAGTGATGTGCGGCACTACGTCAACATGATGTACTTGCAGTGACTCCTGCCATCTCTTGTTCAGAACCAATAATTTCTTCGAAGTTACGAGCAACAGGCTTGCACACATGTAAATAAATCAATAATTTGTGAAAGAGTGAGCGTGTATCAGCCGGAGGGGGTATTTTAAAGGGGTGTAAAACTAATTGAAAGGGAAGATTTGATGTTCCTGATTCAAGTCTTCTAGGATGTAACACTGTTTCATCTGGGAAAAGGCTACTTGCTGGAGAAGAATAATGCCTCCATTTCAGTATCAAACATTATAATGATAATGGATCTTTTTTATAAACATTGGTTTACTTTGCTTGAGTTAATTAACGCCTAACTACTTATTTCCAGATCCAATTACGATTTTCCAAATCTCTCTTTAACACGACAACAAACGATTTTAATTGCCGAAACACGTCATATATTCAAAATTTTCGGAAAGAATAATTTTTCAGTTCAGTAAATAATGATTTTCGTTTTTTTTGACTGCCACATATTTCTTATTACTTTGCGTTCCAGTGCCTGAATAAAACATTTTGATTTAGGGCGTTCTGTAGGTCATTTACTTTAAAACGTAACCCAATGCAAATCTCCGTGTGCCAATTTTACACATGGCAAGATGGGTTTAGTTGCTCTTCCACTACATATGTTAACGAATGGTTTACCAATTTCCTATATACAACTGTTATATTTGGTAGTATATTTTTCTCAATTTCGCTCAACATTTCTTAGAATTTATCACGTTTTTGCATGTTTTCAATAGTTGCTTCGAGGAATCTCGATATGATCAACAGATGGCAGCATTAGACGGTAATGTCGGATGCTTTTGCTAGGTGTCGCCAGAGTGCAGAGCCATCTGAATTGGACTTAAATTTGTATAAATCTAAATTACTTCAGACACCCTGCAAGAACGACAGATTGAGTGAAATGGGAAGGTGAGTGAAAGGGACGAAAATTAAACATTACAGAGGAGTTTTTGTGGCTATGATGAAAGGCTAAAAAACTGCTTTTTTTTTAAAAGACAGAAGTTGTTTGGTCGGCCCTACACTGTAAGGTGGCCGGGCTGATATTCTGCTAGACTGCGTTACAGCCTGGATTATCGTCTCTAAACAAATATTCATTTAGTTACATTTTTAAATCATCGATTTTATGTGAATTAAAATAAGTGTAATTTAGATAATTAAATATGAAAATCGTCAAAATTTTTTCCACCCTACATAAGTGGGATTGATTAAAAAAGTAAAGTTAATGCAATCCCATTACAGGTCTGGAGAGACCCAGAGTATTCCAGGTGGTTGAGGCTCCCAGATTTTAAGACAGTCGGCACATGAAGGTGGTAAGTCTCTCAGCCTTACCTTTACCCCCAGGAAATATTCCTGGTACTCATTTCTGTTGGAGGCTGATTGTACCCCAGGGCCATAGTGCGGCCGGAATGGTTATATCAATGAAAAATTCCAATGATACCATCGGGAATCGAACCCGCGACCTTCCGGCTTGTGGCGTAGTGCCTAAACCAACTGTGCCACCAGCAGCGTACCCCGGGATTGATTAAATAAGGAAGCAAAATATGAACAAATTGATGTGTACCACTTCCAGGCTTTTATCTTGGTATAGCAAATTGGTCGTTTTAATAGGAGAACATAAAATATAAATTTTCACAAATGCTGTATATTGACTGAAAGCGCTTGTGTATGACTGGGGTCATGTATAGACGGCAATAAACATTACAGATCCTCAGTCAGACTAACATGCTCTTTTACAAAATCCTTCCAATTTCACGTTCTTTGTAGCGATCAAATTTTCTTGCAATCACGCAGTTCCCCAGTATTATTCAGTAAATCTTTTGTTTAGTTCTAAACCGTGTAACAAAGCGAAATGTGTTTGGAGATTTTTTATTTTCTTTTTTTGTGATTTATTCTGGAAGCCTGTAAAATTAATTTACTAAATTTAGTTGTGTTATCTTCAGTTTCAAATACACACTGCCATGAGACTGATTTTCTAAGAAGTGAATAATATTCTAGTAATAGGGATACAAATTTTAAGACCATATTCTTTACAAAATTGAGAGAAACAACAATTTACTCTAAATAATGTTATAAAACTCATCACATTTATATAACCAAATTTCATCCTATAATACAGAACAAAGGCCCAAAATTCGAATAAAGTTAAGGCTCTACTCTTACTTTAATCTCCGCACTAGTAGAGGGTGGGTGATTAACGCTACGTAATGGCCGATTGAACCCAATGAAAGAGATCCGGTTTCCTTTGTACAATGGTTGTTTTGACACCTGTGCAAGGCAGTCTGGTACGGAAAATCTCATCTCTAAAAGGTCTCGATGCCAGAACCGTCAGTATCTATGTATATAAAAAGACATTGTGCTTTAATTTGTATGTCTCGGAATGTAGAAAAATTAAGGCAACTGAGGAGAATATTCGCAAATTTCGCAGGTGAATAAAACAATTAAATGTGATTTACATAACCTCATATTAATATTTTAGAATACTTAAATTTGAAGAAACTCCTATAGTTTTATTTCTAAAAACATAAACACATGATCAAGGAATTTCTTAAATTAGTAATAATTTGAATTTGATTTTGAGACAAGTGTCTCTAATAACTGCGATATGTCACAATAATTTATTCAAAATAATTACCTGAAAACCAAACACATATTTCTACATGATATATTATTATATACAGGGTACGTCAGTGAATCGGGTGATTTTGAGACTTTGTTTTTTTCTGGTTCGGCAACACTGGGGCAAAAGGTGCTATCACAGTTTTGCTGCCAACTTTAAAGCATTTTACTTGCAATGGAGCCGTGGACGGGAGCACAACGTGCTTTTGCTGTGAAAGCGTGAAATCCGTCGAACACTGGCTTCAGACAGCCCGAGTGGCAAAGAGTAGCGACGCGCAGCACGGTGTGGATCCTTTCAATGGTGTCTCTCACTACCGCAATGTTCTTGGGTGTACCTCCTGTTTTTACACAACCACCTTTCTTCTTTAGTGCTGAACCAGTAGCCTCGAAGTTTCGAACCCAGGTCTTGATGGCATGGGCTGATGGAACAGCATGATTGCGATGAATCCCAAACTCTCTTCGAAATTCACGCTGAGCGATCACAAAACTGCCATCGTTTTTGTAAATAGCTTTCACAGCAAAAGCACGTTGTGCTCCAGTCCACGGCTCCAATGCAACTAAAACGCTTTAAATTTGGCAGCAAAATGGCGATAGTGGCATCCGCCCCAGTGTTGCCGAAACAGAAAAAGTAGTGTCGAAAAATCGCCCGATTCACTGACGCCCATTGTACTTCTGCAGCATTGACCTGATATATATGAACAGTAAATAGTAGTCAGTAACTAGAAGAAAAACATACTAAAAAAATATATACATTTTTTCAATTGTCGCCCATGTATAAATCAAGTCACCTTATAAAATTATATATCATATTAGTAAGGCTGGTCAACATGTCGCCCTGCGTCATGGAAGATCACTTGAGCACTGTACGTTATTGAGTGTGGGCTGTTTAGGAAAGGCAATTATTGCGTCCTTCACATATCTTAATATTTTATGACAAAATTTGTCAGCTTGCTGAATTTCGAACTGAACGACGAAACTCCGAAGCGGAAACATCGTATTGTGGGTAGGAGTCCTGTAAAATGTCTGCACTTTTCTTACTATATAAGACCAGACTTCTGCAACCCAGATAATGGCGGTGCTGTGGCAAGGCACATGTCAAGACCAACAACACCTTAGCAAATTCCGCTGCATTACAGCCGACAGGAAAGTGAATAGAACAACAGTACAAGCACTTCGGTCAAACAGAAATCAATTTAATAAATGGCAAACTGGGTTAATACATGTTTCAACTCTGAAGGAATCTTCATTAGGAAATTCATACAATATATTTGAAACACATGAATTCTTCATGTTTTTCGTTACCCTTCATTGAGAGACGTGTTTTAAAAGTTTGTAATGAACTGTCTGATGATGATTCCTTAAGAATCGAAACATGTAGCAATCTAGAATGCCATTTTTTAAATTGTGTTTGACTAAAAATTTTTATTGTTACTTTAAGTAGGCCCTGTGACGGAGTGGGATGGCTCATAAAAAACTAAAATGAAAACTGATTATCGAATAATTTTCCAAAAATTATTTTGTAAATTAACCACTGTCCAACTTGCGCAGCTGTTTCTTACAAGCTAAAACTTCTAGTCTCTTCTGTAGGATATTTTGCGTTAGGAAAATTTCTATCATGACAGTTGGTGTGCATAGAAAGTAGTATTGAGACAAGTATATGCAATAATTTTTAGTGAAAGAGCAATAGTTAGTTAGTAGTGTGGGTTGTTGTAGTGCTAATTATCCAGGAAGCAAAGCGCATGCACCGTATTTTGTCCTCAACTGTAGTTTATCTGACTGTGCTTTATCTTTTCATCATATGTCATAAACGGCACGAGTAGTTGAAAGGAGATATTCAGCATAAAATGTGTATAGGTTTTCTCTATTACGTTCTTCTGAAAAGTCTCTCGTTCTGAGAAGAAACTGGAGAAATATTTTTATAAATATGCATAGCTCTAAACAAAAATTCCTCTTATTCTTGTACTATTTTAAAGAAATTTAATTTTCTGGAAATATTTTGAAATACTTTTTAATATTAAACTTAATTAAACTTCTTCTTTTGGGATACGAGTTGTTCCATGCGGTCGGAGAGACTTGAAAAAGCTAATAGTCGCTTATCGCTTTTTTCGATTACACCTAAGAACAAGTCACAAGTCAGGATCTATTCCGTCCTGCCAGGCATTAACCTAAATTAGTATTATTATTTTCTGTAAGACTGTATTGTAAATAATACACAATTTAGAGCTATTACTGTTACGTCTATATACTTAAGTGATATTAATTTGTGGTAATTTAGAAACATTTATCTCTATTATCCACAATTTATGTTTATGGATTTTGTCCATAATTTTAAAGAAGGAATGAAATATTGATATTAGAATATGTGTTTATTGATGGACGTCCGAATTCTTAGCATGTTATTACTTAAAACCACTGTTTTGTGTCCACATTATACCTTATTATAGCAGCTTGTCATGCAGCTACATCTGAATTATTGATAAGTTAGGCACACAGCGGAACAGTTTATTTCTGAATATGTTCTAAATGGCAGCAGAACTTCAGATGTTGTGCAAGAGGGAAGGATTCGATATTATTTCTGCTTCAGAAATGAACCCCAACAGACGTGTAAGTATATAGCGGCTAGCTTTTGTTACTTGGGTCATCTACACGTAGGTGTAATATATGCATATTTATCGAGAAAAGAACTTTGGCGACTACTGGATCCTGTCTTGTAAAATTTATGTAAATTGTGTTGTTTAAAATTTGTGACGAATTAGTTACTTTACTAATAACCAATGATTTGTCTGTAATTATGGGGTTGTAGATACTTAGTATAAAATGCAATTGTTTGGAAGCTAAACTGATATTTGTTTAACTACTGAGGACTTTAATTTACCTACACTGGCTTGGTAAAGGAATTCCCGGATCAAAGTTACGCGATGATGCAAGTGTTAGAACTAATCGTTTATATTTGGAATCCAAATTACCATAATACCCTTTCCCCAATTCTTTTGATTAAAAACTATTTTTTAATTTTACTCTTTAAGTGGTTGGACATCCTTAATTCTGGACTCTTGCACTGTCAGTCACACTAATTGTCTTGCCTCACTATCAATAATATTATTAAATTTCCTGTCATAGCTCTGGAGAAATAAGGTTACCTTATCAATTATGAAAGATGTGTTTTGTCTTTTGTTTTATATTTCTTGTAAACAAGGTCCAAATTAATATCCTGGTAGCAGAAAGCGTGTTGATTTCTCAGGAAACGCCGTCTCCCTGTTTCCAGTAAACCTACAGATTATTGCGTTCCGATCTAACGATATAAAAACTTTCCTTCTTGGACATTCGAATCGAAAATATAAAGATTAATAAGTGAAGAATTTATGTCTATTAATCCAACGTAATGGAAGAAGTGAGTGAGATAATGTTCAGAAAATTTTGTATGGTGGATAATTTAGTTCTTTTAGGCTTTTTACACAGATGATTTAAGTTATATAGGCTAATGTATAAGGTTAAAAATATAGCGAACCAAATTTTCTCTTTTACCCTTAGGCAAACTTTAACACAAAAGGAGCAGAGAAAGTATTCGCAAATTAAGAAGAAAATAAAACATAGTAATAGGTCCCATATTCTGATCCTGTTTGTAAATATTTGCATTTCTGCAAATAAAAATATTTCACTCTCCATCTTTCAAATTTGCACATGTTATTAACCCTTCAGTTCCCTCTAATCACTGGTCCACACTGATTCAAAATTATTCGCTATAAACTTAGTTCTTTGTACGAAGTAGCGTTATTCCTGCATCTTTAACACATAAGGAATTAAGCGTCACAGTGTTCCAAAATTGTGACCTCAGATGATTCTCTTAATTTTAGGAGAAATTCAAGCTGGAACATGTAACTTTCCATCCATTTTCATTTCAATATCAATTCCTCTCTTCTGCACCGTTTCATTGTAAAAATTCGGAAATTTAGGTTTGGCAGTTTTCTTAGTAACACCATAGAACTGCGGATGATTTGCAAAGGAAATAAACAGTATTTAAATTTACAAATAAATTAACAGATTTTATTTGTAATATTTTAAATATTAGGGAGCCTATAGTAGATGTGAATGGCGTAGAAGACATAATGATAATAGTAATGAATCGAAATATAAGATGAAATGAATCGATAGTGTAAAAATTGCATCGCCCTAAAACTGACAGGCGTTTAAAAATAAAAGGAGAGAAGAAGGAAGAGGTTGGTGTGCAAACTGCAGGTACATACAGAGAAGAGATCATGAATAAAACAAATACTGTGTAAGAGATATAGAGAAGAACAAAGTCTAAATACTGATAAAGATCACGAAAATGTAACATACTAAGAATTCAAGAATTAAACGTTCAGTAGCTGCGTGTGTGAGAGAATTGAAGCTATCAAATGAAGAAGTAAGGAAGGGGAAATTTTAGAACCTACACGAGGATATTTTTGAAGAGCCATCAAAAAAGAAAGAAGAAATAAAATTTATATGTGATGATTATTTGAAAAATATACGCATGTGTTTACTAAAAGAAGTTTAATTGCAGTCGCAGGGTGATCTGAATGGCGATACTGAAAGTGAAATAATAGCAGCAAACGATCGGGCACTAAAACAAAATATAATGCAATAAAGTTATTAAAAACAGAAACAAGGGGCAAAAACTGCATAATACAAGAATTTGACGACACAGAAGAAACACATTTCATCATCAAGCCCTTTATTGAAAAAAGAATTATACATTAGAAAAAATTATTGAATGTAAATTAACAGCACTTTACCATATAAAAGAATACTGGAATAAAACTGAAATAACACTAGTATGTACGTGTACCAAAATTAGTAGAAACCAGTAATAAAGAAAAGTTAACCAAATTATGGATTCAAAAGTACGAACCGTCAAACACTTCCATAATAATAAAGTGGGTAACACAATTCGATGTAATAAGAAAAGAACATATATTGTTAATAGAAGTTGCAATATTAACGTTTAAACGCCGAATTAAATTCAATCTGCTACTTTTTAGCATTATTAGGAGCTCACCATATTCTCCACATTACCAGGGTAAGGGTTAAGGTACAGCGTTATATTTACGTTTGATCTTAAAAGAATAAATTTTTATTTAATAAATAGATAATAGTACGGTACTGAGGAACTGAAAGTGTGATGTGTTTTTTGCAGAATGCAAAATTTGAGGTCATCCTGTTGGTGATACTGCTCTTCAGCGCAATTACGAATGGAGAACTGCTGCCATCTGCATCCCTTACTTTACAGGAAATCCACTTGGTTCGCTGTCTAACATACATCAGTCACAGATATTTCGCATCAGGGCGATCTCTGGTGATATCATCACCATCTACATACCAAGATGTGCAGCTGCAAATAATTGCAGAGATTCAACAAAATTCCATCTGGCCTGTCGTTGTTACTGTTGATGGTAATATTCGGAAACCAATTACAAAAGATTTCGTAGATAAAGATGGCAGTTATATTATATTAATACCAGATGGGAATATCACGAGTCTAATAACTGAGATTATTGGGCTAGCTCTAGACAAAACTAAATTCACAAGATTATGGAATTCTGAAGCTCGGTTTGTTGTGGTTGGAGCAAATGAATTCTCAATGTTGCAACAAACAGAAATATTTAATTTTCTCTCAAAACTTAGAATATATAACTGCATTATCGTAAGCCAAGATTATAATGTAATAGACAAAGAATATAGCAGGCCGACAAATGTTATTGCTTTAGACACAGAAATGAAATTGGAGGTGTACACTTGGTTTCCATATCAGAGTTCCGACCGTTGTACGGCGGTGAATGATATCACCCTCCTGGACAGTTTGGTTATTTCTGCACAAGGGCACTTCACCAAGAACACTGATTTGTTTCCACAAAAAATCAGTAAATACCTAAACGGATGTCCTATGAAAGCAGTTGTAAGAAACGCTAATAGGGATTTTACTACGAAATATGTTCACTACAACGATTCCAATGGGAATGTTAGGACCCATGTAAAAAGCTTGGAGTATGATTTACTAAAGATCGTTTATGAACAGATGAACATGACGTTTGTTCATGTACCCACATCAGAAGGGTTTGAATTTCAGGAAAGTTTGGCAAATAATTTAGTTTTTGCTATGTTGGCAAAGGAAGCTATTATAGCCTTAGGTGCTGTGGGAACCACTTATAAAATTGACCCACTTTTCGACTATACCGATACCTAATACATCATGAGGGTCCGCTGGTACGTACCGTGTTCTGTCAAATATCCAAGATGGAGCAGCATCTTTAGAATACTCTCTGTGGAACTGTGGTTAGTTCTGATCATATCGATTGAGATTGCGGCCATTTCGACTACACTTGTTGGGCGATACAGCTGCACGTCTGAGTGGCAAGGATACAAGACACTGACTAGTTCATTGACCAACATGTGGGCTGTTATTCTTGGGGTGTCAGTGTCAACGATGCCACGCACACCGTCATTACGTTCGCTGTTCCTCGCCTGGGTGTGTTTCTCTCTGGCTTTTAGCACAGTGTTCCAAGCACATCTCACAACATTTCTTACTGACTCCGGTTACGAAACACCAATTCAAAACCTGGATGAACTGTTAGCGTCAGGCATTAAGCTTGCCTACCCACCAGGATACAATTTCATTTTCGAGAATCGTGACGAAACGGAAGCATCAAAAGTACAAAAGAATAGAGTGAATTGTCCATCGTATGAAGATTGTGTCAACTGGGCAAAGTGTCAGAAAAATATTTCCATTTTGGTTGATGATATGATTGCTGAAGTAAATTAAGCTGCTGGTGATTACATTGGCGAGAACCCTGATCCCTTGTTGTGCAGGTTAGAAGACGGGGTAGCTTTTAACAGTGGCCTAACAATGCTAATGTTTCATGCGGACCCACTGATGAGGAGAGTTAATGACATTTTTAATCGTGTGGTTGAAGCAAGTCTGTACAATTACTGGATTTCCCTGAACATGAACATATTCAAATTATATTCTCGGAAGATAGCTATCGTTTACCCGTTTTCTGGATATTACAACTTCAACCTGTATCATATTCAACCTGCATTCTATCTCTTTTTGATGGGCTTGTGTCTAAGTGTTCTCTGCTTTTTTGTTGAAGTGTTGTACAATCGTGTGTTAAAAAAAAGGATGTGAAGTTAAAAATAGTTGGGCTTGTGCGTAACTTTGAATTACGGCGGTGGTTACACAGGACTACGTCACCCACAACTTACCTGCTGCCAGCGATTGAACTGGACATGTTTATAAAGAGTAGTAATGAAAATGCTGGGCAATCCGTTCCTGTTTCTTTCGACATATCACAGAAGATTTTATTTCCTCATCAAAAGTTACTAACTAGCGCTATTATTGAGAGGGAGCGAGTTTACTTTGGGTTTGTAAAATAACCAGGGAGTAAGGAATATAATTTAACCTTTAAGAACCGTGCGTCCCATATATAGGACGGGCGTACCGCTACACTCCAAATGTTGCATTTTATATATTTTTTCAACAAATATAAGTACCGAGAATTTTAAACATGCTGCACACTCTCAATTTTTCTCTTCAAAATGCCGTTTATTTCATAATGCTACATTTTTTTGGTTCATGTATTATTCACATTTTACATACAGGGTGTGCTAAAATTCAAATGTAAAACTTCGGTGTCAAAAGTTTAACTGATTTCAAATTAACTCGCTCGAATTGGGGCGCCAAAATATTTATTCTTTTTTTAAGTAGACAAAGCGAGTAAAAAACAATTAGTAAACTATCTTGTAGGTAGAGTGTAAAACACTTCTGAATGCATATAAGTATCTTCCCAATTGCATTATCACTTCGTTTAGCCTCTTTATTCGCACGTTTCTTATCCGGAACTTTCTACAAATTTTCTTTTATACCAAGTTTGGTATTCCATCGGTACTGATGTTCAGGCAGCAGACTAGTTGTTGGTTTCTTTGTGTTACTGAAGTTCTCACCGGCATTACACAGATTTATGCACTCAGTTAACACCTTGTACGTGATTTTGAGTTACGGGCACTTTTAGGTTAAGACATGTACAACACATTTTACTCTAACATAAAGATGTGTTGTTGGAGTTTGTGTAATATTTGACTTTATTTCCCTGTAGTGTATTTCACGACGCTCTTATTTGCAAATATTATAATTTCTTAAATGTTATGGTCGTTCATAAGAAAATAATTATACACAAACTGTAAGAAACACGTCCTGTTCCATTTCAGGTATAGTTCTTAGACTGCGTGAGAAATTTTGTGTAAAATTGTTGTCATTGTAGTTGTTGTGCAGATTGTAATTCCAATGTTACTACTGCACCGGTAAACTCTGTATTTATTGTAACAGCTTATCCGGTAATTACGTGTGATATTCCTTTTTGTGTCTGTGATATGAATGAATGAAATTAATATCATTCCGAACGCAACTGCATTTTTATGGGAAGGTAGAGTCAATCTGTCTGATTGAGCAACACGTTTCGACATAAACTGTGACTTCTTCATCCTCTTAACAACTTCAAAAAAATCAGAAAATATATATTTAATCATGAACGTCCTACAAATATTACTTTAAAATAATTAATAAATAACACTGGCCAACACAAATTTTGGTGCCTCAAATGTTAGACTTGTTTCTGGGTATCTTTGACCTGCTGATTTCAAAAATAGCACCAGTGTTCCCCTATCGGCTTTAGTTTTTGAGATACAGAACATATGCCATATACCACTCTTCACTATGCTTGCTCATAAAAAATCATGATATTTTATTGTAGTGTTTAACCCTTTAAACCCCGAATTAAATCCCATCTGCTATTTGCTGGCATTATTAGGAGCTCACCATTTTCTCCACGTTAGCCGGATAAGGGTTAAATCATTAACCTTTAGGCTACTAATGTCATATATATATGGAGCACCCATTCTTGATGTTTCTAGATCACACACAACGACGCAGCACAGCCGGTA
>Ga0268261_10003130_pt1 | contig 12065 bp, 8 predicted proteins | sample TergutNc150P1_FD_190353 | JGI IMG/M metagenome (GOLD analysis project Ga0268261, IMG submission 190353) | Nasutitermes corniger P1 segment gut microbial community from laboratory colony in Florida, USA - Nc150 P1 (SPAdes) (version 2) | ecosystem: Host-associated > Arthropoda: Insects > Digestive... | reverse complement strand
AGTGTCGTGTGTTGTCAGGTAGAGGTCTCTGCGACGAGCTGATCACTCGTCCAGAGGAGTCCTACCGACTGTGCTGCGTCGTTGTGTGTGATCTAGAAACATCAAGAATAGGTGCTCCATATATATATGACATTAGTCACCTAAGGGTTAAAGTTACAAGACATCTCTACATCTATCATTTGTTTCAAGAACTTAGCATGGTGTACTCTTATTTTAAGGAGATATACTTTGTTTTTAAAACTCAAGAGCAGTGGCAGTTACATGTGTAGCTTCACCCTGTAAATAGTTAAATGAGCTTCATATTCTTCATTACCAGGAAAAATATTAACAGTTTATGCAGTAGAGGGTCATATGAAGTTCAAATAAGTGACCAACTAGATGCAACAATTTCTCCATTATTTTACTTGACGTTTATTTACAGCTTAACATGTTTTGGGCGTCCTCACGCCCATCATCAGGAGCTCAACAATGGCCGCCCAGCCCGACCACGACCAACAGCACTGCTATCACCACACTCCAAAGGTAAAACCAGAGGCTGCTACTGCAGTTGTTGAGTTCCTGATGATGGGCGTGAGGATGCCCAGAACATGTTGAGCTGTAAACAAACGTCAAGTAAAATACTGGAGATATTGTTGCATCTAGTTGGTCATTTATTTGAATTGTATGATGATGCACAGACTTACAAACTTTAAAGGTCATGTGAAGGTAATAGTGCAGAATGTGTTCATGATGTAGTTATAATGGTACTGTGATAAACATTATGATAGTGCAAGCAGATGTGATACAGCATACACATACCCATACTGTGTATGTATGACCATCATATTTTCAAGTCACCATAACTGTTTTCCTAACTTATGTAGTGTGAATTCAAGGTACAGAAACAAACTCGGTATTTTTAAGTCCGATGCACCTCATGCTAATATTGTTGAGAACCTGGGGAAGCTTGGTAATGACCTTACCAAGTGAGATCATGTTATTATAGTGGGAGGGCCAGGAAACAGGCTGGGTAGGAATTACTGTTAATCAAAAAGGACATTAACTTCATTGCAGAGAGGTCAAATAACATGAATGTCAGATTTGTAAACCTCTTCAGGGGGCGTTAAAAGCCTTGGATGAACAGGAAGGTGAGACGTGTGAATCTAAGCCTTGATCAGGTGCTGCTGGGGTGTAGCAAGTCTCACGTTCATGTTATTGACACCACATTATTCCTGTTGGGAAAATTTACAACCCATGGCCTGCATCTAAAGTCATGAGACAAGAGGAAGATTACTGCTATCATTATTGCTAACAGTCTATGTGATAACAATGTGTCAGGTATTGGCAGTATTCCTGTTATCACCCATGCAAGAGCCTCCCCTTATTTAAATTAAAAGCAAAAGCACAAAGGTGCTTCAGTTATATTAATTGTAATTACCTAGCGTCTGAAACCAAGATAGGACTGTAGATTCATCCAGTTCACTACAGATCTTTCATCAAAATATTGGGGGAGTAAGAAGCAAAACTGATGAATTAATAAATTCTTTAGAAATATATAATATTAATCCCCTTGTACTATGTTGTAGTAAGGAGCACATGGAGAAACAGGACCTGATACACTCCATATTACCAGGCCATGTATAAGGACCAAGTTCCTACTGTCAAAATCTACAGAAGGGAGGTGTGTGTATTTTTGTTCACAAAGACCTGTATTTCAGCAAAACTAGTATTTCACATTACTAAAGAAAAAGACTGGGAAATTTGTGTCATTTAACCATAGACTCAATTATCTAAATTAATTATATTAAGCTTTTATAGAGCACTTGCAAGAGATTTTAATCAATTTTTTAAGGCTCTTAGATGATGCTTTAAAACATCTATATAAACAAAAGGCTGAATTTTTAATATGTGGAGTAATAAACATAGCTTCTCTAACTGAAAGCACCCCCCCCCCCCCCCCTCAAAAAAAACTAGCCTCATATAATCTGTTGCACACAGGAAATTTTGCAACAAGAATTCAAAAAAACTCACGTACTGCCATTGATAATATATTTGTGGATAACAGTAGACTAAATTTATCTTCTATATCACCCAAAATAAATGGCCTATCAGACCACGGTGCTCAAATTCTCACAATTAAAAATATATATGCAACTATAAACACATTTCCACACAAGCAGAGAACTAGATTAATAAGCAGGAAAATAGTCATGAACTTTCAGGCTCAAAATGAAACATGGGAATCTGTTTGTAAAGATAATGATTCTAATCTTATATTTAACTAATTTTTGTACACTTTCTTAAACATTTTCCAAAATAGTTTTACCATTAAATACAAAAGTATTAAAAAATAATACTGGATTACACAGGGCATGAAAATATGTTACAAACATGAAAAGATGTCTGTATACCTTCACTAAGAATAGTACATAGCCAAGAGCACAGTATATTAAATATTGTGAAATCCTAAGAAAAGTTATAAAAGAAGCAACACTATAGTAGACTTATAGCAAAATCTAATAAAAAAATTAAACATCAAGAAAAAACAGGAGAAAAAGACTCATTTCCTTGAAACTTCCCTGGCATTGAAATAATCTAAATTACTGAAGTTGAGATAATAAGTATAATACATTCCCTATAACCAAAAAAATACCATCAGGTTATGATGAAAAACAAGTATAATCTTAAAACTTGTGCCCCTCATTAGTAACCCATTAAGATACATTTATTATCACTTGCTATATACCACGTACAGGTATTTTTCACAGCCATCTTAAAATGGAGGCAGTAAAACTACTCTACAACAAAGGGGAGACAATTTATAGGCCTGTGTCATTATTAACTGTTTTGTCTAAGGTACCCAATAAAGTTAGGCTCAGTAGATTAAGCGAATATCTTTATACTAACATACTGGTCACAGAACAGCATGGTTTTAGGAAACATATGTCTCCAGAAAGTACTACCTTCAGACTAACAGACAGTGTATTTAAATCTACTAACCAAAATGCAAGTTGCAGGAAATTTACATGATTTGGCAAAGGCTTCTGATTGTGCGAATCTTGAAATTTTGTCAGCTGAATTGTATTTCTATGGAATTCCAGGAGTATCTGAAGATTGGTTCAGGTCCTGTTGAACTAACAGAAGACAAAAAGTTGCAGTTAAATAATCTGATACAACTAAAAATATTTTTCTCTGACTAGGGTACATGGAAACATGGAGTTCCCCTGAGAATAAATTCTGTACAAGAACCATTATTATTTGCTGATGACACTAGTCTCATAATTTCAAGCAGAAATTTAGAAAATTTCTGTTCAGTGTCAAACATAATAGTCTGTCATAGATTAAACTGTTTGCTGCTAATAAGTTAGTTGTAAATGTAGATAAAATAAATATAAAGAAATTTATAATGAAGAATTGATCACATATTACATTATGTATTGGTTGTAAAGAAAATTATATAGCAGTGACAGTAAATACAAAATTTATTGGTTACAAAGCAATAACCACCTAAATTGGAAGAACCATATTGATCAAATGATTCCTATGTTATGTTATATTGTTAGATTGATGCTGAACATCAGTAACATTAATACTCTCAAATGAATTTACTGTGCATACTTTCATTGCATTTTAAAACATGGAATAACATTTTGGGGGTAACTTCTAATACTGGGAAGATTTACACTTTACAAATGAATATCCTCAGAATTATTGCTGATGCACAACCCAAAACCTCATGTAGAAGTCTATTTAAACAATTAGAGATTCTACCTGTTCCATGTTATTACATACTTTCATTAATGAACTTCATTATCAATAATAAAATATCAAACAAAATCATCTCCACACAATATTAATACAAGGAAGAAGTTCCATGTTCATAGATCAAATGAAAATAAAAAAGAAGTGCCTTGTATGCTGGCATAAAAATTTTTAACAGCTTATGATATAATATGACAATCCTCAAGAATGACAACATAAAATTCATAGCAGCCTTAAGAAAATACTTAAATACACAATCCTTTTACACTGTATATTGTTATAATTTACAATACTGTTTTGTAATATTTTGTAGTATTTTACACTAAAAATTGTGTACACTTGTGTATTTATGACATGTCCCACACCCTGTTGTCTTTATTACACACTAATTAATATTTTTGCCTGAAGTGCTTAAGTCCCTGCTGGTTGATTTTAGAGAATGTTAAAACTGTTCTCTGGGCCCCAAGAATCTGTTCCTTCCTCTAAATTGAGAACCTGCATTAACATGTTAATGAAAAGTAGTGTTCTGAATGTACTATTTGATCCTTTGCACCAAAGAAAAAACTTCAGTTTGAAGCATAAAAGAACAGATTTTTGTGATGTAGGAAGTACCAGAAGAATGAAGTTGTGTGTCACAATTTGTACTCTTTTAGCAGTTTATTTGTTCATCCACTTAGTCGCACTGGACATATTTTCAGTTTACAATCTTTATATTACAAAACACAACCTATAATATATGGACATCCAACCAATATAATATAATAAATAGCAATGCAAAATTTAATCGATGTAATTTATCGAACATGTCTTCTAATGCGCATTCGCGGAACCCATCTCGCCGAAACTTTCCGCATTTTCAGGTCGTCATGCAAGATGGTGTCCACAGATCCAACGGATATGCCGGTATTGGCAGCTATCTGTTTTACAGTCAAGCGGCGGTCTTCCATAACCATTTGTTCCACTCGCGCAATCATGTCTTCAGATCGGCTAGTACGTGGCCGAGGCTCCTTCGGTTTGTTTTCACACGACGTTCGGCCTTCTTTGAACTGTCGTACCCACGAACGCACATTTTTCACGTCCATAACGCCATCATTGCATGTCTCACTCAATTCTTGATGAATTTCGATGGGTTTCATGCCGCGCAAGTGGAGGAATCGGATAATCACGTGCTGTTCTTCGAACGTAAACGTAGCCATTTTCGGTATCTATAACACTACTGTCACTCGACGACGTCACAAGCATTCAACGGGTATGACAGTGTTTCCATTTGGCCTCACCCAACCTAAAGAACAGCCACGTTTTCTCCAACAACTTTCACGTTTCTACCTGCTTCCATTCCCGAGAAAAAAATTAGCAGACCTTAGAACTTGAATGCACCACGTATTATCCAAATGTAATCGCATTGTGAGGAATGGAGATGGCTGGGATATGCAGATTCTGTGGCATAATACAAAACTATATTTGTAAAATTTAAAATGAAAATATGGGAATAAGAGGATAATATTAAAATGTATTTCACAGAAACTATAAAGATGTGGAATTATTCACTTCATGCTTTGGTTTGGTTTATTTGTTCATCCATTCAGTCACACATATAACATTGGACACGTCAATTACAAATTACAATTTATATATTACAACACAACTTATAATATATGGACATCCACACAATATAATAAATAACAATACAAAATTTAAAGACCAATTGGAAGTGGAATTTGTCACTACATTTAGATATATGTGTATTCATAGTTAAGAATTAAAAAGTAATGTAATGCATGGAAATAGAGGGATTAATTAACATTTGGTTTGTATTTAGAATTTTGGAATTTGTAGTGAATTATGGTGATTTTGTACGTGTAACTTGAATTTCGTATGTTGGCCTAGTGGAAATTTTAAATTTGCAGTTAAGGTTTTTAAAAAAAAAATGAATGATTCCCAATGCGATGTCCCGTTCTCAGTATCATTGGCTCCTTGAAACAAGGGCCTTCTACCGCATGACCACAGACGCATGGCGTTCGTCTGTTGGCAGAAGTGCGCTCACGGAAGCGCGTTGGTCAGCGAATAAGGGAAGGGCAAGTCACTTACTTTGGATCCATGGACGAACCTACAACACAAGTGACCAGCACGAGTTCCTGCTCAGGTTGCTCGAGTTCGAAGAGACTGTGGCTAGCTAATCCGTGGTTGCGACGCAACAAGAGAAAGACTTCATGTAACTTCGTCTCATGACGAAACACGCAACCACGGATTACAAAGCGGTCGTGACTGTATGTTTACGTGTTTCCTGCAGTAATTGTCAGACCAACAGCTGTTAAGTAAGACAGAAGGTGGTTGCAAAATGTTGGATTTATTTACCATATTTAGTAAAGGTGGAATCGTTTTGTGGTGTTTCCAAAGTACCAGTGAAATTTTCACTCCATCAGTTAATGCGTTAATAAGAAGTGTCATACTTCAGGTAAGTTGGAAGAGGTGCACTGACAGTAAGAGGTTATGGTTAGAATTGTGTGCACCAATTTGCATGGCCAGACAGTTATTATAAATGTTCAGTGTTCATGTTATGATTTATAATGTGCATTCAAATAATCTAATAAGAAGTCACGCGTATCGTTTTTAATTTTTCAGGAAAGAACAGGAAATAATAGTTTTGAGCACAATGCATTGACTTTGAAATACAAACTTGATAATGAATTTGAACTTGTATTTGTCGTTGCATATCAAAAAATTCTACAGCTGTCTTATGTTGACAAATTCTTGAATGACATCCATCTGGAATTCAGAGACAGGTACAAGACAGATTTGCAGGAAGGACTTTACTTTCAGGTACGTGATGTTACAATGAATAGTGCATCTGCTTGCTTTTGCTAGTAAAGTCTTTTTAAGTAGTGTTTTATTTTACATTGTTTCTAGGGTTTTGATGACTTTATTTCCAACTTCAAAGCTGTTTTGAATTCAGCAGAACAATGGGGAAAGCATCAGGCAAAGATTCCAAAACAGATGAGAACTTTTGAAGAATCATCTAAATCAAAGAAAACTGTTGCATCTATGATTGAGAGAAAGAATGATGAAAAAGAAAATAAAAGAACTGGTGAGTCAAGATAAAGAATGTGGATTTGGTGTTGCTTGAAATCTGTGGAATAATGCTTGCCTTGGATAGGTTGAAGAGCACAGCAGTGACAATGTTTTACCTTTTTGTTTGAAAAAAAAAATCATTCTGCAGTAGGAGAGGATTAGCATGGACTTAATTGTTTCAGAAGTCTTAATGCAACCAGGAAAGTATCAGAAATGAAAACATGGGAGCTATAATAGCACCCATATATAATTATTTACTGTATTTTTACTTCATAATATCTGCTGTGTATTTTTGGTATTTTAGTAGACCTAGTTGATTTAATATTTCAGTGTCATCATGTTATGTTGTGCTTTAACCTGTTAAAGCCTGCTGGTTAGGTGATGCACCACCAGTTTAACATTCAAGAACTGTATGCTCTGCCCACACTGTATTTATGTGTTTTGTATTTATTTGAGAACAAACAGCGACTTGTGCCGCTTAAAGCATAAACTGATTGGTTTTTATAACCGAAATGAAAAGTGTTAACAGCGCAGTACGAACTGGGTCTTTAAATACAGCTGTCTGCGCTTTGTCTGTAAAGGGTTAAACATCAATATGAAAAATCATATGTCAAATACATTTCCTGTGTATAATTTAAATTGTTTGAAACAAATGGTTTAAGAATTGCCAGTTGTAATGAGGACAGTAGTACATACAGTGATGATAATGGCAAAGACATTATAATTTTAATCCAGCTATTGCCGTGAGAGAACAGTATTTTTCTCATCATTTGTAGATGTATGTTGTTCATCCAGTTATGACATAAGTATTTTTGCAAGATGAACAGTTCCTTGCCTTCCTTTCTAGACTTTTAAACAAATGCAGGAAAATGAGACTGATGCCAATAACAAGTAAATGAAAGTCTGTAGCCTTTCTGAGAGATAGAGAGGAATGCTTATATTATTGGCCATAAGTGCCTTTAAGTAATTCAGTTTTCTCTCTTAGGTTCAGTCACTTTAAGCCTTGTATGTCAGTATCTATGCACATACATAATTCTTTGTATTTTAGCATGACCATATTATTAGCCTTTGCAAATTCAACATCTATCAACAGGTGCCCATAAATAACAACTCTTAAATCATATAAGAAATGCACTCTATTTAACGTCTAACAAAGGGTGCAGTCAAGACATAACAAAGCTTATCAGCACCACTATGATATGTGAACCACGACCTTCAAAAGAAAGTAACCAATAACAGGACTATATAACCCTCTGTGTCTGTGTGTTTGTGTTTACTGACATCACAGTGTTTACAGACTGTGAATAGTACAACCTTGAAGCTTTAATTTTTAGTGACAGGGACCCAGTGCTGCTTAAATTTATGGGTTGTGTTTATATGTTGAATTTTTAGTTAATTTTTGTTCTCTGAGATTTTATAATGTTTAAACAAAGTTATAGCTTTAATATGAACATAACTTAATGTCAGTGACAAGGTAGTAACTATGCTCGCATGCCTGATGATGGTTCAGGCATACTCATATGCCTAGCATTATGTATGTATATATTGATACACTACATTCTACAGTGAATGAAACATATGGCAGAAATTGCATTATATGAACTACAACATGATGCACACACTGATAGGTCTGTTAGTAATATCAAGTGAACTGCAGACAATCAAGTTCAGTATTTAGATTGTGATGAGATTTATCCAATTTTCTTCCAGTAATAGGAATTAATAAAATGAAAGTCAACATAATGATGACCATTCACCTGAAGACAGAATTAAAACCAGCTACAGAATGTTGTATGTGTTAAATATGCCTTTTTGGGGAGTGTTCATCCTAATTGTGATGTACTGAATTAACCACTGTAACATACCTCTAGAGAACTGAAAGAAAACTTAAACAAGAAAACCAGCTTTTATGAAGATTGTCCTGGAAATTGAGTGCAGATGCCCATAGGAACTGTCAACAATAGGCTGAACAGGGGAGAATTATTGCTGTCATGTATATCTCTCAGAAATATGTTGGGGAAATATAATCATGTTGTGGTCTTTTGATTTCTGATGCTGTTTAATCTTTGAGGTGGTTATCAAAATTTCAGAGGAGCATGCTGAAGATGAAGGTAGGATGTGACTCCGAAACATTGTTAACCATCTAGCGTATGACACAGTGTCATAACCCAAAACACTGCAATATGAACTTTCATTGTCATAAAAACCTCCGCTCTACTTGTAAGTATTGCTTCTTGTGAAAACAGTCTAATAAAAGTAATGCTGTAAGGATGTAACATTTGATAGTAATGGGGATTTTATGTCCCTGGGAAGTTGTGTTAAGATGAATAAAGGTGTTTATTTTTGTGGTAGTTAGAAGTAAAGCCTGAATTGAAAGATCTTGGTCATAGCTGACTTTTTATGTCCTGAGATGGAGGTGCCCAGAAATAATGCCTTATTTTGCTCAATAATTTATTGAATTTTGTGGTTTACAGGGAAAAATAAGAAGAAAGGTGTTAATTTTCTTAATGATGATGGCATCACTAATGGTAAGTACTAATTGTCCTGACATTATTAATAGTATTCAGGATATATTGGCAGGATTTTGTGTCATGTTCCTGAGCAATGCTGCTATTACGGAAGCATTGTTAAATTGGAAGCCTGTATCTACTGGGAATTTAGTCAGTTCCACGTACCTTAGTTCATAGAAGGGTCTGTAAGTGGCAGCCTGCGATTTCTAAGTTAGCCTCAAACCCTCCAAAAGTTTTTTTTGATGATAGATATGGCACTTATGAAATAGTAGCAGTTTATCTAAAACTGTCATCTTTCATTTCCAGCAAATAATGTGGCCACTAAGGCCATGCCATGGCTCAGGTAGTTAGCCACTGGCCTGTCACTGTGGAGGCTGAGGGTCATGCTCAGGCTAATCTGTGCAGTTTGTGACAAACAAGTTTGCATGGGAATAGGCTTTTCTCTGAGTGCTTTGATTTTCTCCTTTTGTTATAATTCCCCCACTGCTGCATAACCATATTTCTTTGCTCTATTATCGATGCTGTATAGTCGTAGCAATTGACAGCATCTTTAAATGATACACTCACAATGTGGTATGGTCACATTAACCTTATCTTTAATGTCCTTCACAAATAAGAATTTAATGAATTTGAACAGGGAGATATAGGAAGCCAGTATCTGTGACTTTTCAATGGATCATGACCTCATCTAATGCAGTTGTTGAGAAATTTTTATTGGGCCATGGTATTGCCATGCATGGAGTGACCATACATTCTTTGTCTGTTGATTTCCTGAAGTATATTGCCATAATTAATTGGATATGTTTGTTGAAATTTGTTTATATGAAGAACACAGGCCGTGTTGTTTCATATTTACACACTGCACACTAAGACTTAAACTTTAAAATAAGGCAAAGAAACTTTATCAACTACATGGGGAGTTTTAGAACACTGGTATCTGTTATTTTGGCCGTTTGTACTTGTAATTGATATAGACCGTACCATATTTGAGAAAATGCAGTTTTTTCTAAAATTTATTTTTGTCCAGCATTGAACCTGTCATTTGAAAATTTTCCACTGTTCTGTGTGTTTCTGTTGTGTTTGGCACTGTTGATGTGGGAGGTATTTTACAAACTTTGGATTTTTTTTTCCCCTATGGCATGTATATTTCAAAATATTGCATACGAAAACTGTTTGTTCAACTGAATTTATTTTGCACACTCACTTACTCTGAGACTACCTGCACTCCAAGACTAGTAAGAAAGACTAAACACCCTCAGCTTGGCACAGGTTTCCAACATGGACAAAACAGCGGGCATGTAGACTAGTTTGCCTACACAATCTGAGACATATTCTATGACATTTGGCTGTGCACTGAACTGAGAAAATACATCCATGATTGTATCATGGCATTGATAAATTTTTAAAAGTTTTATTTTGAAAAATAGGCGACTGTGTTAAGAAATAGTGTAGGTTACTGGTACAGTAAAGCGCATGGGATTGTATATCGTATTGTGTTCATTTGAATTACTCTGGACAGAAGAGCACAAAACAAGTCAAGCATTAAACAAGGAGTTAAATCATTTTCTCCATGTATGCCTTTACACGTTATAGGGAAGAATGTGGAATCTCCAAAGGTTGAGCTGCCATCTTCCAATGGAGAATTGGATGAAGAAACTTTACAGCAGAATCGACTTCGCATTGCTCAAAGGATGGCAGCTGGCGGTAGAAGTCCCAAGGCTAGAACAGAGAAGTAAGTCCAAATGTGAGAAATAGTTATAGTTTCATATACTTTTATACCTGAAATTTTATTTCAAGCTGAATTTTGAATTGCCCATATTTTTGTCACCTTTTGTAAAGCCTGTAGTTTTAAGAGATGTAGTTTGCCTTCTGATTAAAATCCCACGGAATATGTTTTGCCATGGTGCCTACTATGATAACACCAAAGAGCATTGTCACGTGAATGGGCTGTAAGCACATTCTTTGTGGTGGTGGAAATTTCTGGTTCTGCTGCAAGAGAGTTACTTGCTTGGTTTGAGAAGTGAGACCCTCCTATGCATGAAGCGTGTAGTGTAATGGTAGGCTATGTAAAGGTAATGCTGTGGTTTAGATTGCCACCTTGAAAACCATGTTTTAAATATGAGCCAGTTTTTTTATTGGGGAGGGAGGGGATACATCAGGGGATCAGTGGTTCCCTCCTGCCATTGCACTGTTCCCATTTCAGGAAGAGTCCAAAACCCCCTAAGGAAGGAAAGAAACCACGTGTGTGGGATCTGGGTGGCAATACAAAGGATCTTGCCAACCTCGAATACACCAAGGACAAGCCCACAGATGGAATGCCTGTCCGAGATGATATCCAGCCTGATACCAAGGTAAAGCACTGTTATATGATTTGATACTAACCAGGTATACTGGGGCAGTAGCTAGTTAAGAATTTGTCATCTGTCAGTCTCTCATATGAGTCCCCAAATTTTTTGTTACATCATATTTTGTAAAATTAAAGAGTTTTTATAATATTCTGTTATTGACAACTTGTTTCATGTCTGAGTGCAGATTATTCTGCTCACATGTCAAAACTCTTTACTTCTGCCAAGCCTAAGACTTTAGAATGTGATAAACATCAGGCTCTCAATTTGGTATGAAATGCAATTTAACCCTTAGGCTACTAATGTCATATATATATATATATATATGGAGCGCATATTCTTGATGTTTCTAGATCACACACAACGACGCACCACAGTCGGTATGACTCCTCTGGACGAG